>ERZ1740070.2738-NODE-2738-length-9966-cov-3.906266_pt1 | contig 9966 bp, 6 predicted proteins | sample MGYA00581734_ERZ1740070 | MGnify/ENA primary metagenome ERZ1740070 (study PRJEB43018, sample SAMN04849744) | marine metagenome | isolation source: floating plastic debris | place: Pacific Ocean | collected 2008-09-01 | study: EMG produced TPA metagenomics assembly... | reverse complement strand
GGATCCCAAAGCCATTAAGCGAACGGTGCGCTCTGAGGTGGGGGACAAAATATGGTTTTGTTTGCAAACCGATAGCCAAAAAGACCTGTACGCGGCCTATAAACAGGTGGCGCTGCTGTTCGCTGAGGGGGATGACGGGGCCAACGCTGACTACAGCGCCGCCGGTAAGCGGCTGGGCCTGGTCGTCGAGCGCGAAGTCGTGCAGCCTTGGCTAGAAGATTTGCACCACTTTGTGCTGAGTCAAGGCGCCGCCGCCATCGGTGGCCTCAAACTCGCCGCCGGTCGGCAATATCCCCTGGCGATCGCCCCGCCGCTGCTGGCCGCTCAATGGTCTTCTCTGAAATCGACGGCCCTAGCCCGCGCAACTCGCCCCACTGATGACCAGCTGTACGATGCCACCAGCGCCCAGCCACCGCTCAGTCAAGCCGATCAGATGCTGATGGCTGACTTTTTTGAGCAGTGGGAACATCCGATGAGTCGCTGGTGCCAAGCTGACCCGGAGGCCGTTGCCGCTTACCTTGACCAAATCAGCCAGGTGAGTCGCATCGCCGCCCAGACGACTGCGCCGCTCTACGGTTGGGCCTATGAGATCATGCGTGGTCTGATCGTCGGGACTGGTGACACGCCTGGTTTATTTCAGCAAATTTATGGCCCTGCCTGATCGCTTAAGAGGGGCTTAGCAACTATGGCGATCGTCGGGGGGCACTCCCACCGTTAATGGACGATGGCCTATTTTGGGGATGTTATTGCCGCGCCGCGCCCTACGGCTTTTGCCAGTCTTTGTAATAGGCTTCCAACATTTGCTTCACCATCGGTGCTGCCACTGAACCGCCGCCGCCACCGGAATGCTCGGCAAAGGCCACGATCAAGACTTCGGGATTCTCCGCCGGGGCGTAGGCTCCAAACCAGGCGTGGTTTTCAAAGGGGGGCGCTTCGGCAGTGCCGGTTTTGCCCGCGATGGGAGGGATATTTGGCAGGTTGAGCGAGCGGGCCGTACCGCTAGAAATCACCTGGCGCAAGCCATCCTGCAAGACCTCGATGGTGACCGGCTGCAGACCGACGGATTCTCGCCAGTCGTCTTCGGTGCGGCTGTCTTTGAGCAGGTGGGGCGTCACTAGATAGCCACCATTGGCCGGAACCGCAAACATGACCGCAACCTGTAGGGGAGATGTCTGCAAGAACCCTTGGCCAATCGACATGTTGATCGTATCGCCGACATACCAGCCGTAGCCCATATTTTCTTGCTTCCAGGCATCATCTGGCACGAGCCCAGGACTCTCTTCTGACGCCAGCTCAATCCCCGTTTTGGTGCCAAAGCCAAAGCGGCGAGTCCAGTCAATCAGCGTTTCACCACCGACTTTTCTGCCGACCTGATAAAAGAAGGTGTCACTGCTCATCGCCATCGCCCCGCGCCAGCCCAGGGGGCCAAAGCCTGCGTTGTTCCAATCCCAAAACTGAATGCCGCCGATGCGCAAAAACGGAAACGTCGGTAGCACGGCACTAGGGGAATATTCGCCAGATTCAATGCCAGCGGCGGTGGTGACAATTTTGAAGGTGCTGGCGGGGGCAAAGCCCTGCAGTGAGCGATTTAAGAAGGGATGCTCGGCCCCTTGTAGCTGCGCCCATTGAGCATCGGTAATGTTGGTTGTAAAAATATTGGGGTCAAAGGTGGGGCGACTGGCCATCGCTAAGATCCCGCCCGACTGTGGATCTAGCGCCACGATCGCCCCTCGGGTATTGCCCAGCGCTTGCTCCGCCAGCTTTTGCAGCTCGAGGTCGAGCGTCAGCTGCACGTCGTTGCCCGAGATCGCTGGCTTGTTGCCTAAAACGCTAATCACTCGCCCGGAGCTGTCAACTTCGACCTGCTGTCCGCCCCATTCTCCCTGTAGCTGCGACTCAAAGGCGGCTTCGGCCCCCATCTGCCCGATAATGTCGCCCATCCGATAGGTTTCATAGGTGGGGTCGTCGAGTTCTGCTTGGGTGATTTCGCCCGTGTAGCCCAGCGCGTGGGCTGCTAAATCACCGTTGGGATAGTTGCGCACGGCTTCGGCTTCGAGGCGCACGCCGGGCAGTTCGTCACCAAACTCGGCGATCGCCGTCGCCTGAGCCGGACTGATGCCGCGAGCAATGGTGATCGCCTCAATCGACTCATACCCGGCCTGTTCTAGTCGCTGTCGAATGCTGTCGGGCTCGACGTTCAAAATGCTAGACAGGCGATCGACGACTAAGGGCCACTCCGATCGCGGTAGCGCAATCGGCCAGATGGAGACGGCATGGGAGAGGCGGCTACTGGCCAAAATCTTGCCGTTGCGATCGAGCAGCGCCCCCCGCGCCGGTCGCTTGGGCACGAGGCGAATGCGATTCGTTTCGGCCCGCTGACGATTACGCGGCCCCTCTACCAGCTGCAGCTGGGCCAGTCGCGTGCCCACCGCGCCAAATAAGACGCCGGAGACCAAGAGCATCGCCACCACCGCCTGAAAATGCTTGCCGACTGTGCGATCGCTATCTTTTTTAAGTCTGAATTGAAACCGAGAAGGGAGCTCTAGCGTCATCGTGCTCTCCGATCGCGCCCCCATTGGGGCGACTACCACACCTCATCTAGAATAGCGGGCGATTGCCGGTTATGGCGGCAGGCCCCAGCCACTCCTGGCAACTGCCTACCCCGCGTTCCGACCCTCAGCCATCTCATCCTCATGGCGGCCATCAAGGGTCAGAGATGCAGGCGCTGACGAGTCTTTCCGCGTTGCCTGACTGTCGCCTTCGGCTCCGCCTCAGACCGCATGCTCGAAGGGGTGGTGGGTGCCCGATATGCGCCCCGCCTCTGGTCAACTACATCCACTGGGGTTGACCGAGTCCTCATCAACCGCGATCGCAGAGCGCGGTTGATGACTGCGGCTGCCGCGCAGCATCGTTTTACTACATTTAGGGCATTGGCCGGCGAGAAAGTTGAAGTTCGCCTATATGTAGCGCCAAAAGTGCCAATGATCCGATAACCTATGGGCAGCTTGTGTCTGTTGGTGCCAAAACCGGGCAAGGCAGGCTTTTTGAAGGTAAGTTTGTACTAGGTTTGGGTGGGATATTATGTCTTTTGTGGGTCTGCACATTCACATTGACTATAGTTTGCTTGACTGTGCGAGCCAGTTGCCGGACCTGGTGGCGCAGGCGAAGGCGTTGGGTATGCCGGCGATCGCCCTCACTGATCACGGCGTCATGTATGGCGCGATCGAACTGATCAAGGTTTGTCAGAAAGCTGGCATTAAGCCCATCATTGGCAACGAGATGTATTTGGTGAATGGCGACATTCAGCAGCAGTACAACGCCCTCGGGAAAAAAATTAAGCTGCCTCGCTATCACCAGGTGGTGCTGGCTAAGAACACTCAGGGCTATAAAAACCTGGTCAAGTTGACGACCCTCTCCCACCTCGAGGGCATGCAGGGGTCTGGAATTTTTACGCGACCCTGTATCAATAAGGACTTATTAGAGAAGTATAGGGAAGGGCTCATCGTCACGAGCGCTTGCCTGGGTGGCGAGGTGCCCCAAGCCATTTTGCAAAAACGTCCCGAAATCGCGCGGCGAGTGGCTCAGTGGTATAAGGACATTTTTGGCGACGACTACTATCTGGAAATTCAGGATCATGGGTCGCCAGAAGACCGCATCGTGAATGTCGAGATCGTCAAAATTGCCCGCGAGCTAGACATCAAGATTATCTGCACCAACGATTCTCACTTTATTTCTTGTCTAGATGTCGAGGCTCATGATGCCCTGCTCTGCATTCAGACAGGAAAATTAGTCACTGAGGATATACGGCTACGCTACAGCGGCTCGGAATATCTCTAGTCAGCCGTTGAGATGCGCGTGTTATTTCGAGATCATTTGTCAGATGGCGTGATCGAAGAATCTATTCAGACCACCTTGGAAATCGCGGAAAAGATCGAACCCTATGAGGGGATTTTGGGGCAGCCGCGAATTCCTGACTTTCCGATTCCGGCAGAATTTGACGGTGCCGAGGACTATATGGCCTTTGTGGCGCGGGATGGGCTCGTCAAGCGCATGAAGACCGCGAGCTATGAGGCGATTACTCAGGAGTATCGCGATCGCCTGGAATACGAAATCGAAATGATGATCCAGATGGGGTTCCCCACTTACTTTTTAGTGGTGTGGGACTACATTCGCTTTGCCCGAGAGAACAATATCCCTGTGGGGCCAGGCCGGGGCTCAGCGGCGGGGTCTTTGGTGGCCTATGCCATGGGCATTACCAACATTGATCCGGTGCATCACGGCCTGCTCTTCGAGCGCTTCTTGAACCCAGAACGTAAGTCAATGCCTGATATTGATACGGATTTCTGTATCGAACGGCGAGACGAAGTGATTGATTATGTGACGGAGAAGTACAGCAAGGAACGGGTCGCGCAGATCATTACCTTCAACCGGATGACCTCGAAGGCAGTTTTGAAAGACGTCGCCCGTGTACTTGACATTCCCTATGCTGAGTCCGATCGCATGGCCAAGCTGATTCCCGTTTCTCGGGGCAAGCCGACCAAGCTCAAAGTGATGGTGTCTGACGAAACGCCTGCGCCTGAGTTCAAAGAGCGGTATGACAAAGATCCTCAGGTGCAGCGCTGGCTCGACATGGCCATGCGGATCGAGGGCATGAACAAGACGTTTGGGGTGCATGCCGCTGGCGTTGTGATTTCCAAAGACCCGCTGGACGAGATCGTGCCGCTGCAGCGTAACAACGATGGGCAGGTCATCACTCAGTACTACATGGAAGATGTCGAAGCGCTGGGCCTCCTGAAGATGGACTTCCTGGGGCTCCGCAACCTGACGATGATTCAGCGGGCCGTAGAGCTGATTGAATCGGGTAAGGGCACGCTACTCGACATGGATGATCTGCCGATGGATGATCCGGCAACCTTCAAGCTCCTGGAAAAGGGCGATTTAGGCGGCGTGTTTCAGCTGGAGTCTTCCGGCATGCGGCAGATTGTGCGCGACCTGAAGCCATCGGGTCTGGAAGATATTTCGTCAGTTCTCGCGCTATACCGACCCGGTCCGCTGGATGCGGGACTGATCCCCAAGTTTATCGGTCGTAAGCACGGGCGCGAAAAGATTGACTTTGCGGACAAAATCCTAGAGCCGATTCTCAGTGAAACCTACGGGATCATGGTCTACCAAGAGCAGATCATGAAAATTGCCCAGGACATGGCGGGCTATTCGTTGGGGCAAGCCGACCTCCTGCGCCGCGCTATGGGTAAGAAAAAAGTGTCGGAGATGGAGAAGCATAAGGGCCAGTTTATCGAAGGCTCGATGGCAAAGGGTGTCCCGAAAAAGGTGGTCGAAGCCCTTTGGGATCAGATGGTGAAGTTCGCCGAGTATTGCTTCAACAAATCGCACTCCACCGCCTACGGGTTTGTCACCTTTCAAACGGCGTATCTAAAGGCGAACTATCCCGTAGAGTACATGGCGGCGTTGCTGACCTCTAACAGTGGCGATCAGGACAAAGTGCAAATGCACATCGCTAACTGCATCAGCATGGGGATTGAGGTGCTGCCGCCCAACATCAATGAGTCACGGATTGTGTTTACGCCCAAGGGCAACAAAATCTTGTTTGGACTATCGGCAGTGCGCAATGTGGGTCAAGGGGCGATCGAGTGCATTTTGGCGAGCCGCGATGAGGAGGGCGGATTCAAATCATTGCCAGAGTTGTGCGATCGCGTTGATCTGCATGCCGTCAACCGTCGCGCGTTGGAAGCCTTAGTGCTGTGCGGGGCCTTTGACCCCATCGACCCTTACCGCAACCAACTCATGCACGACTTAGAATTTGTGCTGGACTGGGCGCAAAGCCGGGCCAAAGATCGAGAAATCGGTCAGGGGAATCTGCTCGACATGTTGTTAGGCGGCGGTGATGACGGCGATAGTGCCGGTGCGGTAGTCGGTGGCGGTTTTGAAAGTGCACCCAAAGCGCCGCTTGTGGCTGATTTTGAGCCGCAGGAAAAACTCAGGCAAGAAAAGGAACTGCTGGGGTTCTATATCTCTGATCACCCACTTAAAGAGGTGCAAAAATCCGCCCGGATTTTAGCGCCGGTAAATCTTGGCGAACTGGAAAGATATCCCGACAATCGAAAACTCAGCGCGATCGTCATGCTGGCCCATGTGAAACCGGTGATCACCAAAAAGGGCGATCGGATGGCCATCATCGTTCTTGAAGACTTGACGGGTAGTGTCGACGGCGTCGTTTTCCCTCGGTCGTATGAGCGCATCGGTCATTACATTCAACCCGATGCTCGGCTCATGGTTTGGGGTAAATACGATCGCCGAGACGACCAAATTCAGTTCATTGTTGATGATGCTGAGCCCATTGAAGAGGTGCGTATGGTGATGGTTGAGTTAGACCCTCAAATCGCTGACGATATTCAACAACGTCTCCGCCTGAAAAATATTATTCAGAGCCACCAAGGCGACAGTCAGGATCATGCCAATGTTCCGGTAATCGCCATTATTGGCAAAGCGAACCAAAGGCAGTTAGTCCGGCTAGGGGCCCAATTCCGAGTGAAGGATCCGGAGGCCGCCATCAATGCCCTGGCACGGGCCGACTTTAAGGCCCATATGAGTCCATTGATTAGCGCCTAGTGATTAAAACACCGTTACAAAAACCGGTTTCTGGGGTTGAAAGGGACTAATTGCCTCATTGACTGACACGAGAAACCGGGTTTCTCATACTAACGGGATCAATCAATATTTAAGGCGACGCAAAGCCCCATTCCAGCAAAAACTACTCGTCTGGTCTAATGAATCCAGGTTGTGAATACGTTAGCGGTTAGGGCGATCGCCAGTAGCACGTCAGGATACTCTGGTCAGGGCTGAACAGCTTCAGCGCATCGGTACAAAGGCAGTCTGTCGTCATCACTGGATATAGGGAGGAATGCCATCAGGCTTGGTGAGCGCTAGACAACGCTGGGCAAACAGCAGTTTGAGTGCAACCGAGCGTTGCGTTGAAGCAGCGGGCAACTGATAACTATCGCTGCGCCGAACAAAGTCTCTTAGACAAGCGATTCCTCTGGTATAAGCTCGCCAATGCTCAGCCAAATCGGCATGCTGCCGTAAAAGCTGGCGGCGCGATCGCCGAAATTCTGCTAGAGCGATGTGGTGTTGCTCAAATAGCGCTTGATGCTGGTGATAAAACGCGTTGACCTGGGGCCGCAGCGTTCCCGTTGGGGCCGCGGTCAAAACGATATCGAATCCACCCCGTTGCTGAATCACCGCATTAAAAAAAAAGCCCCAGTGAAATGGGCTAAGCGCTTCAACATCAGCGAGCTGCAGCAGGCGTTTACGAGTCTTGCCTGAGGGGTGCACTTCTTTCGCCCAGATACCAAGCTTATAACTCAAGGTCTCCCATAGCAGTCGATTGAGCTTAGGCTGGACGGCCCGGTTAACCTCATCAATGCGATCGCGCAAAAACGCCGTTTGCACATATTCCGGCAGGCCCCCTTCTGACCCCATTGCCCGCGTCTGCGCCTGATAGTGCTCCACCCGAATCTTTTGCTCCGTCAGCGTATCGCGATAGCTCGCCGCCGTTAAGGGCTGCAACAGATTGCCTTGCAGCGCCGGATCTTGCGAATCAGCTGGGCGCGATCGTTTCGGCACAATTTTGTCAAAACTGGCCGTATCGACCCGGATAAATCCCATCAGCGCATTGCCAGCGGTGATGTTGAAATCGAGGTCTGGCAGTGGCTGCAAATCCTCCACTTGGGTTGCGGTAGAGAGCAGTCTAAGCCAGAGCTGTAGTTGCGTGATATGCACCGCCTCTGGCTGCAGGTCAACGCCGTAGAGGTTTTGAGTCAAAATCTGCTCGGCCAATTGCCACTCAGCAGCGATTTGAGTCGGGCCTAGCGATCGCCCCCAAGCCTGGAGTTCGGCATCAGTAGAAGCGTGAGCACAGCGCCAACAGGCCCGATAAATGGCTTGCAGCCGCTCGAAAATCATGAGCAAATATCGCCCTGACCCACAGGCGGGATCAAGTACCGAGAGAGTGGGCAACACCGTGGTGAGTAACCGCCGACAGGTCTCGGTATCTAACGCCGCCAACAGCGCGTCTACAGCGGTGACAGCGGTGATGGCATCTAACGCGATAACCGAAGGGAGGGCTTTGAGAATGTGAGCGTCGAGGGTGTGGCGACCAATCTTCTGCAGGGTGTCAGCAGTCGACATAGCCGCCTTATCGGTCTGGGCCGTCATTAAATATTCGTAGGCGCCGGCGAGCAGTTCCCGATCAATCCCCTGGGCTCGACCACTCAGCAGGTTGTGGGCGATCGGTTGTTCAGCCAGCCAGCCCAAAAATCGCTCAATCGGTTCATCCGGCAGGTCTAACTGCGGGTAGCGCTGTTCGAGAGGATGCACCCCAAACGGTTGACTGCCCAAATAAGGCACGTTGCCAATGGTGGCGGTGAGCGATCGCGGCCGTTCCACTTCCGGCAGCCCTAACCCTTGATGACAAAGCGGCTGCAGAAATCCCTTAAAAAAGGTGACCTCAGTTTGAGTTGCAGCCTGTTGGCTGAGGTGACTGTGCAAATACCAGCGATCGCCCGCGCCCAAAAAACCAGCCACTTGCAAATCGTAAATCAGCAGCAAGCGACCTAGAAGCACATGGGCAAACCAGCGGCGCTCGGTAGTTTGAGAGAGCCCGACTAGCGCTTCCACAAACCCGCGATGATGGTCAGCTAACGCTTGAGCCAGAGGGCGACAGGCGACATCCATGCCTTTAATCGATTGCTGACTGCTGCTGAATCTGGCTCACGTGGTCTTGAAATCGCTGCAGATCAGCCTGCAAAGTGGATTCAACCACTTTGCCCAAAAACAGGCCATCCATCAGCTTGCCAAGAAAGCTGGGAATGGAGTATGCCACCGTCAGCTTGACAGCACTCTTATCTTTGTGATCATAAAAGCGAATGCCGCCCCGATTCGGCAAGCCATCCACTGATTCCCACTGAATCAGCTGATGGTCGACGAGTTTAGTGATCTGCGACAGCCAAGTGAACTCAAAGCTGCCCGACGCGAGATTCCACCGCGACAGGACAGGATCTTCTTCCAAGATGTAGCCTGACTCAATCCATTTCATCCAGCGCGGCATTAGCTCTAAGTCAGACCACAGAGCCCACACCAAATCAATCGGGGCATCGACTTCAACCAATACGCTGTGTTCTAGCCAGTCAGCCATGGCTTATCTCATCCGCTCCAAAATTGCGTGAGCCGCTTGCTTCCCTGACAGGGTGGCCCCCTCCATACTATCGATGTAGTCTTGCTGAGTGTAGCTACCCGCCAAAAAGAAATTATCGACTGGGGTTACCTGCTTGGGGCGAAAGGGGTCCATCCCCGGCGCTTCTCGATAGAGCGACTGAGCTAGCTTCACGACGCTATGCCAGGTCATGGTCAGCTCCCGCGACGAAGGAAACAAATCATGGACTTGTTTCAGCACATGTTGAGCGATCGCTTCATTGTTTTCTTTAATGAACGGGTCGCCCGGCGTCAGCACACATTGCAGCAGTGACCCTTCGCCCTCACGGTAGTAATCACTGGGGCTGGTGAGCGCCATATCCGCGAAGCAAGAAAAATCGGCGTCGGGCGTATACAGCAGATTATCCAGCCCGGTTGGCCGGTCTAACTGCTTTGCTGCTGCCGCATCTTGCAGTTCGGTCACCCAGCCATCAAACCGCAGCTGCACCGTCGTGACCGGCACCGCGTCTAGCTTATAAATGTTGTCAAACTCGGGCCACCGCCGCCACGGTGCGGGGAGCAAACGCTTGATCCCTGGGACGTCACAGGCGGCGACGTACACATCGGCGGTCACGGTTTCAACCTCATCCCCCTGGGCGATCGCCAGTCCGGTTACGTGGGTGGCATAGCCCTTGTTTTCAAACAAAACCTCGCGCACCACGCGACGGGTATGGATCTAAGCGCCCCGGGCAGTCAGAT
>ERZ1740070.2737-NODE-2737-length-9968-cov-6.920206_pt1 | contig 9968 bp, 10 predicted proteins | sample MGYA00581734_ERZ1740070 | MGnify/ENA primary metagenome ERZ1740070 (study PRJEB43018, sample SAMN04849744) | marine metagenome | isolation source: floating plastic debris | place: Pacific Ocean | collected 2008-09-01 | study: EMG produced TPA metagenomics assembly... | reverse complement strand
TAACTCCTAACTCCTAACTCCTAACTCCTAACTCCTAACTCCTAACTCCTAACTACTCTCTTAAGCTGTTCCCACTGCACCAGAGTAAACTACACCTCGGTGTATATCCATAGTCAGAATAGCTCCATCTCTAATTATCTGCGTAGCATTTTTTACGCCAACAATTACAGGTACGCCAAGACGTAAACCAATCACAGCAGCATGAGAAGTAAGACTTTCATCCTCAGTAATAATACCGCCTGATTTACGAATTGCTTCGACAAAATCTGCATTTGTATTTGGGGCTACTAGAATCTCTCCCGAATTAAAGTTGTTTATATCCATAGCGTTCTGAGCAACCCGTGCGCGACCGCTAACAGAACCTTGTCCTAGCCCGATTCCCTGACCTAATACAGCAGTGACAACTTCTACCTTAATCAAATCAGTAGAACCAGAAATTCCTTGAAGAGTACCCGCACTCATTACGACTAAATCACCTTCATTTAACAAATTTTTCTCTTGAGCAACATTAATAGCCGCTTGGAAAGTTTGACCTGTCGAAGGTAGTTCCAAAACTAATAATGGTTTGACTCCCCATACAAGCTGTAATTGTCTGGCTACATTTACATGAGGTGTGATTGCTAAAATTGGGGGGCGGGGACGGAATTTAGACACATTACGAGCGGTAGCGCCACTCTGAGTAAGTGTCATAATTGCAGCAGCATCAAGTTGTTGAGAAATTTGACCTACCGCTTGAGAGATAGCATTAGGAATCGAACGTCTGGGGTCTGGTAGCTGATTGGTATTTTTGTCTTGAGCATCTTCTTTTTCGATGCGCTGGGCAATTCTTGCCATTGTTGCGACCGCTTCTACTGGGTACTTACCTACAGCAGTCTCATTAGAAAGCATCACAGCATCCGTACCGTCTAATATCGCGTTAGCTACATCCGATACCTCTGCTCGGGTAGGACGAGGATTGCTAACCATGCTATCCAACATTTGAGTAGCGGTAATGATGGGAATACCTAAACGGTTTGCAGTGGCAATTAAACGCTTTTGTAGTACTGGTACATCTTCTGCTGGAAGTTCTACGCCTAAATCGCCTCTTGCGACCATTACACCATCACACAGAGCCAAAACCTCTTCCATCTGCTCGATGGCTTCGTGTTTTTCAATTTTGGCAATTACTGGCACCTGTTTTCCCGCGCTAGAAATTAATTCCTTAATTTCCATTACATCTTGAGGATTGCGGACAAAAGAAAGTGCTACCCAATCAACACCTTGGTCTAAACCAAATACTAAATCCTCGCGGTCTTTATCAGTTAAAGCCTTGATAGATAAATAAACACCGGGAAAATTAACACCTTTATTATTAGAAAGCTTACCTTCAACAGTCACGCGGCAATGTAAATCGCCTTTTTCTTTATCAACCTCCTCAACCTGCATTTCCACCTTTCCATCATCAAGCAGAATATTGGCTCCAGCAGGAACTTCTTCCGCTAAATGCTCGTAGGTAATACAGCTAATTTCTTGAGTACCGACAACTTGACGATTAGTTAGAGTGAAACGGTCACCTTTAGCTACTACTATCGACCCGTTTTCAAACTTACCCAAACGAATTTTCGGGCCTTGTAAATCTTGCAGAATCGCTACTGGTTTATTTAATTCAAATGCTGTTTGCCGAATCAACCTTATATTACGCTGATGGTCGGCATGACTTCCGTGAGAAAAATTAAGACGCAATGTTGTCGCACCTGCTTCAATGAGAGCCTTTAGAACATCAGGGCTACTCGTAGCAGGTCCAATCGTAGCGACAATTTTTGTACGGCGAACTGAATCTCTTAATTCCATAGGGGCTACTATATCGCGCTTCTAGCTAGGGAATAATCCTAGATGAAACTATATCGTTTTGTCTGTGGCTAGAAACGCATTAACCAGAAAATTAAATTCCCAAGCATTAAATATCTTCTCACAATGTGTTCTAGCTGCTACTTTTTTACTGAGAAAAATGATTAGTTGAGAAAGAGACAAAGAGACAAGCGGAGATAGGGGGATAGGGAGACAAGGAGAAAATTAACTAAACTCCTAACTCTTGAATCCAAAATCCAAAATCCAAAATCCAAAATTATTAAACTCTTCCTAGTAACTCCTAACTGTTGACTGATGACGGATAAATGTAAAAATGTAAATAAATGTCGGTACACAAAACTTTATTATTCGTCTATCTGTGTCGTATACTCGCAAATATTTGGTAAATAAGGAGATGACAATGCTGATGTCGGAGGCAAAATCGCCACTGACACTTCCCCCCAAGGAACTTTTGTCCCCACCCGGTGGTTTCAATCCTACTGTGCTAATGTTTTTAGCCTCTATTGGAATTGTCGTGCTGTCCGTACTAGGTTATTGGGTTTGGCAATGGCCGCAATGGATATGCTTTTGTATGAATATCCTTGCTTTGCATATCTCGGGTACGGTAATTCATGATGCTTGCCACCAGGCTGCTCATCGCAATCGGACAATAAACGCGATTTTGGGACATGGTAGTGCCTTGATGCTTGTTTTCGCATTTCCTGTATTTACGCGAGTGCATTTACAACATCATGCAAATGTTAATGACCCAGAAAACGACCCAGACCATTATGTATCTACAGGTGGTCCGCTATGGTTAATTGCAGTTCGTTTCTTCTACCACGAGATATTTTTCTTTAAACGACGTTTGTGGCGTAAGAATGAACTTCTCGAATGGTTCATAAGTCGCCTTATAGTCGTGACAATTGTTTTTATTTCAGTGCAATTTGGCTTCCTAGGCTACATCCTTAATTTTTGGTTTGTGCCTTCAGGTATCGTTGGTCTAGCACTGGGTTTATTTTTCGACTATTTGCCTCATCGTCCTTTCGTAGAACGTAACCGCTGGAAAAATGCTCGGGTTTACGCAAACCCAGTTCTGAATATCTTGATTTTGGGACAGAATTATCATTTAATTCATCACCTATGGCCTTCTATAGCTTGGTACAACTACCAGCCTACATACCATCTGATGAAACCACTTTTAGATGAGAAAGGATGCCATCAATCATTGGGTCTGCTCCAAAAGAAAGACTTTCTAGAATTTATGTACGACTTAGTTTTGGGTATTCGTTTTCACCCGAAAAAAGAATAGGTAATGAGTAAGGGGTAATGGGTAATGGGTAATTAAAAGTGCAAGTGAAAGTGTTTTTAACACAACTGCATGCCTTCCCCTTACTTTTTACCTCTTACCTCTTACCTTAATTAAATGTCACTAGATATACTTTGAGCCTGTATAATTTCCGTATGAGCGGTAAATTGCAATCTGTTTAGTGATTCTGTGAAAAACACAAAACCTTTATAGGCAGTTGCATATTTATAGATTTTTGTGAAAAATCCTTCCGCTGTTTCAACCACTAACGGTTCTTCACTTTTAGAGACTATTTTCATAAAGTCTTCTGACTTGACACGAACTCCCGTTCCTCTGTCAGTGAAGACTCTGCCGCTAATACCTGTAGGTTGAGTCGTATTACAACCGTCAAACTGCATAGTTTTTTAAGTATTTTCACATAGAATTCTGTTTATTCTACACTTTCAATTCTATTTTGACTGTGATGCTTGTAACGGCTGGGGTAAATTCCAGTCGGGACGGAGTTTGGCAGCATGACGTAAATAGATGTGGCTGATGGTGGAATTCGATTTAATATAGGCATGGATTAAAATCCGAATGCACTTTTCCAAACTACCTGGAACAGACATTTGCTGCACGTCTATCATCGGAACACTGTTCCAGTCGGGACGGTGACGAGCTATAGCAGCCGGAAAAATGGCATCTAAATCGGATGTTACCGAGAAGGTAACGCTAATCATATCGGTTGGATGCAACTTATTGCGTTTTTCAATTTCGTCTAATATTTCCATTGTCGCTTCTTGTATCGCTTCAACCGTATTTTCTGGGACGGTTGTTGCTCCACGAATTGCCTGCATTCGCCCTTTCTCCACGTAAAAATCCTCCTAATTTTAGACATCAGTCATTAGACATTATTCATGATTCTTCAGAAAAAGAACAATTGACCAATGACAAATGGCTATATTTTATTTATCTGTTTGAGTTATTTATCTGTATTTCTATCCATCACCCAGTTAATAAACGGGAAATGTCAATCCCTAACAGAATTCTGGATTTTGCTGACCCTTTAGGGTCAGGACATCCACAAGATTCTTCCATAGTAAAAACTAGGGGCTTTGAACCATTTGTAATCCAAAATCCAAAATCTAAAATCCAAAATTTTTTGGTTAAGGTCTATACAGCCATAGGGGTAAACCGCTGGTAGACAGTTCAAACTCTACCCAATCAATTTTGGATGCAAGCCCCTGAGTTTGAATTTTATTACCAGGCAAAATCTTACTGTACCAAGGTTTGGGTTCTTCTAAGGTGTAGACCTCTGTTTTTTCTGGGTCAAGATTTACTAGCTCTGCCGTCCATCGACGAGCATCTTCCTCGCTTCCTAGTCTATCTACGACCCCTAACTCTACAGCTTGCTCTCCAGTAAAGATTCTGCCATCAGCGAAGGTTTTTACAGTTTCTGGTGCTAAGTTACGTCCTTCTGCTACTGTTTGCACAAACTGCTGATAACTTGTATCAATCAATTCTTGCAAAATAGTTTGTTCTTGTTCGGTGAGTTCTCTATCGAATGACAAAATATCCTTGTAAGGGCCAGATTTTATTACCTTAAAGGAAACCCCGATTTTATCTAATAAACGCTCCAAATTATTTCCACGCAAAATCACACCAATACTACCCGTAATAGTTCCGGGATTAGCCATGATGTGTTCTGCTCCCATACCGATATATACGCCCCCAGAAGCAGAAATATTGCCAAAACTGGCAACAATCTTGATTTTTTCACGTAAACGCTTAAGCGCAGTATATATTTCTTGAGAATCTCCTACCGTACCACCAGGGCTATCAATACGTAATAACAGCGCTGGAAACTTTTTCTCTTCTACAGTTTTGAGTGCTTCCAAAACTCGTTTACGAGTACTACCTGCAATTGCACCATTAACTTCTATTTTGGCAATTTGCTTGCGAAACTTTGACTTAAAAGGCCAAACCATGAGCAGTATACAGAACCTTTGGATATTTGATATTTGATTTTAAACATTAGCTTTAATTTATAAATGCGTAAAGCATCTGCTCGCATTTATTAACGCTCTTCAGACGCAAACCTACCAAATAATCCTAATTAAATTTTCTGTATCTAAATGTATTCTAGTTTGATGTCAAAATTTTTATGTTAAAAAATCTGCCTACCGATAAAAGGTTTATCATTTATTTTCTAAATATTCTGCAATCAAAAAATATCATGTTATTAACAGACCCTAGTATTCAATTGTGAAACACTGCTAATCCCTCTAAAAACCTTATTTTTCTGAAAAGCGGAAGATTTTGTAATTTGTAATACAAAAAAAATCTCGCATAACCCTGCAAAAGAGCAAATCCACTACTTAAGAATCTAAACGTAAAATTTGACACCGATAATATACATAAGTGTCAAAAAGCGCTCCTACAAAACTGCAAGTTAGACAAATAACAAATACACCTTGCATAGGTGTACCGCTGCCGAAAGTAGCTAGAAAATTAGTTATTTGAGTTGCAATTATTTCAGCCACGGCTTCTAAACCGGGCATAAAACTTACAAGCGATAAAATTAGTGAAACTCCACCAAAAAATATCATTGGAGCAACAAAACTAAAAATAATCGATAGAAGTAGAGAGCGAATAAAGTTTATAAACATGGTCATAGTAAAATTTTCCTATGATGATGATTTACAACAGTTGGTATCCGTCACTTTCTACAATAAGCGCAATTTTCTTATACTACACTGCATTTAAAGAATCTTAAGTTTTAATTAAAATATGTTCACATGTCTTGTAACAAATATTTTTCGATTTTCATTGGCACTATTTTTCTTAAAACCTTGATATAACCAGGATTCATTCCGTAATACAATTGTGCTTCATTCTGTAGGTGCTGTTAATAACAGCCTTGGTTTATGAGAGCAATTTTTTACTTAAGTTAACTATAAGGGGGCGAGTAGGAAGTAAAGAGTTATGGGTTTAAAATTTATAACCGTTCTCTGTTCCCTGTCCCTCGTACTATCTCAACTTTTTAAGTTTTTATCAAAATCTTTCGCTATTATGACGGGAATTGCTGAGTTAATTAAAAATTGTGAGTCAAGCAACATCTAAATCCAGTTTAGGAGCATGGAGCCTACGATTGTTGGCGGCGATGTTCTTGATTGGGCAAGTGATAATTCATTTATTTAAAGGTAAAGTTCATCGTCGCAATACTTTGGAGCAAATGGCTGCGGTAGGTCCAGACTCATTGTTTATAGCCTTGGTTACAGCTGTATTTGTAGGTGCAGTATTTACAATCCAGGTTGCGCGAGAGTTTATTAATTTTGGTGCAGGAAACGCCGTAGGGGGAGTATTAGCAGTCGCATTAACCCGAGAACTTTCTCCGGTACTTACAGCAGTGGTTTTGGCTGGACGAGTTGGTTCGGCATTCGCTGCGGAGATTGGTACTATGCGGGTAACGGAGCAAATTGATGCTTTATTAATGCTAAAGACCGACCCTATAGATTATTTAGTTATTCCTCGCGTCCTTGCTTGCTGCATAATGTTACCGATTTTGACTTTATTATCTTTGGTAACAGGTATGGCAGGTGGATTGTTTATTGCCAGGAATTTATACAATTTATCGGATACGCAGTTTTTAGATTCAGCCCGGAATTTGCTAGGAGGCTGGGATATTCTGAGCGCGATGATTAAAGCTCTGTGTTTTGGACTTTTAGTAGCTGTCATCGGTTGTAACTGGGGTTTAACTACATCAGGAGGAGCAAAAGGTGTAGGTCAATCCACAACAACAGCTGTTGTTACTGCTCTATTAATTATATTTATTGCCAACTTTTTTCTTTCTTGGTTAATGTTCCAAGGTACTGGAGGTGCTTTGTTACAAGGTATTTAATTAAGTTAGGAGTTAGGAGTTAGGAGTTGTGAGTTATGAGCTTTAAATTACTTAAATATTGATAACTAGTTACTGTTCACTGCTCACTGTTCACTGCTCACTGATAACTGTTCACTGCTAACTGTTCACTGCTCACTGATAACTGTTCGCTGTTCGCTGTTCACTGTTCACACTTAACTTCTAAAATAAGAATGATGTCCATGCACGAAAAAGTTATTTTATATAGTGACTACTTCATTCACATCTAATTCAACATCTACCGTAGAATTAAAGCCCAGTTACAACATACCCATAGTCTTGATTATTGGGTCGATTCCATTGCTGGTAATAGGACAGCTTCTGGCTGGAGGAATTATTGGCTTATTTGGATTATTCCTGATGTACCAAGCGGTGACACTACGTTTACAATTTACCGCTACTGATTTAGACCTTGTTAGAGGTGATGATTTACTTCGTCGTTTTCCCTACAGTGAATGGCAAAACTGGCGTATTTTCTGGAATGTGATTCCTATTTTGTTCTATTTTAAAGAAACCAAAAGCATTCATTTTCTACCAATATTATTTGACCCTAAGACTCTTAAAACCTGTTTAGAAGAGCGTTGTCCGAGAATTGATTAAAAATTAAAACTATTGTTTGAGGAGTGAAAATTAGCGGTTTAGATTTAATAATTTCTTTCCCTGCTCCTCAGTCTCTTACTCAAAATATCGCGGACTGATTCACTTCGCTCGCTGGTAAAATGTAAAACTGACCATTTATAGTTGGTTCTTATATTCAAATTTGTAAAAAGTGGCACTTGGCTTAATTATGAACCAAGATGAAAATTATAACGAAGAACAATTACAGATAGATTCTACAGAAGAAAATTCATTTACTGACCTCACTTCTAATATGGCGAATTCCAGCGAAAACAATAACCCAGAAGATTCGCAATCACAATCACAATCAGTTGACAATTCTTCGGAATATAACTTAGCTGCTCAAAGAGTAGCCCAGTTACAACGTACCGAAGAATCTTTGAAACAGGAAATATCACAACTACAAGAATCTTACAAAACTCTTCAGTCTGAAGTGGGTAATACCCAAAAAGCACTCTCTAAAATGACTCAAGAGGCCCTGTCGGAGCTAGAACAACGCAAACAAGCTCTATTAATTTCTATTGAGCAACTCGAACGTCGTCAAGAACGCATTCGCAATGAAATGCGAACTACTTTTGCTGGTGCTTCTCAAGAGTTAGCAATTCGAGTACAGGGTTTTAAAGATTATTTAACTGGTAGTTTACAAGATTTAGCTGCTGCTGCCGAACAGTTAGAGCTTGTTCCACCTACAAAGTTGGAACCCCAAAAGCTTGCTATCCGCGAACCCGAGCCAGATGATGAATTTGATGATGAATTCGATGATGATTTTGATGAGCGAGGAACTTCGGACTTTAGCCGAGGACAATTTCAAGATACTACGAAAAAGATTCGTAAGTTAATAGACCAGTACCGCACTAAACCTGATTATTATGGTCCACCGTGGCAGCTACGACGTACATTTGAACCAGTCCATGCCGAACGGGTTTCTACTTGGTTTTTCCAGCAGGGAGGACGAGGTGCCTTAAGAACAATGGGTAGTAGATTGCAAAATACACTTATTTCTTCAGCAATTATATCGGTGTTGCATTCTTTGTATGGCAATCGCGCTCGCACTTTAGTTTTGGCAAATTCGCCAGAACGCTTGGGAGAATGGCGACGCGGTTTACAAGATTGCTTGGGTATCGGTCGTCCGGATTTTGGTCCCGATAGAGGCTTGGCATTATTTGAAACACCCTCGGCCGTAGCGCAAAAAGCGGAGCGTTTGGTTAAAGCTGGTTTACAACCATTTATTATTATTGATGATTCCGAAGAAGAAATTAGTGTTGGGTTGCTGCAATTTCCATTATGGTTAGCTTTTGCACCTGACCCCAAGATGATGAGAGACTATTATGAGGACGAATATTTTTAGTTAGTTGTTAGTAGATATTTGTTAGTTGTTGATTGTTGGCGGTTAGTCTCATACTGCTTATGTATGATTTATCAATTTTGTTCAGGATTTTTGTGGCTTTTATTTCATGATACATAGTCATTATAATTAATTGTCTTAGTGGGCTAATGCACTAGTATTTTAAGTTAGTTTTAAAAGCTATCAACTATCTACTAACAACTAAAAACCAACAACTATCTACTAACAACTAACAACTAACAACCAACAATTATCTACTAATTAATATGAGTATTTGGTTCAGTTTGTGTGGAGCAGTTTTAGTCGTAGCTTATCTTCTGGGTTCTACTCCAACTGGTTACACCTTGGTAAAGCTGTTGAAGGGAATTGATATTCGCGAAGTTGGTTCGGGTTCAACTGGTGCTACAAATGTATTAAGAACTTTGGGTAAAGGTCCTGGTGCATTTGTTTTACTGGTAGATAGTTTGAAAGGTGTTTTATCAATATTCCTGGCTTATTGGTTATTTGAATTTGCATCCAACAATAATTTAATTCCAGCAACAGTTAATCCAGAAATATGGCAGCCAATTATGGTTACTTTAGCTGGTTTAGCAGCCGTACTCGGACATAGTAAATCAATTTTTTTAGGATTCAGTGGTGGTAAATCGGTTGCGACAAGTTTAGGTGTGTTATTAGCGATGAGTTGGCAGGTTGGTTTGGCAACTTTTGGTGTATTTTCAGTGGTTGTAGCGATTTCTAGAATTGTATCCTTGAGTTCGATTTGTGGTGCGATCGCAGTTTCTGTATTGATGATTTTATTCCATCAACCCTTGCCATATATTTTGTTTGGTGTGGCTGGTGGTTTGTATGTAATCATCCGTCATCGCAGCAATATTGAAAGGTTATTAGCTGGTACCGAACCGAAGCTAGGACAAAAAGCAACGGTGGAAACTGAACCTGAGCAGACTGTTGGTTCTGCTGGTTAAATTTTT
>ERZ1740070.2734-NODE-2734-length-9972-cov-5.820107_pt1 | contig 9972 bp, 9 predicted proteins | sample MGYA00581734_ERZ1740070 | MGnify/ENA primary metagenome ERZ1740070 (study PRJEB43018, sample SAMN04849744) | marine metagenome | isolation source: floating plastic debris | place: Pacific Ocean | collected 2008-09-01 | study: EMG produced TPA metagenomics assembly... | reverse complement strand
GGAGAACATTGCAGTTTCCCCTGTTTGTCCTAGGGTGAGCCTCGTGCGAGGCGCGATACCTGCTAAAATCGAGGGCTCTGGTGTACCGGATCGAGGCAGATCGCGACGCGGATTGGTGGGAGGTCGAAGCTCTTTATGATCTGTGCTTTGCGCCGGGGCGCGAGGCGCTGTCGTCTTATCGCCTGCGCGACGGGGTTGCAGCGGTTGCTGAGCTGTCTCGCGTTGCACGTGATGAGTTAGGCGTTTTGGGTGGTGCGATCCGGTTCTGGCCAGTGCGCATCGGCACGGCAGAGGCATTGCTTTTGGGGCCAATTGCGGTGCACCCAACCCGGCAAGGGGAAGGCTTGGGACGCCTGTTGATGCATGACAGTCTGGCGGCGGCAGAGGCGGCTGGCTGGGCACGGGTGCTGCTGGTGGGTGATGCGCCATATTATGGAAAGTTCGGATTTGAGAGGCTTGAGGGTGTGAGGATGCCGCCGCCGACCAACCCTGAGCGGGTGCTGGGGCTGGATCTGGTGCCGGGCGCATGGGCCGAGATCAGTTTGCCGGTTGAGGTGACGCGCGGCGCGCCGCGGAGTTGATCCGGGGCCTCAAGGGGCAGGGACGAGGTTACTGTCTGGCGAGGTAGTCCATAATGGCAGGTCGCACCGATTGCGCGCCACTTTCGCGGGCCTCGTCGATCACGGCTTTCACCGCATCAAGATTGTGTTGTCGTAAGAGATGCTTCACCGGCCCGATAGAGGCAGGGCGCATCGACAAACCGCGCATCCCTATGGCCGCAAAGCACAGCGCCTCAACGGGGCGGCCCGCGTCTTCGCCGCAGAAACTCAGCGCGGTATTGGTCGCCTGACAGCGATGTACGATGGTTTCGAGAAAACTCAGAAAACTGACGTTGAGCGTGTCGTAGCGGCGGCGCACGCGTTCATTTTCGCGGTCGGCGGCGAAGAAGAACTGTTTCAGATCGTTGCCGCCGATGGAGAGGAACTCGACCTCTTCAAAGAACTGTTGCGGGGCGAAGGCCAGCGATGGTGTTTCCAACATCGCGCCCACCTCGACCGTGGCGGGCAGCACATGGCCCAATTTGCGCTCGCGCTCCAGCGTACGGTCGAACTCGGCCTTTGCGGCGCGGTACTCGTCATATTGCGCAACAAAGGGGAACATAACAGTCAGCGGGCGCCCGTTCGCTGCGCGGATCAGCGCTTGCAACTGCATCCGCATGACGCCGGGCTTATCGAGACCGACGCGAATGGCACGCCAGCCCAAGGCCGGGTTCGGCTCGTCATTGGGCTTCATGTAAGGCAGTACTTTGTCGGAGCCGATATCGAGCGTTCGGAACACGACGCGCTTGCCTTGGGCGGCATCCAGCACGCGCGAATAGAGCGCGGAGAGCTCGGCCCGGCGGGGCATCTGATTGCGCACGAGGAACTGCAACTCGGTTCGGAAGAGACCGACGCCTTCGGCACCAGAGCCTTCGAGGGAGGGCAGATCAGCCATCAGCCCTGCGTTCATATGCAGCGAGACGACCGAGCCGCATTTCGCCTTTGCGGGTTTGTCGCGCAGGGACGCGTAACGCTCCTGCGCTTTGGCGAGCATCGCGATCTTGTCGCGAAACGCGGTGACGACCGTGTCATCAGGGCGCAGATGCACGATGCCTTGCTCGCCATCAACCATGACGTGATCGCCGTTCAGCGCATCGGTCGTGATCTTGGAGGCGTGGATCACCAGCGGGATCGCGAGCGCACGGGCCACGATGGCGGCATGGGAGCCGACAGAGCCGTGCTCGAGCACGATGGCCTTGAGGGAGCGACCGTAATCCAGCAATTCGGCGGGGCCGATATTACGCGCGACGAGCACCGGGTTATCGGGCATTTCGGCGCCAGTGTCGCTGCCTTGACCGGTCAGAATGCGCAGCAGGCGGTTGCTGAGATCATCGAGATCGTGGAGCCGCTCACGCAAGTAGGCGTCATTGGCCTGCGCCATGCGGTTGCGGGCGATCGATTGCTCTTTCTCGACGGCGGCCTCGGCAGAGAGGCCGCGGGAGATGTCTTCCTCCATCCGGCGCAGCCAGCCTTTGGAATTGGCAAACATCCGGTAGGCTTCAAGGACTTGCAGCTGTTCGGCGTCGCCCGTGCGCGCGCCTGCGAGCATATCGTCGACAGAGACGCGCAGGATGTCCACGGCATCGCGCAAGCGGCCTGCTTCGACCTCGGGATCATCGGCGATGGGGTTGGTGACGACCACGCGGGGCTCGTGCAGATAGACCCGACCTTCTGCCGCACCTTCTTGCCCGACCGTGCCGCGGATCATCACCGGTTGTTGGTGACGGGCCGAGAGGGCGGCCCCTTCCCCAAGAAACGCGCCCAGTTCGGTCATCTCGGCGATGACCATGGCGACCACTTCGAGGGCGTAGACCTCATCACCGGAATATTCGCGGGCGTCCTTGGACTGCACGACCAGAACGCCAAGGGCTTCGCCCAAGCGCTGGATGGGGACGCCGAGAAAGGAGGAGTAAATCTCCTCCCCCGTCTCGGGCATGAAGCGGAAACCGGGGGCTTGCGGGGCGTTGGCGGTGTTGACGATGCGCCCTTTCTTGGCGACGCGGCCCACCAGACCTTCGCCCAGCCGCATGCGCGTTTCGTGGACGGCTTCGGCGTTCAGGCCTTCGGTTGCGCAAAGTTCCAGCGTTTCGGGGTCGCGGAAGAGATAGATGGAGCACACTTCCGTGCGCATCGAATCGGCAATCAGATGGGTGATGCGATCCAGCCGCGCCTGCCCTGCGCTGTCCTCAGCCAGAGTGTCCCGCAAGCGTTGCAACAGCTTGCGGCTTTGGGTTTCCAGTCTTTCGGGCATGCGGTGGGCGGGGCCCCTTTAGGCTGCTTTCTCCAACTCGAAAGCATCATGCAGGGCTTGCACGGCAAGTTCCATATATTTCCGATCAATCAGAACGGAAATTTTTATCTCAGAGGTTGAGATAACCTTGATGTTGATCCCCTCAGAGGAGAGTGCGTCGAACATCTTGGCGGCCACACCCGCATGGCTGCGCATGCCGATGCCCACGACCGAGACCTTGGCGACATCCGTGTCCGCGACCAGCTGCTGGTAGTTGATCTCTCCGGCTTTCTGCGCGTCTTCCATGGCTTTTTCGGCGCGCTTCACCTGATCGGTGGGGCAAGAGAACGTCATATCCGTGCGCCCATCTTCCGAGATGTTCTGCACGATCATGTCCACATTCACGCCCGCTTCCGAGAGCGGCCCGAAGATGGCTGCGGCGATGCCGGGGCGGTCGGCCACGGAGAGCAGGGTCATTTTGGCTTCATCGCGCGAATACGCGACACCGGCGACGACATTGGATTCCATGATTTCCTCCTCATCGCAGACAAGGGTGCCTGCCTCGTCTGATTGTTCTTCAAAGCTGGAGAGCACGCGCAGCTTGACTTTATAGCGCATCGCCAGCTCGACTGAGCGAGTTTGCAGGACCTTGGCGCCGAGCGAGGCCAGTTCGAGCATTTCCTCAAACGCGATCTTGTCGAGCTTGCGCGCCTTAGAGCTGATGCGCGGGTCGGTCGTGTAGACGCCGTCGACATCCGTGTAGATATCGCAACGCTCTGCGCCAAAGGCGGCGGCGAAGGCGACGGCGGTCGTGTCAGAGCCGCCCCGGCCCAGTGTCGTGATCCGACCCTCGGGCGAGATGCCTTGGAAGCCTGCGACCACGGCGACACGCATGCCTTCGGCAAACTTGGCGCTGATATTGTCGGTCGGGATCTCCTCGATCCGCGCAGAGGCATGGGCCGAGGTCGTTTTCAGCGGTACCTGCCAGCCTTGCCAGCTGCGCGCGGGCACGTCCATTTCTTGAAGGGTCAGGGACATGAGGCCTGCGGTCACGTTCTCGCCCGAGCTGACGACTGCGTCGTATTCGCGTGCGTCAAAAAGGGGCGACGTCTCGTTTACCCAGCCGACCAGTTCGTTGGTTTTGCCCGACATGGCCGAGACAATGACGATCACGTCATAGCCCTTGGCCACTTCCACGCCGACCCGCTTGGCTGCGCGTTTGATGCGGTCGAGCGTAGCGACGGATGTGCCGCCGAATTTCATCACCAGAACTGGCATTTCAGATGTCCCTTACGTTCTGGCCGGGGTCATATGGGAAGGGGCCGTGGAGGGCAAGGTTTTGCTTCGCGTGCCTTCAGCACGCGTTGCCACGCTAGACAAAGGTTTCAAGGAAACCTATCGCACGTTAGGTGGATTGCGAAGCAAATCACCGTAAACGGGCTTTGCCCCCCGGGTCCCCCAGGATATTTCTAAAAAGCGAAAGCTTAGTAGGGGTGCGGGTGGCCCTCAAACGTCTCGAAGCAGCCTGTGGTCTCAAGGCTGAGCGCGTCAAAGCGTTTGATGAGACCAGCCGCAGAGGCTTCGGGTTTCGTGGGGGCAGTGCCGCCCCCCATATCGGTGGAGACCCAGCCGGGGTGATAGATACCCACCGCAATGCCAAGATCATGCAGATCGGTAGCAAGATTGCGACCGAGGTTCAGTACCGCAGCCTTCGACGCGCGGTAGATATAGCTGCCGCCGGGCGCACGTTCCTGCGAGGCCATTTGCGAGGACATGATCGCGATCTTTGGGGTCTTGCTGCATTGCAGATGCGGCAACAAGGCCTGGACCGTCAGAAATACCCCTGTGACGTTGACTGCAAAGCTTTGCGCCCACAGATCAGCGCCGTAGCCATCAGCCAGATTTGCGCCCTTATCGAGGTAGACGCCAGCGTTGCAGATCAACAGGTCAATCGTCTTGCTGTCGAGTGTTTTGGCCAATGCATCGACGGAGGCAGGATCTGCGACATCAAGTTGCAGCAAGCCCTCCTCAGGGTGGCGGGCCGTCCCAAGGGCGAGGCGGCCTGCCTTGGTATACTGATGCAGCAACTGCGCACCGATGCCGCGGTTTGCTCCTGTAATCAGGATCGACATGGCTAATTGGCCTTTCGGTTGGGGGTGAAGGGCAACGGCAGAACCGGCACGCCATCTTCAAGAAGCTTCTTTGCCTCTTGGACGTTGGCCTCGCCGTAGATGGCGCGGTCTGGTGCAGTGCCATCGTGGATTTCACGTGCTTGCTTTGCAAAGCTTTTGCCGACGTAATCGGCGGTGTCTTCGACATGTTTGCGCATCTCTGCGATGGCCTGTTCGGCGGCATTTGCGGGCGCGGAAAGTGGTTGTTCGGATGTGCGGGCCGTACTGACGCGTGGGGCCATGATGTCTTTGACCACTTGATCCGAGCCACAGATCGCGCATGCCACATGGCCTTTGGACTTGAGCGTCTCGAACGCCGTGCCAGAGGCAAACCAGCTTTCAAATCGATGGTCGTTTTCGCATTTTAACGCAAATCGGATCATAGGGCCTCACGCTCACAGGGACGGCCTTGATGTAACTGTTTTGCAAAAGCGATCAAGCGTTTCAGAGCTTGAGCAAGCGTGGATCAAAACCTTTGAGGATCGCGCGTAGTTCGGGTTCGCTGATCTTATCGGCGGCCTGTTTGAGCGGCAGCCACTTGCGGCGGCGTTCGCTTTTTTCGGGATACTCTGACAAAACGCGTTTGACCTTGAGAGGGAAAACCATCGCAAGACAAGGTAGATCGGGCGTGCCTGCCATCACCTTGTTATAAGAATAGACCCCAAGACAGATATCAAAGGCTTTACCCTTCACGCCAGCCTCTTCAAAGGCTTCCTCGGCGGCGGATTGGGCGGGGGTCATACCGTCCATTGGCCAACCCTTGGGCAGGATCCAGCGTTTTGTACCACGGCTGGTAATCAGCAGGACCTGCACCTTATCCTGCACAATCCGGAATGGCAGGGCGGCAAACTGGGTACGGACGTCGCGTTTTGCGGCGTCCCCAAGGGAAATGGGCTTTTGGGTCATGCGAAGGAGGGACATGGATTTCTTGATTACAACGTCTACTTTAATTTCTGAGAGCAGTGATAGGATACGTCATTCGCGCGCGATTGCGACAGCTAACTGTGATTTCACGCAGCTTTCACACAAGAATGTGCGCCGATTGTGACTTTTTGCACCACATTTGGTTAACAGACGTTGAACGCAGAGAGGGTAATATGACAGCTCAGATCCCAGTATGGACACGGCGTACCATACTTGCCGCTTTTGCTGCCAGCATGGCCACGCCAGCTTTTGCAGAGGCAGGCACATTTCGGTTTCCATCCATTGATGGCGGCGAATACCGGCTTAGCGATTGGGCGGGGCGGCCTGTCTTGGTCGTCAATACCGCGTCGCTTTGTGGATTTACGTATCAATATGAAGGCTTGCAGGCCTTGCATGATCGCTATTCAGCGCAGGGGCTTGTCGTCTTGGCCGTACCATCCGGTGATTTCCGCCAAGAGCTGGGCAGCGCCGAAGAGGTCAAGGAATTTTGTGAGATGACCTTTGGGCTTGAGCTTCCGATGACCGAAATCACGTCTGTTCGTGGATCAGGCGCGCACCCATTCTACGCTTGGCTGCGAGAGCGCCATGGCTTCACGCCGCGCTGGAATTTCAACAAGGTTCTGATCGGCACAGACGGGCAGTTCGTCGAGGCCTTCGGGTCGAACGTCCGACCCAACGCCCCTAAGCTTGTCCGCGCGATTGAGGGGCAGCTGACATCTTGAGCTTGGACGTAGGCTCTGTTCCAAGCTCTGGCACGCCGCTGTTTCTGGGATCAGAGATATATCGCGGCTCGAGCTATGGGGAGTGGCATCCTTTGCGGGTGCCGCGCGTCTCGACCGCGATGGATTTGAGCCGGGCGTTGGGGTGGCTGCCAGATGCGCAGTATATCAACTCGCCCCGCGCCAAACCCAAAGCGCTGCATGTCTGGCACGAGCCAGACTACGTTGCCGCCCTTCAAGCCGCAGAAATTTCACAGGAGATTTCGGACGAGGATCGCAAACGGTTCCAATTGGGTACTGTGTCGAACCCGATTTATCCCGAAGTTTACCGACGGCCTGCGACGGCTGCAGGTGCATCGCTGTTGTCTGGTGAGTTGCTGCGGGATGGCGGGATTATCTATCATCCGGGTGGTGGCACGCATCATGGCATGCCGGGCTATGCGAACGGGTTTTGTTATCTGAACGATCCAGTGCTTGCGATGCTGTCTCTCAAGCGCAATGGCGCGCGGCGCGTGGCCCTTGGGGCTATTGACGCGCATCATGCCGACGGGGTCGAGCATGGCTTTGCCGATGATCCAGACACGCTTTTGATTTCGGTGCATGAGGAAGACCGCTGGCCGCGGACCGGTGCGCTGACCGATCGGGGGGTCGGGCAGGTCTACAACCTGCCGGTGCCGCGCGGCATGAACGACACCGAAATGGCGCTGATCCGCGAGAAATTGATCCTGCCGCTGGTGGTAGATTTCGAACCTGACGCCATTGTGCTGCAATGTGGGGCAGACGCCGTGGAAGAAGACCCGCTCTCTAAGCTAGAGCTGTCAAACAACGCTCATTGGGCGATTGTTGCGGGATTGAAGGCGCTGGGTGCGGCGCGGCTCTTGGTACTGGGTGGTGGGGGGTACAACCCTTGGAGCGTCGGCCGGCTTTGGACGGGCGTTTGGGGTGTTTTGAACGGGCATACGCCACCTGATATTTTGCCCAGTCCGGCGCAGGATGTCCTCGAGGCGTTGCGTTGGGATGGTGCACGGCGGGGCCGGGATCGACCGGCGCATTGGAGCATGACATTGCGCGATGCACCGCGCGAAGGGGCCGTGCGTCCGCAAGTCCGTGATCGGGTGGATTGGCTGCGCGCAGATCAAGCGGCCCGACTTCTGCGCGCGGGCTAACGCCTTGCAAAGCTGTGCCTTTTGGAAGGTTTGTTTGCTTACAGTTTTTGCAAAATGGCTTGGATCAAAGGATCAAAGCTGCCTTTTTGCGCATGATAGGCGTGCGCTGCAGCACCCATTTTACGCAGTTTTGAAGTGTTGGGCAGCGCGATAAAAGCATCCTTGAGCGCGTTGGCGTCTTGCACGATATCGGCCGCCCCGGCGGCATGGAGCGCGCGGAAATGTGGCTCGAAATTCTCGATATTTGGTCCGGTCAGCAGGGCCATGTCATGTGCCGCGGGCTCAAACGGGGTGTGCCCACCTTTGGCGACCAAAGAGCCTCCGACAAAGCAAAGGGCTGCTGCGTTATACCATAAGGCCATTTCACCCATCGTGTCGGCCAGCCAGATCGCGGTGTCCGCGTCGAACGTGGCACCCGTGCTGCGTTGGGCCAGTTCCAGATCATGGCGCTTTGCAGCTTCGATTATCGCCGAAGCCCGGCGCGGATGGCGTGGTGCGACGATCAAACGAAGCTTTGGGTTCAGGCGGTAGGCTGCCGCAAATGCGTCAATGACCTGCACGTCTTCGCCGTCATGTGTGGAGGCTGCAAGAATAGTCTGTGCCCGGTCCGTTGGTGGCGCCGTGACCTCGGGGGCAGTGTAGAAAAGCTTGAGGTTAAGTTCGGGCAGTTGCTTGTCTGCAGGCAGGCCCAAAGCACAGAACCGTTCGGCTGATGCCGGGTCTTGCGGCGACAGCGCGGTGATGGCCTGGGTCATGCGGCGGGCAAGGCGTGGCAGAAAGCGCCATCGCCGGGCCGAGGTTTTCGACAGGCGTGCGCCTGCAACCAGAACTGGCAGTCCACGGTCTTGTGCGAGAAGGATTTTGTTTGGCCAGAACTCATTTTCGACGATCAGGATTGCGGCAGGGTCTAGCGCATCAATCAGGCGCGCGATGCGCCAGCGCAGATCAATGGGCGCATAGGTGACTTGTGTGCGCGGCAGATCCCATTCGCGCGCTGCTTTAACGGCGCTGGGCGTGTTTACGGTTATCAGAAGGTTCAGATCAGGGCTTTGCCCCAGCAGCGCCACAAGCAGAGGTTTGGCCGATGTGATTTCGCCATTGCTTGCGGCGTGAACCCAAAGTGTCTTGCCATCGCTCTTTGTCGGCTGTGCGGGCCAGATCGCCTCGACCGCGCCACTTGCACGCCAGATTCGGTGCGCCCAAAGCAAGGGCCCGACAAGGCTGATTAGAAGGCGGTAGATCAACATCCCTTTGCCTTAGAGGGCGCGCTTCGCAGGCTCAAGGCTGGAAATGCAGGCGGCTCTATGCCGTTTGCGGATGTATCGGCGATCACATTGGCTTGTGTTATTTGACTGCACAGTTGTTTCCATTAAGTGCAAAGTTGCAGAAAGTTGACTTGTGAGCGATCATGCCAAATGTTTTGAAAAAGACAGCTATCCGTCAGACAGCCAGCCTCGGACGTTGTGGAAGGAGTGTTTGATGCTGTTGCGCGCTTTGATGATCCATCTCAGAAATGCTGCATTTGCAGGGGCGCTTGCAGTCCCCAGCCTTGCTGCGGCGGCGGACATGACCTTGGTACTCGACAGGCAGGATGACGCGATTGAGATGTATTTCACGATCTCTGCCGAGCGGGTAGAGGATGTTTTTGCCCTGCCGAAAGAGGCTTTTGAGAACGACAGCGGGACGGTTGACTTTGAGCCTTTGCGACAAGGCACTTACGATATTGGCGACACCCTTTTTGCTAATATGGACGCGCGTCTTGGTGGCGATGATATTATCTTCGAGGCGATGTCCCTGATGGTGCATCCCAAGGCAAATGCGCTGCCCCTGCAGACACCGCTAGACGGTATGATTGCGATTGCGGTTTGTACGGTCCCCGCGCCAGCGGGTCCGATCACGTTAGCGGACCTTCAGCTTTATGCGGGCTTTATCGCTTATGCCGATCGACCCAATCAAGGGATGACGTTCCAGTTGCCGAATGCGCTCGACAGCCCTTTGACCGTCGAAATCCGCGACTACACGTCCGACAAACTGAACGACTTCACCTATCAGACCCTTGTCGGCCCAAACCCAACGCTTTCAATTCAAGCGCAGAGCGCTCCTTTGCGTGTTCAGATCATTGGGCTGGTTATCATCCTTGTCGTTAGTATGGGTTTTGTCGTC
>ERZ1740070.2733-NODE-2733-length-9973-cov-11.160920_pt1 | contig 9973 bp, 17 predicted proteins | sample MGYA00581734_ERZ1740070 | MGnify/ENA primary metagenome ERZ1740070 (study PRJEB43018, sample SAMN04849744) | marine metagenome | isolation source: floating plastic debris | place: Pacific Ocean | collected 2008-09-01 | study: EMG produced TPA metagenomics... | reverse complement strand
ATCTGATTAAGGTTGAGGCCCTGAAGTACTTTCGACCAGCCCGGTCTGGTAGTGGGACAAACTCTACTCCGGCAAGGGAGCCCAGGAGTGGTGACTTGTCTGGTCTAAAAGTGCTCGATACTTCAGCAGAAGGTGGAGCCATAGACGATCAGGACGCATTACGTCTGATGAGTGAGAACCCAGATCAGCTTTTTGCTGACTTGGAAGCAATACACGCTAGTTAAAAAACGCTGATAATCGCAAAATGCGATAATATTGTTTTGCCCCTTGGGGATGCCTTTCGGAAGCTTCACTGATCCACAGGTACCCCCATGGCAATTAGCAGCGCATTACTGTCGCAGATGTTAGCAACATCTGCGCTCACTCAATTAAATAAAAGAGCAGCATTTGCTCGTTCTGGCATAGTCGGATATGAACGAGGAAATTTTCGACGTGACGAGCGAGTAAAGGTTAGACGTCCTCGCCGGAGAAGAGCACAAAACCTGAATCCTCGACTAGCAGCAGCGAACTTCAGTGAAGGCGAGTTCTTTTCAGGAGATATTACTCTTGATCGTCTATGGGTAGATGGTTACCCAGTATTTGGTAGCGACCCGAATGACTCGTTGCGGATATACATTCAGGAGACAGGCTCTCAGCTGGGTGACTCGATCCTCTCGCCGAACGAAGACTATTTGTACGAAAAATTCCGTACATATAATGCAACCACAGGCCCTCAGGCTATTGGTGCTCATGCCCCAGTTCGATTCACCACTGCACTGGATGAGAATGGTGATATCGCGGATTTCAATGCTGAAGGTTTGCGATATGGTTCTACCGTTCTAGATGGCTTTGAAGTTCCCCCTGAATCTAGATTTGCCCTGATTAGCACCGTAGCTAAGGGCGCATTCCTGGGCGACAGTGTTTTGGTGGATGGTTTTGCAGCTTCGTTGAACCTCAATGCTGGTCGGCTTATTCAGACTGGTATGCCAAACGGGGAATTTGTCCCTCGATATGGCTTTGGTGTCGCAGGCAGTACTTCTATCACCGGTCAAGACGCGCAACTAATGTTAGCCAATGGTAACGCCAGCGCGACTCTAACTGGTGCAATCGCAGATACCGACTTTACCTATGCAGATTTGCCTGCTGGCCTTGATAGTATTGGTGCTACTCTGCTAACCCTAGACGCAGCAGCTACTACTCTCGGTCCAAATGTCGCAGTTGGCCAAATCATGCGACTTGCTGATGGGGCAGTTGCACACCGCTACTTTGGTGTAATCTTACGCATCGACCAAACTACTCCGACCGCGCCCATCATCACAATGGTGGTCTGCGACAGTCGAGGTAATGTAGTGGATGCAGCAAAGCTCACCGAAATCATTGCAGCTACGCCGCTGACAGCAAATATCCCAAGCATCGGTTCGGTCAACATGGCTTATCACCAGGAAGCTCTGCTGATTGCGAACCGATTCATTGAAGAACCTAGTCCAGGTTCGGGTGCAACCGCAACATCTCTAGTGGATCGCCAGACTGGCATGACCATTCAGCTATTCAATGGTGCTTACGACCTAAAGACTGTGAGTGAGTCTCGCGCAGGTTACATGCTCACAGGAGCGCTGTTGTCCGATGCCAGGAAAACTGTTGGCATCCTTTCCAAGTAGTTTAGTTGGAGCAGGTTTTAGCCTGCTCCCGTCATTTCACTATGGTGATGAAAATTTTGATTAGCCCAGACGGACAAAACGTACAAGTACCAAGAGATACCGTCTCTGAGCGAATTAGAGAAGGATACCGAGTCCCACCCAGTGTCAGCACACCACCTGCCGGGATACTAAATGTCGCAGGGAGGAGGAAATCGGGAGCTTCTGACAAGAAGCAGCCACTCGACTTGATGAAGGCAACGATGCAGCAGTTGATAGATCTGCCTGATATCGGGACGGCCAAGGCCAAAAAGGTGAAAGCTTTGGTGGATTCTGACAACTTGTCGATAGATACGCTTCAGAACGAGGTCAAAGGTGTTGACTGGGGCGATATGTACGAACAGGGCATTGCTACTTGGCCAGGTGGCATATCTGCTCCTCCCCCAGAAGAGAACGATAACCCTCCAGAAGACGAAGCGACTGAATAATGGTAATAACCGCAGCGCAAAAGAATTTACTTTATGAGCTTTATGGAGCTACGCCCCAGGACGAGGTGTATATTTCTCCAAGCAATAACGTAGCTTCAAATACGTTGCGGTTGCCTGCCAGCTTCAGAGCGACCAGACCCATTGTCGATCAAATAGAAGCAGCTATTCCAGGGATAGAAGCTGACGCAGGCGTTGAAGCGCGGGTGGTGGAAATTCTCACTGCCTACTCCAGCGACTCACTCGATGCTTCAAATATCGATAGAGAAGGCTACAGCTTCCGGCTTTCGAAGAATCTCAGGAACTACAGAAATTTACTCAGGCCCTATACCGGCATCTTTTTTGAAGAAAGTACTGGTGGCGGTGCTACCCCCATAGGATAGACATGAGAGAAATATTTTCCCAGAATTACGCAGGGACGAGCAACAAGGTTTTATCGCTAGATAACCCTGGCCCAGGAGGCGCTTGTCATAAGTATTTAAGCGTTGTGACGTCAGCCGATGCAACCAGCGCTGATGACGAATTGCAGGTAGAGATTAATTTTCAAAAAGGCCCAGTCAAGGAAGTAGGCGTCAATGGCATTCAGGGAGAGCACCTCCTGGCTATGCTGATTGACCGACTTGAAGGGTTTCAAGAAGGCCCATACGCCTGTGAAGAGAATGCAGGTGCTCTGGCCAGCTTGAAGGAGGCTATGGAATGGATGAATGCGCGCACCACAGACCGCACCAACCAAAAGGTGGAAGGGTTAAATAAAGCATAATCCAACCCAGAACAAAGCCCCTGCGATCGCAAAAAGATCGCAGGGGCTTTGTCATAAATAGGTTAGATGTCTCGTTGAGTTAGTTGGCGCTATTTTGAGCAATGCTGCGGCCAGTTTCTAGGCGCGATGCGAAAGGCAGAAGGTCATCGCCAGGGAGGTAGATAACGGTGGTATCCCCTTCTGCCTGACCAGCCGCTACCTCGTCAATCCAAGTCAGCTTTAAGTACTGTGGATTTTTCTCCAAGGCAGCACCAAGAGCACTAATGGCTTCAGCTTTTTTCTTGGCCCTTACCACTTCAGCGTCACCAAGAAGGGTGGCACTTTCTTTTTTGGCGTTTGCCTCTGCTACAGCTATCTGCCGGTCGTACTCAGCCTCATTTAATGCTGCTCGACCACGCATACCATTACTCCAAACTTTGTAGGTCGGAAGACCCCACATCACAAGGCCCAACACCAAAAGACTAATGGCTACTGAGATCGAGACTTCTTTCTTGTATTTCATGCAAGGAAGTAGATAGTTTTATTATTTTAATTATAGCTATTAATTCACAGATAAATGCGAAATAACCCAGCAAGGCTTAGAAAAAGGCTGAAGCCCTTTGAATCAGAGGCAAAAATAAAAATCCTCCGCGAGTAAGCCCACAGAGGAAAAAGCCTTTAGTTTGATAATTGAGACGGGACCAGTTAGGAGTCTAGGTTAACCAGCCCCTGACACACCAGGGATAAGTCAGTAGCCCAAGCAATGCTTTCCGCATTCTAGCCTAGAATGCATTGTTGACACCTAACATCGCATTTTGTGATTATTGAGTATAATTAAAATAGAAATCGCATAAATCATGGCCATAAAAGACTGCTGCGAAACATCGTCTATTCAGATCGGTACCTCTGATAAACAAGGTCCCTATTACCGGTGTCGAAAGTGCAGCGCATATTGGCATCGGGAACCTGGCCGCATGTTTAGTGAGGCCGATGGGGCAAACCTGGTCCCCGTGTTTAACGGCAAAGGTGAGATTGGCTTAGCCAACGTATCTCTTTTGGGTGTGGATGTAAATTACAGCCTTCTGATAAATGAACTTATGCACTGACCGAATGAAGCAGCAACTGACTACCGTTGGCACCTATGTCTCAGCAACATTGACCCTCACTGCGTGGCTAATTTGCGACCCTGATCAGCCATTGGAAGACATCAAAGGTCTTCGTCGATGGATCAGTATCATTTTGACTGGTGCGGCCAGCCTTCTTTTATGAATCGATACGACACACAGCAACTGCTGGGATACTCTAGCCTGTCGCTTTCTCAGGCATTGTCTGCGCTACAGACCCCTGATTTTGCTGCTAATTCCTGCGGCATACAAGCCTTTGGTCTGCGCGAATATGTGAGGCTACATAACCTTGTCCAAGACGAAAAACTGACTTTCAAGAAGTTTGACTTGGTGCTCCGTCACATCTTGCTCAACTTTCATGTAACCGTTGGTGAGCAGAGTCTAGATCTACAACCATTTGCTCATGGGCTGACCAATGAAGAAGGCCTTCTCCACGTTTACAACAGTAATTCAATACTTTTCAAGGGGAGGTGGGTAACGCCGGAGTACCTAAGCTACAGGTACGGAATTAGGCAATCGATACCAGCAGTAGTTGGGGGGAGCTTAGGAGCATGGTGACGTCAATAAACAAGGACATTTTCTTGGAGCAAGAACTCCCAAATACGATTACCTGTAACTGGGATAAATAAAACCTGCCCCTTTAGCTCAGCGGACAGAGCAACCAAATACAGCATTTCAATCAACATGAATTTAATTGCATGGGTTTCGGAAAAGACGGTCAGCAAAGGCGACTACAATTATTCAATAGTAAGAAATCATCCAAATTCAACCAAATACGGATACGTTCTTGAGCATAGAGTCGTCGTTGAAAACAGCATCAAAAGGCTTCTTCGTTCAAATGAGATTGTTCACCATAAAAATGGGAACAAAAAAGATAATAGGATCGAAAATCTTGAGATTATGAGTGCGTCCGATCACGCCAGGATTCATCATTCCGGGAAGAAGGTATGTGAGGTTAAATGCCCTGAGTGTGGAGTGCTTTTTTGTACTGACTTTAGATCTACTCATCTTGGCAAAAAGTCAAGTTCAAGTACATCTTGTTCTAGTAAATGTAGAGGACGTTTTTCTCACAAGCTTAAGCTAAAAGATAAAGATGAAAATGTTAAAAGAGCTTTGTCGATGAATATCCAAAAAGTGTATATGTCCACTGATTTTTAACCACTGGTTCGAATCCAGTAAGGGGCGTCTCCACTAATTACATGGTTATGAGATATTCGCCAGTAAAAAACGAAATGCTATTCCTCTGGGCCATGGAAGGCTCCGGGGAAGTCGGAATCTATGGCCTAGAAATAGAAAAAATCATAGCAGCTTGCGGAGAGGGATCAGTTAAGCTGCCACAAGGAAGTCTGTACACAACCACCAACAAGCTCAAGGAAAAGGGCTTGATTGAGTCCTACGATGGAGGCTCAACTGGTGGAGCGCATAGAACCTATTTCAGACTCACCGAAAAAGGAGAGGAGGAGTTGAAAGCGCACAACACCTTTTTTGAGCGTTTACGCGCATGGAAAAGCTAGCTCAGGTTCCGAAAGGACACTTCTTGACCAACTATCTACTTTTAGACTGAGGGTAAAACTGACGTCCTCAGACTCCGTAGGCAGCATCTCCATTACAGTAACCCTTGGGTTTTCTGTTAGCAAAATCTCCCTGGTACCCCTAAAGTCTTCGAAGGTAAAAGAGGCAAGAACACCCAAGGGGGCGCTAGTTCCCTTAATGTTTGCCAGCTCGATCAAGGCTTTTGCTAATGCCTCATTATTTTTTACGAAGAATTCGAGTAAGCAGGCTTCACCGGTAACCCATGCGGTGGCCCTGTGAAGGACAATCTGCCCCCGAAGGGATGGAATGACGATGAGCAAAGTTCCATGTATCACAAGAATCATCCTCCTTTAATGAGTCGTCTAGTCGTCCAGTAATCCCTCAAGCTCTTCAACCAAAGCTTTGATTCGACTGGTTTTAGCTTTGTCAGCGCTAACGATTTTCCATGTTTTCTGCGATCTCAGTCTACTTGTAGCCTGATTGAAGCGGGTCTTTAGTTCATCCCCCTTAGACTGCTCCGGAGCGGTCATCTCCCTAACAGCAGCATCAACTTCAGCGAAGGATGTCATCCCCTCGCTACCCACCTGGCTAAGGATATCCTGACGGTCGTAATCGTCAGCTATCCTCCCGATGGCTAGAGCCTGACTATAGGGCAGACCATCCTTAAGGTGCGCTTCTTTGACATCCTCAGGAAGGTTTAGGACCTGCAAGTGCTTTGACTTAAAGGTGTTTAGCGCTACGCCATATTTGCTCAGAATGCCTGCTATGACAGGTATATGCTGAGCGGCATCACTTTTGGTTCCTACGTAGAAACCATTTTTCCAATGCCGTGCGCTGGAGTTCACAAGGCGTATGATCTCTTCCTCTGGCAACGAGGTTTCTGCCTTGATGACTGCCAGTAATCCCTCAGCTTCTTCTAACTTACTGAGATCTTCTCTAAGCAGATTCTCGCCCATGGCCAGATCAAGAGCCTTGGCATCATCCATCTCCTCTACAAAACATGGAATGAACTGAAGCCCTGCTTCTTTTGCGGCCCTCCACCGTCGTTCACCGAAAACGATCAGATAATTCCTGCCCTTGGGCCGAACGAGAATAGTCCCCTTGAACCCATTCTCTTTAAAAGAATTAGCCAGGGATGCAATGCCCTTTGGGTCAAAATACTTTCTTGGCTGCCCATCCCAGGGGCTTATTTTGGAAACCAGTATGTCCTGGACCGGGGTATCTTCCGCCATCAGTTCATCTAGCCTGGTTTGAGAAGAAGAAAGGGCTGACGAAACCTTACTCATCATTTTCTATCAATCCATAAATTTCAGCGAAGGCTTTCTGGTAGTCCCACCATGGCCCACGATACTTTGAAGCTTGCTGGGCCGCAGTAGTGCCGGTAAGACTTGCATGGTGAATGCCAGCACCACGACGAATGCGTTGCTTGATCACCATGAGCCCATCGCTAGTGAGGGCTTCTTGGGCTTCTACCGCAATTTTGCTAGGAGCTGGAGGACAGTCGGTTATGAGGATTCGATAGTCCCCCCCTTTCTCCTGGATCGCCATAGCTGTATCTACTGCACCATTCAGGCTATCGATATCCGATTTAGTCGGAACAATAACCAGGTTGCAGTCTTCAGCCAGATCTTGTAGGGCCTCTTTACTGATGCTGGCCTGGGTGTCCAGCACAACCATTTCTTTGCCTTGAGATGCCCTAGCCAACTTGGTGTATGGAGCTATAGCAAAGGGGCTCTCGAAGGTTGCGTTTTCCATCGATCTAGAGGCCCACTTCAAAGCAGTTCGGTTGCCATCATCGTCCACCAAAAGCGTGGACAAATCTTTGGTCGTTGCGGCCCAGTAAGCGAAGTGAATGGCACTGGTGGTTTTGGCTACTCCACCCTTGGTGCTAGCGAACCCTATATACTTCATGCGGGTATTTACGAATAGTCAGCCCATTATAATTAGAATAAGGCTCAAAACAACCAAAATGAGAAACGACGACCGATGCATTTTGCAAAACCGAATACCGACCGCTTGCGAAGATGAGGCAAGCTGGAGGGATTTCATGCGGAACCCACAAAATATATTGGTTGCACAAAATAAAGTCGGCAGGTTTGAAGTGCTCACTCTGTTCCTAGGATTCAACACTGGCACCACTGAAAAACCAATTTTCTTTCAAACAACCATCATCGGGGCAGACGATAACTTACCGAAACATGCTGCCACCTGGGAGCAGGCAAAGAAAAACCATGCAAGTAACATAAAGGTGATTACCCTCACCGCCAATCACGAGGCAGCGGTAGCAAACGGGACAGCCAAGGAGCCGTTTCGTCCGGTCGAATGGCTGGTATTCCCTGGTGAACTTCACTTTGTCCTAGAGTCCGAGGAAGCCGCCATAAAAGCGCTCCCAGAAAATTCAACATCCTGGGAGCGCAGAGGGAAAACAATTATCTTCTTGGTTAAGGGTCAGTGACTGTTACAGAGGAATCGGTCCTGACAGCCGCCACAGCCAATCCAGATACTGCTGATACATAAGCATTAGCGGTATCTTTATCCTCAAAAGAGGCGATAAATCCGCTCCCCGTATCAGTAATATCGGTAGCCATACTTTCTGCGATACTTTTGGCTGCTTCTAATGCGCTCATTCTAAAGCCTCAAAGAGTGAGGATTTCTGCCCTCTTTTCCTCTCTATTATATCCGATGTATACGGCGGGAAACATCAGTATTCACGCTCTTTTATTTGTGCCTTTTCCGTGTATACTGCGGATATGTAGATAAATGGCCCAATGGCAAACAAGAACCCAATTCAAACAAAAGAATTTAAGCAGCAGCAGTTACCTAAGCATGGTGATGTCGCCCTAGGGAATCCGATTGCAACTCGATACCCTGCTGACGCGGACAAGATTCTTAGATCCATGGAGAATCGGCAGGAATTCATCAGGAAAGCTGTTCTGGACGCCCTAGACGCTAAGGAGAGTCCTTCTTCAGAGCTTCTCGATACTTCATCTGAGTAAGCCTAATAGCTTCGTCGTGAGCTGTCTCCATATCCTCAAAGCCCAGTACAGAAACCAGCTTTTCGCAGTGAGAGACCATCTCTAGGCCCAACGCCTCTGGGATATAGTTGCGTGCGATCGCGCGACTGCCTTGGACCGGCTCTTCCCATGCAGCCTTCATCTCACCTGCATCCATCCCAAATAAGCCTTTGTAGACGTAGTTTGTCCACTTGCCGTACTTATAAGGGGAGCCCCCGCCTTGCTCGGCAATAGTGTAGGCCCAATCAACCCGCGCTGGCTTACCCGCTTCTCGGCTTACTAGCCAGCGTTGGATGGTCTCGTTGTCTTCACGAGTGTAGGTTGCCTTCAGGAAGGTATAAGCGTCTGCATATAAACCCTCTGCGGCGTACCAGCCCAAAAAATCAATTAGTCCTTCCCGTGCTTTCTTGCTAAGTCTTCCTGGGGTCTTCAGCCAATCGGTGGCGATTGCTACCCAATCGGTAGCCTCAATTGCGTTGTACTCATTGCCATCATTGCCCTCAATTCGCAACACCCTAAACCGCTTTCCTGATGGGAGTTCCAGCCACTCTTCCCCCTCTGAGCGCAACACCCTACGTTGAAGGGTTGAAGCAGGCATTTCTAGATGACGACTCATGCCCCTGTAACCTACTCCAATAGAGGGTTTCCCTGGGCCAAGACCATCTGGGTCTATGATGATTGCATTAAATTCACGACCCTTAAATTGAATCGGGATGATCTGACCAACTTCAAGCATCAGCTCACCCTCTCCCAATAATTTGTCAATTCGTCTGGCTGGCGAGATCCATTAGGTAGAGCTAGGTGTTTTCGCTCAAACTCAGCACTTCTGATAGGGACGCTCTCAAGTGGTGCCATCTGTGCCGACAGCTCACGGGCCTTTAGGGGCTGATACAGCAAACCTCGGACCTGAAGCCTTGAGCGAACCTCTGAAGAATCGGTGTGATAAAGGTACCTCCCAACATGCACATTGAACGGCTCTAGTGCCCCATAAACTCCAGTGACCCAAGCAAAAACACCTTTGCCTAACTCTGGGTTAAAGAAAATATCGGATGACCTTGGGAAAAATCCTGAACTAATCAAGCTTCTATTGCTGACCATCAGCCTTGCGTCAATGCGAATCTGACTTTTATCACTCAATCGATATTCGTCCATAGCTTCTGCATAGGCAGCATCAAGAACTGAGGCCCAAAAATCGTTTACATTCTGGTGCCGAGCGTAGGCACTGCTTATCATTTCCAGCCACTCTACTGTTAGTTCATACCCAAATATCATTTCGACCATCTCCCTGGGAATCTAAGCACTTCCACTTTTTTGCCATCCATGCCAGCAACATAGTCCGCGCACAGTAGCTCCAGAATACGGCCCATGTCCTGAGGAGACATAGCAGCAGCGTCAACCCCTATCCTGCTCGCTACGTCCCCCATAGCTATCGATATGACTGGATGAGAGTCACGGTGCCACCTAA
>ERZ1740070.2732-NODE-2732-length-9974-cov-5.084988_pt1 | contig 9974 bp, 10 predicted proteins | sample MGYA00581734_ERZ1740070 | MGnify/ENA primary metagenome ERZ1740070 (study PRJEB43018, sample SAMN04849744) | marine metagenome | isolation source: floating plastic debris | place: Pacific Ocean | collected 2008-09-01 | study: EMG produced TPA metagenomics assembly... | reverse complement strand
GGTTCCTTAGCAGGGAACTGGTTTCAGCCACTCACCCACGTCTCCGCGACGCAATGCAGACTGCGAGCCGCGGCGTATAATCACCACGCTGCCGAGCGGCAAGGCGGATCACCAAATTTTTTCGATCTGCGGATCAGCGCTCTTGCCGGCTTGATCCGCTAGGCTGCGGACTATCGAGCCGGTCGCGCATTCGCTTGTTATTCGTTGGGCGTTCAGTTGCGCCGCCCCATTCCGACTCCTCCTGCCGCGTTTTCGATTCGCTTCGTCGCCCAGCGCTTGCCTGCGCAAAGAGCGGGGACTCTGCTGGAGCGGCGCAAGACCCGGTGTTTGAGGAGGTTGCGAGATGAAGAAGGCCGCACAGATGTCTGCTAACACTTTGTCCCTGCACGCTGGGTCGGGTGGGCCAGGCGGGTTGGGTGCCCGCGCCGTGGCTCTAGTCCTGATCGCCTTCGCTGCGTTATCGGTGGTTGTCAGCCCCGCGGCCGCGCAACAGCTTGAAACCTTCGACCCGGACGAGGCCTTTGCTGAAGAGACCTCCGAGGGTGCGGCAAGCGCAGCCTCCACCGGCGCGATTGACGCCGATCTGGCACAGCCCGCGACGCCAACCGCGCGCCCACTGCCCACGACGCAACCTTTGCCCACGACGCAGCCTTTGCCTGTCGTCAAACCGCTTCCCGGCCAAGAGGCCGCACCTGAACCCAGCGCCATGGGCGAGGAGTTTGCCATCTACTCCGAGCCGCCCGTCGAAGGGGCGGCGCCGTCGGCAGACACCGCAGGAGCTGCGGGCGAAACTACCGGACAGCCCGCGCGCACTGCTATGGCCGAGGAGGAAACCTTTGCCGAAGACGACCTGATCGGAGCCGCGGAAGGCGTCTTTGGAAAGGGCGCCGAGGGTCTGGCCAAGATGATCGAAGGCCTGCTCAAAAAAGAAGGCCGCCCCAACGGGTATATCGTCGGCCGCGAAGCGGGCGGGGCCTTCGTGGTCGGCGCGCGCTATGGCTCGGGCACTTTGCACCACAAGGTCGAAGGCGAACGCAAGGTCTATTGGACGGGCCCTTCTGTCGGTTTTGACGCGGGCGCGAACGCGGGCAACACCTTCGTGCTGGTCTACAACCTGTGGGACAGCGAAGACCTGTTCAAACGCTATCCGGCGGGCGAGGGACAGGCGTATTTTGTCGGCGGCCTTCACGCCAGCTATGTGCGCCGCGGCGACGTTGTGCTGATCCCGATCCGGATGGGCGCGGGCGTGCGCCTGGGCGTCAACGCGGGCTATATGCGCTTTTCCAAAAAGCAGCGTTGGCTGCCCTTCTGATCGTCTGATCCGCGCTAACCCATATTTCGGGCGAAAAGGCGGTTGCGCCGCGAGCCACCTCGCGGCATCGCTCTCGCCATGCTCAAACGACTCGAAGCCCAATCGCCCGACGCGCTGCTTGCGCTGATCAAACTTCACGCCGCTGACGAGCGCACCGACAAGGTCGACCTTGGCGTGGGTGTGTATCGCACAGGGCAGGGGGCAACGCCCGTCTTCGCGGCCATCAAACAGGCCGAGCAGGTGCTGGTCGATACGCAGGAATCCAAGAGCTATCTGGGGCCGGAAGGCGACACCGGCTTTGTCAACGCGCTGATGCCTTATATCTTTGGGCAGAATGCGACGATGGGCGGCCGGATTTCTGGTATGCAGACGCCCGGTGGCACCGGCGCGGTGCGCCTGGCGCTGGCTCTGGCGCAAAAAGCCGGGATGACGCGCGTGCATATGGGCACGCCCAGCTGGCCCAACCACAAGCAGATTATTGACGATCTGGGCCTTGAACTGGTCCCCTTTGATCACGCCCAGCCCGATGGCACCGCTAACCTTGACGCGGTGCTGGCCGCCATCAAGGGCTCTCAGCCCAGTGACGGGGTCCTGATCCATGGCTGCTGCCACAACCCCACCGGGATTGACTACAGCCTTGATGATTGGGCCGCGATCGGCGACGCGGTGGCCGAGACCGGCATTTTCCCGATCATCGACACCGCTTATCAGGGGCTGGGCGATGGCCTTGAAGAAGACGCCGCCGGTTTCCGCAGCCTGCTGGCCAAGGTGCCTGAAGCCTTCATCGCGTACAGCTGCGACAAGAATTTCGGCATGTATCGCGACCGGGTGGGCGCGTTCTACATTCTGGCGGGCGAAGGCGACGCTGAGACGCTGGAGACCGCTTTCTCCAACGCCAACGCCTTGGCGCGCGCCAGCTGGTCGATGCCGCCCGATCACGGCGCGGCGGCGATCCGTCTGATCCTGCGCGACCCCAAGATGACCGCGGTCTGGCTAGACGAGCTCGACACGATGCGCACCCGGATGCGCCAGGTGCGCGAGCGTTTGGCCGCCGCCGGCGTTGCGGGCAGCGTCGATATGACGCCTCTTGGCACCCAGAACGGGCTGTTCTCAGTCCTGCCGGTGTCCAAGGAACAGGTTGCGCGCCTTCGCGACGAACACGGCATCTATATGGCGGGATCGGGCCGCATCAATATCGCGGGCCTGACCATGGATAATATCGACAAGTTCATCGACGCCGTCGCCGACGTCACCGCCTAGACCTCAAAAAAGGGGGCGTTCTTGGACCGTCAGCCGATCCTTGAAGGCGAGCGGGTAACGCTGCGCCCCATGCGCGCGGATGATTGGAAGGCTCTTTACGCCATCGCCAGCGATCCCGCGGTGTGGGAGCAGCATCCGATCCACGATCGCTGGCGTGAAGAGGTGTTCGCCGCGTTCTTTGCCGAGGCGTTGGAGGAAAAGGGCGCTCTGGTCGTGATCGACCGCGCAAGCGACACTATCGTTGGCAGCTCGCAATTTCGCGAAGGCGAGGACGAGGACGGCGCTTTCGTGGAAATGGGCTGGACTTTCTTTGCGCCGAAAGTCTGGGGCAAGGGAATCAATCCGGAAGTGAAGCGCCTGATGCTGGCCCATGCCTTTCAGTTTGCCGACATTGTGCAATTCAAAGTGGGCGAGACCAATTATCGCTCACGCATCGCGGTCGAACGCATCGGAGCGCAGCGGACCCGCAAGACCCATCTGGCGCAATATCAGGGCAAGCGCGTGCTGCACCTGATTTACGCCTTGCGCAAAGAGGACTTCGAGACCGGCCCGCTGGCGGGTTGATAGGGCCGGTATGCGCTCAAAAAGGAGCGCTAACCGCTGCCTCGCACAGTGGGAGAACGCGGATCTCCCTTCACACCGTCACCGTCGGATAAACGTTTGGGGGGGCGAAGGAACTGGTCGAAAAGGCCGGGTCTTGGCTTAGCGGAAAACCGGTCGGCTAATCGCGGCGACGCATTGGCTGCGTTTCGCCATAGGTGAGCGAGCGCCACATCCATTCGAGGGGTCCAAACCGATAGCGGGCGAGCCACACAGGGGCCGCGATCAAGAAGAAAGCCCAAACACCCACGTTGACAAGCATCAACTGGCTTAAAGAGAACTGGCCGAACAGCCCGAGCCCCAGGCTCGAAAACAGCGCCAGACCGATCACCGATTGCAGGATGTAAACAGTAAAGGCGGTGCGCCCGGCCGCTGCGAAGGCTTTCGCCTTCCACCCCGCGCACACCGCTGCGATGATAAGCGCGCTCCAAGCCAAGGCCCCTCCAAACTTCCCCGCATAGCTCATCACGCTCAGCGCAATCGCCTCCCAAGCTGTGCCGCCGGTTAGCGCTAACGAGCCGATAGGGTGCGCCGCGCCTATGGCGATCCCAATCAGCGCCAGCCCTGCATAGGTTCTAGGCCTCAGCTGGCCACCCAAAAAACCGTTTTTAAGCAATCCCATACCGATCAGCATGACGCCCAGAGTGTCGATCCAAACGCCTCCAAGGGCGAACAGATCGGCCATGTAATAGGACGCGGCTCCGATCCGGGCGATGATCTGATCGCTTAACGGGCCAAGCATGATCTTGGCCACTTCGAGATGCGCATCGGGCGCGGACGACCACAAGATGGCCGATGGCGTGGGAGCCGGGATCGGGAAAGTGGAATAGTAGACGAAGGCCGCGACTTGGAATGCCCCTCCAAGGCCGAGCAAGACCGGACCGCTCAGCCGCGCGAACGGGACCGCCAGAAATCCGGCGAGCGCGTACCAGATCAGGATATCACCTTCGCGCAGGAAGATGAGGTGTAGAGCGCCAAAGACGGTAAGCCAGGACAAGCGCCGCAGCACGATCATCAAAGGCACGGGCTTGTCGCGCGCCAACAGCAGCGCCAGACCCGCGCCGAACAAGGCGGTGAAGATGGTCACGAAGTTGCCGTGCACGAACTCGCCTTGCAGAAAGGCGAACCAGGCATCGCTCTCGCCCTCCCACAGGGAACGGGTGACATAGTGGTTATAGCCGGCCGCCATCATCTTGATGTTGACAACAAAGATCATGAGGACCGCAACACCGCGCAAAACATCGAGCGTGTCGAGGCGGGAGGCACCCAGCGTCGGCCCAACTTGGTCAGCGGTGGGGGTGGGCGTGATCGCTGCGTGCGCGGTGCTTGCCAAAAGTCCTGCCCTTAAAACCGATGATACGGATCTCAGATGTTACACCGTATCATCGCAAAGGCAACTGAACCTTGACGGGCTTGTGGGCGGCCTTCGTCCTACGCGCGAAGCGTCTCCCAAGGTCCGGTGATCGCCAGCGTATGCGCGGGCGAATAGGCGTTGACGAAGAAGGTTCGTCCGTCGGGAGAAAAGCATCCGCCCGCCAGTTCGGTTTGCAGGTTGAGCTTGCCGAAAACGTAGGATTGGCCGCCCGGTGTAACGCCGATCAGGCGGTTGTTGACGATGTCGGTGTATTGATCCTCGCACACGATAAGATCGCCGAACGGGGCCACCGTCAAATTGTCGCCGAAGTCCATCTGGTCCTTGTTCTCGCTTTCGAAGAACAGCTCCAGCGTATCGGCACCGCCCGCCGCGTCTCCCGGCGCGCCGATCCGGATGCGGAAGATCTGGCCAAGGCCTGCCGCGCCGCCGCTGGTGGCGCACAGGTAGAACTCGCCCGCGCCTTTGTTGACGCCCATATGCAGGCCTTCGCCGCGCGAGATCACCAGCGCGCCCGCCGCCGCACCGCGAAGGCGCAGATCGTCTTCAGGGGCTTCCGGATTGTCGAGGTCGATCCAGCGCGCGGTGTACTGCACGCCGCGGCGCAGGGTCACGTCCTTGTGGTTGTGCGAGGTGGCAATGCCCGAGGTCAGCGCGAGCGCCTGCAATCGCCCGCCTTGGGCCAAATCGCCGGGGACGCGCGGCAAAAAGCGGTAGAGCAGACCGTCATTCTTATCCTCGCTCATATAGACGATGCCGGTGGCCGGATCGATGCAGGCCGCTTCGTGGTTGAACCGGCCCATGGCTTTCAAAGGCTTGGCTTCCACCATTTGGCCAGCGCCCGCGGGCACTTCGAACACGAAACCGTGATCGGGAACTTTATCCATGCTCCAACCGGGCTCTTCGCAGGTCAGCCATGTGCCCCACGGCGTGACGCCGCCCGCGCAATTGCGGATCGTCCCGCCAAGCGAGCGGAACTGGCTTTTGACCGTCAGAGTGGCGGGATCAAGAACAAGGGTCGATGTGCCGCCTGGAAGAACCGCGCCGTCATCACCGCGCGCATAGCCATCGGGCAGCGCGCCGCCTGCGTCTTTGCCCGGCGACAATTCGTGGTTGCGCACCAGCGCGATATCGCCATTGGCCAGCGCGAAACAGCCCATGCCATCGGCCGCGTCAGGAACGCTGAGGCCATCGTCCATCGCATCGCCCAGCTTTGAGACAACGCGGTAGGAAAAGCCTTCGGGCAGGTCGAGCAGGCCCTCCGGGTCCTTGACCAAAGTGGGGGTGGGGGCCGGCGTTGCAGGTGAGGCGTCCGGGGCTATCCAGCCGTCGACATTTCGGGCGCTCGCCCCGCTGGCGACAACGCCCGCAAAGGCGGCGGCGGTGGAGCCAAGGATCTGACGGCGGTGAGCTTGCGCGAAACGGATCATAGGGAAAGCTTTCGGCTTAGTTGGAAGCGAGTGACTGCATGCGCTTGAGATAGCGCGCCAATACGTCAATTTCGAGATTGACCTCGTCGCCCTCGGTCAGCTCGCCCAGCGTGGTAACCTCGGCGGTGTGGGGGATGATGTTGAGCGCAAAATCGCACGTACCGTCGGTGCGGTCGCGCACATCGTTCACGGTCAAAGAGACACCATCGACCGTGATCGAGCCTTTCTCGGCAATGAAGGGCGCCATGTCCGCGCGCGCGCGGATCGCGATGCGCCAGCTGTCGCCTTCGCGCTTGGACATCGCCACTTCACCTACCGAATCGACGTGACCCGTGACGATGTGGCCGCCCAATTCGTCGCCGATGCGCAGGCTGGGCTCGATATTGATGGTCGCGCCGTCTTCCCACATGCCCTTGCGCGTGCGGCTGACGCTTTCAGCGGAGACATCGACGTCGAACCAGGCCTCGCCCTCGCTTCCGCCGCGATCGACAACCGTCAGGCACACGCCCGAACACGCGATCGAAGCGCCGATGTCGATGCGCGCGGGATCAAGCGGGGCAGCGATGCGCAAACGCAGATCGCCGCGCTGCTCGACGCTGGAAATGGTGCCGATGGCGGTGACGATGCCGGTGAACATGGGGCAAGGGTCCTTCGTGTTGCGCCGCTGAAGATACGGGGCGCGTCCTGATCTAGTTGCGGGTGCGCAGATAGGCGGTGAAGCGGTCGCTGCCAAGCCGTGCGCTTTGCGCCTCGCGCCAGCGACCGTGCGCTGAGGAAAGGTCGCTCAATCCAAGGTCGGCCAGAGCGCCAAGCCCGTCGCCGCCGATCACGATGGGGGCTTGATAGAGGTGCAGTTCATCGACGAGGTCGGCCTTCAGAAAGCTTGCCGCCGTCGCCGCGCCGCCTTCGATATAGAGGTGCAGGACGCCATCGAGTTCCGCGATCTGTTCGGGTGTGTTGATAACGCGCACGCCATCGGGCTGAACCCCTCGGGTCAGGATCACGCGGTCCGGACTGCGATGTTCGAGGCCGGGCAAGCGCACGGTGAGGCGCGGCTTGTCCGTGCGCCACGTGCCGCCGCCCACAAGGATCGCTTCGTGCCGCGCGCGCATGGCGTGGCAATGGGCGCGCGCCTCGGGTCCGGTGATCCACTGGCTGGTCCCATCGGCCAGGGCAATGCACCCATCCAGCGACTGAGCCAGTTTGAGCGTTACATAAGGGCGGCGCTTGTTCTGGCGGATCAGGAACCCGGCGACGCTGCGATACGAGGCTTCGTCTTCCAGCGTGGTGACCGCGATGCCCGCGGCTTCCAACTTTGCGATGCCTTTGCCCGCGGTGCGCGGATCGGGATCGCGCTGGCCGATAACGACGCGCGCGGGGGCCTCAGCACTGATGATATCGCTGCAGGCGGGGCCCCGGTTGGATTTGTGCGCGCACGGCTCCAGCGTGACATAGAAGGTCGCGCCTTTCGCCTCGCCCGGTTTCAGACGCGACAAGGCGTCGGCTTCGGCGTGGGGACGCCCGCCTTCGCGCGTCCAGCCGGTGGAAAGGACGCGGCCATCCTTGACGATAATCGTCGCAACGCCCGGATTGGGCCGGCTGATCGGGCGCGCGCGCGCCGCCAGACGCGCGGCGGCGGCCATCCACTCGGCATCGCTGCGCGGCCTCGCGCTTATGGTCGGCGTCCTTGCGCCGGTGCCTCGCCAGTTTCGGCGTTCGCATTCGAAGCGTCGCTGTTTTCAGTGGTGCGTCCGAACATTTGCGCGCGGCGTTTGGCCTCTGCGGCCTCTTCGGCGGCTTTTCGCGCGTCCGCTTCCGCCGCGATCTTGTCGACATCCATGCCAAGCCCCTTGCCCAGCGACTTGTAGATATTACGCTTTCGCTCAGCCAGCTCGTCTTCCGCCGCCTCGCGCAGCTTTTTCACCTCCTGGTTGGCGGCGTTCGAGGCCGCGATCTCGGCGTCGCTGCGGTTGGGGTCATAGGTCGTGATATAGGTGATGCGCGGGCGTTCGGGCGTGCGGTAATGCGTTTCGCCCGACAGCCAGTAAAAGATCACCATCAGCGGCACCATCGAGGCCAGCAGCATCGGGATACGAAACGGGTTCGGCTTGCGGAATTCGTGCCAGAAATCGGCGATCCCGGTCTTAGGATTGAAGCGCGTTAGGGAGGACATGCCACTGATATAGAGCGCCTCGCGCGCAAGCGCCAGAGGCGCGGTATGCGGCCCAAAGGCTCGCGCCTACTGATATTCAACGCTGATCGGCACGCGGCCACGCAGTCGGCCCGAGGCTCCGCCATTGGAGCTAATGACCAGCGTGCCGGAAAAGCGGAACGTGAGCTGGCCCAGAGAGTCCAGCGTGGGGAACGCGGGCAGATCGGTGACGAAATCCGCGATTTGCGCCTGGCCGCCGGTCGCATCGCGCATCGACACTTGCGAGGGAAAACGAACGCGCAACGCTTGGAACGGCGCGCCGGTTACCGTGGCTTGGCCGGTGATGGGCACGCCGCCCAGGTCGTCAACGTCGCCAATGACCGTGCGGTCACCGGTCGTCAGGTCCATCAGGACCCGGCCTTCGCCGCTTTGCATGATCACCATACGCCCGAAATCCATATCGCTTTCGATGGAAAGGTTGAGCGTTTGGCAGTCGCGACCGTTCTTCTTGGGCTTTTGGTCGCCGTTCCCCCGGCAACTGGGCGGAAGATCGCAATTGTCGCAATTGCCCTGCGCGCGCGCCGGTTCAGGGACACTCAAAACGAGGCTACCCACAGCGCCCGCCATCACGGCGGTTCTCAAGGCACGGCTTCCAAACATCTCGTGAATCTATCCGAACAGGGTTAACCAATCCCTACGTAGATGCCGCATTGCGACCGCTAAGCCCGTTTGAGAGCCTCACCCAAAGGCGGAGTAAAGCGTTCGCCCGTTCGCTTTGAGCCAATTGTCCGCTTCGGCAATCTCGCCTTCGAAGATCGAGCCCAACAGCGCGTGAAACGCGGGGCTGTGATCGAAGTGGACCAGATGCGCGACGTCATGCGCGACCACGGACCGGCGCACGAAGTCGGGCGCCTGGACCAGCCGCCAGTTGATGCGAATGCGGCGCTGGCCGGTTTTGCCCCCGTCCGAGCACGAGCCCCAGCGTTTCTGCGCGCGGCTGAGCCCGATGGGCACTAGGTCAAGCTGTGCGGCGGTGAGATAATCGGCAAGGTCCGCTTCAAACAGGGCAAGCGCTTCACCTTCAAGCCAGCGGCGAATGCGGCCCTCCAGCCCGTCCACCGCGCCCCCGATGCGCAAGACATCACCATCCAACAGGGGCTTTCGCCGCGCGCCTTCGTCCCAATCGATCCGCACGGCTTGCCCGCGATACTGAAAATCCCCGCCCGCTTGCGGCGCGGCGCGGCTTGGGATGCGGGCGTGCTGGCTTTCCAGCCATTCCTGGCGCGCGTGTGCAAAGGCAATCGCTTCGTTTCCGCGCGCCCAATGCGGAAGGGTGAGACGGACTTCGCGTCCATCCGGCGCAAGGCGCAGCGTCAGGCGTTTGGCGGTGGAGTGGCGGCGCAGGACAATCGGAACGCTGTGGCCGTTAAGCTCGATCACGGGGTCGCCCCCTGGGTTGATAGCGGCGCGCTTCAACCAGTCGATCACGTTTCGATGCCCTCCTCATCCGTTGCGCCTGAACATTCAAGCTCAGTCGCGGCGTGGTTGTCCAGCCTTGGCGGCCCCCATTCCACGATATGATGTTCCAGCGGCCCGGCGTCGGTCTCGCTTATCACGCGGCCCGCGACCGAGACGCCGACGCGCTTCACCGCCTCGCGGTCGCCGCTGATAAGGTAGTGCCAATCGGGCAGCGGCCGGTTTTGCGCGCGGCGGCGATAGGCGCAGGTCGAAGGCAGCCAGGGCACATCCTCGACAATCGACAGCGTGAGGCGAAGGCAGTCGGGGACATAGGCCTTGCGGTTGCGATAATCGCTGCATTGCGCGGTGCCGGTGTCGAGCAGCTTGCAC
>ERZ1740070.2731-NODE-2731-length-9976-cov-7.132547_pt1 | contig 9976 bp, 7 predicted proteins | sample MGYA00581734_ERZ1740070 | MGnify/ENA primary metagenome ERZ1740070 (study PRJEB43018, sample SAMN04849744) | marine metagenome | isolation source: floating plastic debris | place: Pacific Ocean | collected 2008-09-01 | study: EMG produced TPA metagenomics assembly... | reverse complement strand
ATTTTTGACGTTCTGGTCTTCTTGGTAGCTGTTATATATTATTTACTGGTGTATTATTGATATTTTCTTATTCGTTTGCATAACATGTATAGGGCGACTCAACGGACTGGATCTGGATTTTTGGTAGAACTACAAATAAATACCCATATGAAGGGCCTATGTAGGACCAAAGAGAAGAACTCCATGGTAGTTGTAAAAGCTCTGGTTGGGCCTATGTAGTATGTTGTATCTGCTGTGTAGTCAGTGAATTATATGGCGGCAGGAGTTTAAAGTTTGGCCTTACTGTAGGTAAAGTGTTGGTATTCTCTAGTGGTGAAATGGGACCATTGCTTGAATGCTGAAACCCTGATAGTTGGAGTTGCCCACTCTGAGAGAAAATGCAGACAACTCATGTGAATTAAATAAATTAAAAACAAATTCAACTGTGAAACTGGTACTGTAGATTCAATGGTGATCTTGCTTCTATTCATTTGAATTAGGCCTATATTCCATCTTGAAGTCATTTCTGGCCAGGCTAGGATAGTTTTCGATGGGGTTTAACAGTTTGCAGCAAAACTGGGCCGGCCAGCGTATGAAGCAAACTTCCCTGGTATTTTTTCACAGAGTTGGCCCACTCATTGATACATTGCAATCTTTGTCATGACGTCATCATCACCATTCTATCTACTCAGAAGAACCTTGGGCCTGCATCTTGTTCTGTGAGGTCATGGCATGGCCCAATCATGATGCATTGAGTTGTGAGTCCACTAATATTGACCCATCACTGTCCCTTTCCGATCATGTTTTCCTATGACGTCTGCTTGCAAACCCAAAGCTCAGGCAGGCTCTGGACTGGGATCATGACGTGCACATTACGATAGACCAAGCTTAGAAGGCGGTAACAGTGCTGATTTCATGCTATTATGTGTTAGTAAACGATCTAACTCTATTCACTCAAGTTTGTCAGAACACAGACAAATTATGTAACATTGGAATGTTTGTCTAAAAGCATCTAATGTAATTCACTGCCTAGACCTAGAGTTTGCTCACTACGTTATTGTGACAAGTAATGTTTAGGCCTATCATAAAGTGTTTTGAAGATAGGGCACTACTATTGATAAATCAGCGGAATAGAGGTGTGATGTTGGTCATTTTTTGGGGGAGCAGTAGACAAACATAGCTGGCAAGCGGTCACATTTTCATTTAGCCCACAAGCCCCCACCCTTCCCAATCTTTGTATCAAGGTTTTGGTATTGGTTTCTAAGAGTTTCTAGTTAGATTTTGGTATTCACTTGTAACGGTAGCCTACTGTACCCCTCACTGTTGGTTAGGCCTACATGGTATCATGCATGTACGTATTTCATGTGGCATCGTACAAGTAAATGGTTTTTCCCAGTACTTGTATCAAACTCACCATCTTAGACCTCTAAGTAGGGTTGGTTTTAAGAGCAGGCCTAACTGTTTTGCAATTATATTGCCGCTATCACCACACTGTTAAGCTTACAACTGGCCTAAAAGATGGTATTATGATCTGTGGGAACATACAAACTGACTAAAAAACTTGAGGTTGGATTTATTGAAAATTACCTAGATTCGTCTTTGTATTAGAACGTGCCATTTCAATTGTACATCACAGTGTCTGTCAGTGATATAAATTTAGCTCTCCTCCTCATTTTTATCATTATATAAACACATGATCCTTCAAGCTTCGATTGTCACACAAATGAAATGGTTGCTATTTTTGTCTGTAATGGCCGCTTGTTACTTATATTCATGGCTAATTTATTCCTCTATTCCCTACTGTGATCAAAGGATTTTTTTATCCATTTCTGTCTGTTAGTGGTTTGCGGTATGCTTCCTGCATCAGTTCATGGGATTCAGTTGGCTCATTGCAACTGTAACACTTCACATGCAATCATCAAAATACAACAGCAAACTGGAGGGCTTCGTTGTAAGTCAGCAAAGGGTGTTGTTGCTAGCATTTCATTCAATCTCCAATCTATTCATCCATCTATCAATGCAGCATCTCAGCTAAAATAATAGCTGTTGCTTTCACCAAAGACTGGGACCAATTACATCCAAGTAGACACATTGAATATAAAACCCCACATCACTTCCTCATCAAGAACCAAGCAAGTAAATAGCATATTCTTATGTTTGACAGGCCTTGGAGGATTTGGAAAAGTTTATCGTGGCTTATGGCAGGGACAAGAGGTAGCTGTGAAGTTGGCAAATGTTCAGAACTCAGAAAAGGCAAAAGAAAGTGTTATCACGGTATGTTTGCTGCAGTGGCTGCATGTCCCCTATTAATGGAGATGTTGTGCTCAGGGCTGTCTCCAGTCGGGGAGGAGAAAAGAAAATTGGGTTCTGTCCCAAGGTTTTAATACCTCTCCTTTGTATCACATAGGAGTATATATATACACTACATCCTACAGTCCTCCCTAGGCTATGTCAAATCTTGGAGACGGCCCTGGTAGTGCTCAGATGCTAAATGGGGTTGAGTTAGTGGCTTTCACTATTGAACTCCTCCCCCATCACTCTTTTTTGTATCCTACAGATGAGGGGAGTTGGAGGTGGCCCCACTAACTCCAATCATTCTGAAGCCGGAGCACTACCTGTCCATTGGCAGTAGATGAATGTAGGCATATTGGCATAACTCTTGTTGGAAAGGTCCATAACAATATCAAACATCGCTATAAATTAGTTTGGTGTTTGAAAAGAACCCAGAGAGGCAGGAATGTAACAAACAGCAGCACCATGTATGGGGATTTCATTCCTGGCTTTCACACTGGTACCTGTCAACTTAGCAGCACGCGCACACTTTGCAATGAAGAATTAAAGTTTACCCCTGCCTCAGAAGTTGTAACCAAAGGTTGGATGTAACTATGTAGTGGGAACTTATAACATGGTAGGTTGCTAGCCAATTTTTCACCAGTCGGAAGGAAAAATTGATGTGGGTAGTTTTATTTACCTTGATGGCTCAATATGTGCTACCAGGCTAAGGCAAAAAACTACTAAAACCATTCATTTCAGCTATAAGGCACTGGCTCTGCATAATGCCTATTGTTACAGATGTATTTTGGACTATGCCCTATCAATATTCCAAATTTACTAGTCTTGTGCTAGCAGGTCTTTGGGATTCAATTTTCAATGAAGGCTTATTACGTAATTACTGGTTTAGGGATAGTAAGTAAGATTTCGCAATGTCATTGAACCTGGCCAAAATGCTGGGAACAGTGGAAGTGTTAGAATTAGGAGGGATCATAAAGCCCTGCACTGCATCCTCTGCGGCAGGTCATTGTTTGACTGCACCAGAGGCTCAATAAAGGACAGTTGCGCAACCCTGGCTTACAATAAGTCTTAAACAAGGTAATTGTCTGGCTATTTGGATAAAGAAAGCGTTGGCTTTCACAAGCTTTCTGAACCTGTGATTATAATATTGAGTCGAAGCATACCCTGAAGGGATAATAGACACAGCTTTAGATGGCCATACCACAGATAAGTGCAGTTTAACCTGCAAGAAGCCCAGGCTTAGCGTGAGCAATTTGACCACTGTGACTCAACTTAAGGGATGATTCATTAGTTTAGTCAGATTGATAAAGGTTTGAAATTTCACTGAGCTGGTAATCTAAACATTTATCTTTTTATCAATGAGTGCTACTACTGTCGAGAGTAGCGGTACTGGCCACTTCCTGCCACAAACTTTGAAAAGTGTCCTATCATCAATGTTGTTATTATTTCCGAGAGGTGTAATATAATCTTGATCGCTCATCTTAACAAAGTGAAGCAATCAAACGACAATCACTGATGCTGCCCTCAAAAAATCCAAGGTCTATGCATCCTGGAACCAGGAAAAATAATATTTTCTCTGTATTGTGTTAAAGTTAATGCCTCTATTCTGGATCTTTTGCACTTCACTGGACATGAGCAATACAAAATGTTATCATAGAATGCAGACATAAGCTTGCTGAAAAATGGTGGCACATGTTTGAATAGTCAAAGTGCTCAGACTCAAAACCGGACGGAGTTGTGCCGCTATGTAACGGTAAAACAGTGCTAAAATTCCATCCAATTTTTTTTAGTCTGAGAACCAATACTTTTGTTGGAATTGTAATTTTTTTCTAAAATATTTGTAGGAGGGAAGATGCAATGCGCTCATGAAGCATCGAAATATCGTGGAGCTAAAAGGAGTTTGTCTTGTGCCTCCAAATCTTGGCCTTGTGCAGGAATTTGCTGCTGGTGGCTCTATGACTAGTGCATTACAGAAATACAAAGCTAACATACCACCTGACGTACTGGTTGATTGGGCTATACAGATCGCTCAGGGAATGGAGTACCTACACGAATCGTCACTGGTGCATCGTGACCTCAAGTCAGGCAACAGTAAGTAAGAAGTGTGGTATGAAAATCGTGGTTACCTTGTACCCCGGGTGACCTTGGACACCTATTATTCTCTATGAGAGAATCAATTTTTATGAGATGAGAAATCAGCGTCTCACTGAAAAACTACCGGATTATGCTTCTTTTCTTCCCAAAATCGATTTCCTTCATAGAGAAGAATGTGTGTTCAACGTCACGGCACTGTCCAAGCAATGAACTTCCCCTTTCCAGTTCATTGATCCCAGGCCATCCCGATTGAAGCTACTCCCCTTGCATTCTCTACTTTGCACATTTTCTGTCGTAAATCTTTTGGTATGAGATTGCAGTTGAAGTGACTGTCTGTATTGTCAATTGAAATTCCCTTGGGATTACATGTGTTTAGTGATATACAAATGTATGTTGCCAGTTTGGGTAAGGTGTCAATTTCTGTTACAACATATTGGTTATGATAGCTAAGGGGTGAGAGCAGTTTTTGTTCCATGAATGGTCACTAGAAGCGCTTGCGGACAAAGAGCTATATGGATAATGTATGTATTAGATGCTTTGAGTATGCAGTGGATTGAACTATGGATGTAATACTGCAAACATATCAATTAATGCGTTTTAGTTACTGATATTTTCTGATGAGTTGCTGATAATTTCTGATGATAGGTTTGGAATAACTTGCCGGTCAATATCCTGTTTAGTTAACTTTCCAGTGTTGAAAATACAGTAATATTTTAGGCTTACTGATTCCGGAGGCGTGACGACAGAACAAAGTCAGCCGTTTGATCGGATACTAGTCGTCGTAGTCTAGATTAGGACGTTTTATTGGCAACTCTATAGATTTTGCAATATTCGCTGGTGTCATGTTTTACTACTGGGCAACTCTTTGCGGCTTATTGCAACATGATGAGGAGCTCATATCAAAGTAATTGAGAATGCATACAAATTTTGAAGAGGAAATTCGAGCAAAAAATAAAAGTGTCTAATAGTAGGATTATGTGAGTGCTAAGCTGATTTTGTTGGTTGCACACTGCAGTTTGACTCTAGCTGTGCTTTCAAATTTGCTTAGCCACCTCATTGACCTGTAAAACCTGGCGTGGCTGAGGATTGGTGAACTTAGTCAAATATCCACTTGTTGAGTAATCGAAATACATTTTAGTTAGTGTAGTATTCTGATTTGGGTGTTAGAGTTTCCAACTGTAGCTAACCTTGCACCTACATGCAAGTTTGTGTGTCTGGTGAAAATGATGATATTGAAAATGGATTATGCAAACTCGAGAATAAATTTTTATGTGTTATTTTAAACGACCAACCAATGTCATGTTGGAGCTTACTCCCTGATGAAATTATACCTCTGCTCCAGGATTGTGTTATGTGGAGTTGCGCTCTCGTTAAAATAGTCACTCAATACGATTGTTTCACTGCGTATCAATAATTGAACCATTGTAGTTCATTCATTATAATTATCATGCTCATGCTGACACTCCAAAATCATCATTGCTGATTAGGCTTCTAGACTATTGTCCCAGCATTTTACACATCCCTCTCCCGAGTGCCAGACCTGCTCTGTACTTCATCAAGTATTGAGAACTAAAAAATGTTTAGTTGTGCTCGTCTCATCTTTACTCCCTCTTATAATCTGGTTAATCAGCTGATAATGATTCCCCATTCCCTCCAGGCTAAAAATAGTTACGGATTGCATTAACATTATCATATTCAGTTTATTAGACAAACAATCGGAAACTAGTACCTAATTAAAAAGTGAGTTTAAGAGCAGCTGTTGCAAACTATGAAATCACCATGTTTTATTGGCATCTTATTTGTCATGTTTAGTGGATCGGATGGGGGTTTTATTCAGATAGGGATCATTTTGTTGTGCACTTTTCTGGATGCCTACAGCTGGTTTGAGTATGTGGAGGGGCATAGTGGGTGTATTTTGGCCAATCTCTTTAGCACTGCATGAGGTCTCTGTAGACGCCGTTATTGATACTAATGATACTGCAAATCTCCTGCTGCGTATGCTGAAACCATGATTTCGATACGACCAGCAATAATTCTTGGTAGTTGTGAGGTAATTGTATGGCAGGCCTAGGTTTCTGGCCACACTGTAGGTTCTTGTAAATGTGATGAGATTATACCTGGTAGTGAAAGCTTGTGGTTAGTGGTAAAGTCAATGGTTGTCGGCACTTTCCAGACCACCAAGAAAAAGTTGATTGACATTTCCGAAGTTTGAATGGTTGATTATGTTTACACCAACAATATGATTGATTGAAATAGGAGCAGAAGGGTCGTTTTCCTAGCTGGGATTGAGATTGTCTCCGTTGATTTCTGCTCGATTTTGCATTGTGATTGCCTAATGCCATCCCAGTGTCTGTAAACACAAGTTTCAGTTGGCAAGCCAAAGTGACATTTTTATCACTTTTACAGAAATTACAGCCTGTTGATATTTACCTCTGTCAGTTGTAGATGCGTAGTATAAGCAAACAGATTGTATACTAAACAAACATCAAAATCAACTGTCGAAATAAGGTTGCAATTGTTCATTCTATGAAACTCCGTGGATTGTTTGGTGACGTAAGCATTGGAGTTACTCCCCCTCAAATGGCGATATGGCAGCTAATCAAAGTATGGTCTGATCTGTTTGACTTTGAAAGACCCTGCAAGTGATGCAAAGGATGAATTACAAAATTTGTATGCTGCTTTAAATAGAGGAGCCACCCCTGGAAACAAAAATCTTTGTTCTATATGGTAACAGTCCGATTGGCTCAAGTTGAGGATGGGGATGGAACGCCATGATCAATTGCTGGTTAGAGTTGTGTCTCTCTCATTATCGACTCGACTCGGTCATAGGAAAACTATGTTCTCATTGGTTATGTAATACTATGTCTTTCAATTACTTTTTTTATTATGATAACATATTACTCACTTTTCAATCAGCCAGCTTTTATATTTCAGCAGCTGTCCAATAGAAAGCGTCAGATAAAAGACTTTGGTGACTTCACTCTCGTGTTTCCTGGAAAAAATGCCATGTTCACATGATTTCGTTTGTGTCTTTTTCTGTTCTTTTTTGGATGTTTGGTCTGATCTCCCTTATAAGGGGTGATCAAAGAGCAATGTGACAAATTTGCGCTATAGTCACTGCGTCATAACTGCTGAAATTTGGCTGTCGCCGATGACTATCACTGTGGAAAAATGAATTTTGCAATCAAATATCTTTTTGGTATATGGAAAGAATCTTGGCAAAGTTTCAAACACCAGGTTTTTTAGAGCCCCCTGGTAAGCCTGCTTGTGATAAATGTGGGAGTAGGCTTATTAATATTGAATTACCCAGTAGCCCTAAACTTTGGCCCTGGCATAGCAATTTGAGCTGCTCTGCATGGAGGATGGTCTCACGAGAATTTTGTTTGGTTTGTTATTACGCCACACCCCTTGTCTCTACTCTTCTTGTTGCAATGCCCACCCGACGCAACTGCCTACTATACAAAAGTCTTAATTAGAGTAGATGTAGTCCGAGCACTCGGACTCTGCCATACCTAACCCATAGGTATTGGTTAATTTTTGAGATGGACAATTCAAACAGAATCTGGCATTTTGTGTGGTGGACTAGTGTAGAGGTCATCCTGTTCCATTAAATCTCTCATGATAAAAAATTAGTGGAGAAAAATCCATGATTTCCTTGTCTTGTCGCAATGGATGCAACCATTTATATCCTACGATCGTCATTTATTTTTACAGTTCTTATACGAGAGGGTGTGTCAAATGGGGACTTCTCTAACAAGACTCTGCTAATCACAGACTTTGGCTTAGCCCGAGAGATCGACCAGACAACAATGATGACGGGTGGAGGTACCTGGGCCTGGATGGCTCCTGAAGTTATCAGGCAATCTAAGTTTTCTAAAGGAAGTGACATATGGAGGTATGAAAGTATTGCATTCTGTTTTGATCGCTATATTTTTTTAGACAATTCAGCTACATACATAGTGTATTGCACTTCTATGCTGGAAAATTTCGCAAAGTTGTGGACTATTCTAAGTGGCCACAATTAATTTTCTCTGTGCAACATCTGTATACTTGCATGGTCTTACTGTTTGTACAGACACTCACCCCCTGGAGTTTACAGCGCTTACCTCACCGCTTGTCCAAACTTAGTCTGAGGCATCAGACTGTGACAAGTGGAGCGAGCCCAATCTAGGCCTGAGCTAATTGTTGAACGATGATCAAACCATTCAAAATATTCCAGGTTGATGCAAAAAGTTTTTGCTTGCATGTAAAAAATGATTGATTGCTGAAGCCAAAAGCTACCTTTTTATCTATTATCATACAAAAATCTTTTTAATCTCAGGAAATTATCATATTTCTTTCAATATTGCGGTCAATACTTTGTGTAAGATCATTACCCTCACCCGTTATCGAACGATGATTCACTCTTTAGCTTCCCTTCCCAGGGTTTTCATTCAAATTCTTCTGATATTATTGTGATTCATAGTACAGCTGTTTGCAGGTTTTCCACCTTATCCATTATACCACATTGATTGTATAAAAAATTGATGCTTGTCATTAATCATTATCAATCACCTATTGTTTGGGACATCAACACTAGTATTATGTATTTACTATTAATAAGTACTGTTAGAAAAATGTTATCAATATAGTCCAGGAAAAAAACATGAGTGCCCTTATTATATTTCTACTCTTAAATTAAATTTTTTGGACTTTTTTTTCAGTTATGGAGTGGTGTTGTGGGAATTACTGACTGGAGAAATACCATACAAGGGTATTGATGGACTTGCCGTTGCATACGGCGTAGCTAAGAATGAACTTACTCTGCCAATACCCACTACATGCCCTACAGTGTTTGCAAATCTAATGCAGTGTAAGTCAACTATTGATATCCTTCCGAAAGAATATCTAACTTTGATTTATATTATTAAGTTGTTGTGTAAGCGGATGTGTATCTAACTCAATCACAAACACAATGGTTTGTCCCCAGTTTTGTTCCTTCCCTGAGTGTAAGGCTATTTAATTAGGGTTTTGATTTCACTTCTTTCGGTTTTGGTATTAGGGTTTTGGGATGAAATGACAATCAGGACTGATCACAGCCTACAAAAAATGCCTTGGAGAGTTGTCTTCCTTTTGAACAGAATAGATCTCAAATTTTACAGGCAGTTGTCTCTATAAGGTGTCATTTAACAGACCTTGTTAATGCAACCCCTTCTCAGTTGCACTGCCTTTAACTACTTAGTGAAGCCATTTGCAGTAGGTTACTTCGTTTATATTTACTGGTATGGCAATATGACTGCATTTCAGTGTGAAACGAGATTGCCTATCTCCTTGCAAGGTCGTCACATGTAAGCTTATCACTATACACAATAGGGCACATTCATGAGTATCCCATAATGCATTATTTTGGAAATCCCGGACACGCTCAGTCATTGATAACGTATATGATTTTGACTGAGTGTTTCTGGAGATTACAGAGATAATTGCATTGTGGGAATGCCCTATTATGCACCCAAAACACACAGATGGCCTGTCCCAGGCTACTAATACGCATTGAATAATGACTAATGATGTTAACATGCCCTGTTTGCCATGTAGTCTACACCTCAAATTATTTGCCCTTTGTTTTGTA
>ERZ1740070.2729-NODE-2729-length-9984-cov-3.551314_pt1 | contig 9984 bp, 9 predicted proteins | sample MGYA00581734_ERZ1740070 | MGnify/ENA primary metagenome ERZ1740070 (study PRJEB43018, sample SAMN04849744) | marine metagenome | isolation source: floating plastic debris | place: Pacific Ocean | collected 2008-09-01 | study: EMG produced TPA metagenomics assembly... | reverse complement strand
CTCAGAACGCTCACAGGAGACGTTACCCTGCGTGGGTCCCTAGCCTTTTCTCACATTGGGCTAAGCGCATTGTTCCTCACCGGGCACTGGTGGCACGCCTTCCGTGCTAGAGCTGCCGCTGCCGGGCTCAACTTTAAAAAAGACCCTGCCGTCACCCCTGCAAAACAACCCCTACAAGGCACCCTGCAAACACCGCTCAATGCATCAGATTTGAGCGTCGATTTCATCCGCAAACACCTCTTAATTCTTCAGATTTGATCGTAGATTTCTTCCGTAAACTACCTATTTTGAGAGAGCAGCTATCTCCCTTTAGGCGCGGTCTTGAATTTGGCATGGCGCATGGCTATTGGGCTATTGGTCCATTTATTTTGTTAGGCCCACTGCGCAATACTGATAGCGCACTGCTAGCAGGTACACTCTCTGGCTGCGGCCTCATCGTGATTGGATTCATTGTTCTGATGGGCTATGGGCTAGTCTCTATGCCTAATCAAGGGAAAACACCGGTTTACACAAAACCCCGTGCAGGTAGCGATGTTCTAGAACTCCCCGAAGCCTTGCGCAGTGTCTCAGGTTGGCGGCAGTTCTCCTTTAGTTTTTTGATTGGTGGCTTAGGCGGCGCACTCTTCGCTTCGCTGCTGCTAGATGGCTTTAGCCGCATTGGCTAGTTTTCCTCTCAACCCACATCTGTAGCTGTCTAAAATAAAGGGCTGTATACCAACGCTTCTTTGTTTCTTTTCCAAGTCTGCTGCAGATGTGTTTCCTAATCTTTTTGTTCTCTCTTTATTTGTTTTTTTTTCATTTGTTTTTTCCAATAGTATGGAGATTTTTGTATGGTATCCACCTCAGCCAACAGTTTCAATGATGCTGCAGCAACCTCGCCCTTCGACTATAAAAATCTGATTGAAGGCAACGCCCGTCTTATTGGACTCTCTAACCGGTTACTAGGAGCCCACATCGCCCACGCAGGGTTAATTATGTTCTGGGCTGGTTCTATCACCCTATCTCAAGCGATTAACTACGACCCCACACTTTCTCTAGATGAGCAAGGCTTATCTTTGATTGGGAACTTGGCAAGGTTAGGGTGGGGCATTGGTGAAGGTGGGCAAGTGCTCAACCTCTATCCTTACTTTGTCGTTGGCATGCTGCACTTAGTAGCGTCAGCCGTGTTGGGGGCGGGGGGGCTTTTCCATGTATTTGGCGGGCCCGCATCGCTCAAGGATGCAAACGGCTGGGCCAAAAAGTTTCACTACGAATGGAATGATCCTAAGCAGCTAACGCTAATTTTGGGCCATCATTTGCTGTTTTTAGGCGCGGCGGCTTTAGCCTTTGTTGCCAAAGCTACTCAATACGGTGGTATTTATGACCCAGCCATTGGCAGTGTTCGATTGGTAACGCCTAACATCAACCCGGCTAATATATTTGGCTACCTAGTTGGCATAACGCCTAATGGATGGGACGGTTGGGGATGGGCCAGCGTGAGCAACTTAGAAGATATCGTTGGTGGCCATGTGTGGATTGGGCTGCTATTGATTGGCGGTGGCATTTTTCACATTTTGGTGAAAGCTCCGATTATTTTTCCAATCCGATTGAATGGAGATGCGATCCTCTCCTACAGCTTAGGCTCATTGGCCTTTATGGCATTTGTCTCTTGGGCATTTGTGAGTCACAACACCATTGCGTTCCCACCTGAACTGTATGGCAGCACGCAATTGCAGGGCAGAGCGATTGTTCAGTTTTCGTTAGGTCTATTATTTTTAGGTGGACATCTTTGGCATGCCTACCGGGGTATTGCAACCGATGAAGGCACACCAGCCAACAGTTTAGCTAATGTTTAGTCTATTTTTCTTCACAGTATGACGAAGTAGAAAAATAGACAGTAAGTTTGTTGGCTGCGAAATCTCTCCTCTCGGCTGACAGGTTCACCCTTACACTTTTTGGTAAAGTAAGGGTGAACTTTTCTCATTTTTCTCTCTTCTTTATCTAGGCCTCTTAGGATATCTACTTTGGAAACTTACGAATTCGACGTTGTGATTATTGGTGGCGGTCCAGCAGGTTGCACCTGTGCGCTCTACACTGCCAGATCCGAGCTAAAAACAGTCATTTTAGATAAAAATTCTGCCGTAGGCGCACTGGCAATCACCCACAAAATTGCCAACTATCCAGGCGTTTCAGGAGAAGTCAGCGGCGGCGAACTATTAGATTCTATGCGGCAGCAGGCAGTTGATTTTGGTGCAACTTACCAGCAGGCTCAAGTTTTTAGCATAGACATCAGCGGCTCCAACAAAACGGTGTACACACCAGCCGGTACTTTTGTAGGACGATCGCTCGTATTAGCCACCGGAGCCATGGGGCGCAAAGCCTCCTTCAAAGGAGAGGCCGAACTCTTAGGCCGAGGCGTTAGCTACTGTGCCACCTGCGATGGAGCCTTTTATCGCGATAGTGAGGTAGCGGTCATTGGAGACAATCCAGAAGCCGTAGAAGAGGCTCAGGTGCTCACTAAGTTTGCTAAAACGGTGCACTGGATTACCAATAAAGCACCCGCCGCCGAAAATCACCACGCACAGGACCTGTTAGCCCAGCCCAATATTAAAAACTGGGCCCGCACCCGCCTGATGCAAATTGAGGGGGACGAAGCCGGTGTCAATGGCATCCAAGTCAAAGAGAAAGGCACCACTGACATCCAAACGCTGCCGGTGGAAGGCGTATTTGTATATAAGAGTGGATCTAAGCCCATTACTGACTTTGTAGGCGACCAAGTTGTCTTCAATCCCGATGGCGGCGTCAAGGTCAACGAACTCATGGAAACCAGCGTAGAAGGCGTTTGGGCAGTGGGTGATATTCGAAATACGCCATTTAAGCAGGCTGTGGTCGCCGCGGGTGATGGCTGTGTTGCGGCAATGGCAATTGATCGCTACCTCAACAGTCGTAAAACTGTTAAGCCTGACTGGGACCACTCGTAAAATTAAGTGCAGTATCCAGCACTTAATTTTGGGGTTGGATTAGATTTGACGCTGCACTAACGATAGGAATCATTTCAAGGTAGGAGAAAGCTGTAATGCTAGCAGAAGAGATTGTTTCAACAGCGCTGCTATTGCTGGGCGTTGTACTGGGGCCTGCAATTTTTTTGTGTACAGTTGTGGGCTATGGGGTGTCTAGAGTGCGATCGCGCCTAGCAGAATATCGAGAGCAGCGATATTTGCGATCGCTCCCCTGCGGTGCCTGCCGCTATTTTGCCAACAACGAGTTCTTACCCTGCGCCATCAATCCACTGTGCGTGCTCACAAACGAGGCCCATCACTGCAACGACTTCACCCCAGATAGCTGCACTAATCCTGCTAATGACTACCGTTCTTATTTAAGAACGCTACTAAGTCCGAAGCTAAAGCTTAAGTCTCCCCGAAAACTCTTGAAAAATGACCGTAGTATTACGTAGGATTTTCTGCCTAATTACACGGTTTTGGCTAAAATAAATCGAATTCTCTAGTCGATAGGGTCAAAAAGACATCTTTGTGTGATGAATCCTAGATATTTTTCTTAGCAGGTATAAAAAATAACGCTATAGCTATAGGAAAATCGTAGCGGGTAATATATTATTGAGAAGTACTTTCAATAATTGCATTTAATAAGTGTACTTAGGGCTAACAGCACTTAGCTCACCTATCAAAACTGACATGAAACCCTCTTTTTGCGCGATCGCAAACCAACAGATCGGAGAAGATCTCATCGGCACTGCAGGACACTATCAAACCTACGTATTGATCGAATGCCCCACGCCCTGGGATGCAAAAGTCTTTAAATCCAAAAATCTTCCCGCCGATCTTCGCAACTATGTCAAAGCGCTCAAAGCCAAGCAATCCGTTCAGTTCTTGGCCATCAATCGAGGGAAAGCCACCAAATCCAGTGCCGTCACAATACTGGTGTACGAAAGAATAGTTCCCTCTGGTAGTGTCGCGACTGGTAGTGTCGCAACTGATAATGCCGCCGGGAGAAAAGCCAACAGCCAAACCCTCGAAAACTACAGAGGTTACGAGTTTCAGCTTGATGACATCACTCAGGTCGTCGACTGCTTAGAGGCACATTGGCAGGGCGATCGCATCGGCAAACCCATCACCCAGCAAGACATCCTCATCTGCACCCACGGCATGCGAGACAAATGCTGTGCTCGCTTTGGTCAACCCTTTTTCCGCGAAGCCAGCCGCAGCGCCGAGCAAGGCAACCTACCCAACACTCGCATATGGAAAGTTAGCCACATAGGTGGACATCGCTTTGCCCCAACTGCCATTTCCTTACCCGATGGTCGCTACTACGGTCGCCTCACACTAGCAGCGCTGCAAGCAATAGTCACTCGCAGCGGTCCCATCCAGCAGCTCAGCACCGTATATCGCGGTTGGGGATTATTACCTGAACCCGTACAAATACTAGAGCGACAGCTAATGCTGGAATACGGTTGGTCGTGGTTTGACCACGCCATGACTTACCGAGTATTAACAGATCGAACATTAACAGACGCTACGCAGACAACCAATGAGAAATCTTCTAGCAAACACCTGCGCCAGCTATTGGTAGAATTTTCTGTCCAAGCAGTCACCTACCAAGCAAAAATTGTTCAAGATCCACAAAAAACGGTTTGCACAAAAGCCTCCTGCAGCAGTGCAGTAGCCGTTCCCATGGTTAAATACACAGTTGCAGAATGCATACAAGTGAAAACTAAAACATCAGAAGCAACAGAATATAAAACGGTTACTATCTCGTCTGCTCCTACCTCATAGATCGCATTCAACTCAGGAAAACTCTCTCTTACGACAAATTCAATACAACGTCAAAACAACTGATTCTCAACATCTGTTTCAATCGTGCAATCAGACACAGCATAGGCAACGCACAACAAGCCATACCCCTGACTCAACTGATCATCATCCAAAAAGGACTGATCAGATTGATCAACTTCTCCCTCTAATATTTTGCATGCACAGGTGCAGCAAGCCCCTGCCCTACAGGAAAAAGGTAAATCTAAACCCATCTCCTCTGCAGCATCCAAAATATATTCATCCTGGGGTACCTCAATTGTTTGGTCAAGCCCCTGGCGTTCGTTGACTAGCCTGACGCGAAAAATTTTATCCACAACAATGCATTCTCCCCAAGAAAAAGCCAGAACCAAAAAAAGCAGAGCTTAAAGAAATGCATAGATACCTCTCCAGCCTATTCATAGCCAAAGAACAACCACGCATTTAGCGCCTACAAGCCCTGCCGATTACCCATAGTTAACAGAAGTCACAATTACAAACTCATAGCCGACTTAATTTGAGCCGTCCATTCTGTAATTCGGTCAGTAGACTTTTCTGACTCATTGTCATCATCAAGCGCTAGCCCGCAGAACTTATTGCCATCTCTAATTGCCAAGGACTCGCTATGGTCATAGCCTTCTGCCGACCAATAACCCACAGTTTTACCACCCAAGCCAGAAATCTTCTCCTCTAGCTGGCCCATAGCATCCATAAAGTTATCGGCATAGCCAACTTGGTCACCAGTCCCAAAGTAAGCAACCGTCTTCCCACTAAAATCAACATCATCCAAATCTTCAAACACGGCTTCCCAGTCATCTTGAAGATCGCCAATATTCCAAGTGGGGCAAGCAATAATCAAAAAGTCGTACTCAGCCAAACTACTCGCTTCAGAATCGGCAATATCCTGCATATCTACGACAGACTCACCACCTAGCGCCGACTGCACCTGCTCAGCTGCATCAGCCGTTTTCCCGGTCGTCGAACCATAAAACAAACCTACTTTAGCCATAGCTTCTTTATAAATCCTCTACTGAGAATGAAATCATCAAGTAGAATTATACACTCATTGTTGATAATCAGTCTCTATAAATAAAATTTCATAGCAGCCAAATTCTCAACTATTGAGCGACTTAATAGCAATTCTAGATCTCCTTTACGTACCATATCGACTTCACTTTACAGAGATTCATTCCCTACAAGGAAACAAAGCGTGTATTTTGGCGGATAATCATGCCAATAAAAAAGCCAAAGGCTACAGTAGCCTTTGGCTTTTTTATTGAACAAACTTTACAGATTATCCGGCAGTCACCTATCTCCTCAAGAAATTAGAAAGCGCCTTTTGACGAGCTTTTCGTCTTGCCCGTCGGCGAAGAGACGGCAGGCCTACGCCCACCATTCCCAGTAAACCTAAAGGTATCTTTCCAGCTGCCTGACCGTAGCCACTGCTTAGCGTAGACTTATGCTGAGCCATAGGTTGCTCGGCACGAGGTGAGCGATTAGCATAGCTACCAGCTGCGGTAATAACCGATAGCAAACCCACAACAAGAAAGGTGCTCAAATGGTTTAGCGACTGGTCCATACTAGAAGATGGATCAGCATGGGTCGTGTAGGTTGCAACCATAAACCATATAAATATGCCTACCGCTACTAGCAGCGCGATAATATTTATAACTGGGCTATTTGCAAAGGTGTAAATGGCACCCTCCGTAGGGCCATCCAACACATTGTTAAACTCTTCTATGGTTGAAAAAGGGCTGGACATGAACGGGTCTCCTTATTAGAATTTCTGTATGCTAAGCGGTCATCTCTTGAGCTGGTGCAACAGGCGATCGCACGCCATTAACGCCACTCTCCTCAACTAAAGGATACTCAGGGTATCCCTTCACACCGTACTCAGAAAGATCCAAGCCACTAATTTCCTCCTCCGGAGAAACGCGCAACATACCCAGCTTCTTCAGCACAAAGCTAACACCATAGCCAGGAATAAAGCCCAAAATAACCGTGCAAACAAACGTTCCGACAAACTGACCAACAATGCCCGTCAACGGAATACCGTCTCCCTGGGGATATCCGCTAGCCATCACCCCAACAGCCATTGCGCCAATTACACCGCAGTAGCCATGCACAGCAAAAGCACCCACCGCATCGTCAATCCCCGCTTTTTCCACCGCAGCACCCACAAACGGCATTGTGTAGGCGCCAATGAATGCAATTAAGATGATAATCGCAGGACTGTACAAATCTAAACCCGCACCAACAGAAATAATTCCTGCCAGGCCACCCGAAATGGTGTAGAACGGCTCTCCCTTTGAAGAGATATAAGAACCTACAATTCCAGAACAAAGTGCCAGCGTTGTATTAACACCAACCGAAGCAAGCGTCATCGGCGTGCCATAGATAGTGATTTCCGCCGTTTGACCAGGAACAAAAATAACACAGGCTGCCAAGAAAGCATAAAAGCCAACAAAAATCAGCCTCAGCCCTACCATGGTCAACGGCAGGTTGTGAGGCATGATAGTCCTTGCCTTACCGTTCGCATCAAACTTACCAATCCGAGGCCCTAGGTTGATCAAAACGCCCAGGGCAAAGAACCCCGCAACGCCATGTAACACTGCCGAGCAGCCAAAGTCGTGATAGCCAAAGTTTGTTAGGAACCATCCATAGGGATTCCATCCCCAAGCCGCAGCCACCACCCAAGTGAAAGACCCAAGTACCACCGCCAAAATAGCGTAGGCTCCCACCTGGATACGCTCAATAACAGCGCCAGAAAGAATGGAAGCAGTGGTCATAGCAAACAGCGCAAAGGCAAAGAAGAACACACCCGTCAGGTTGTCAGCAATGTTGGGACCAAGGGCCGGAGACCACGGATAAGAAGCCTGAACCAAGCCAAGGACTTCACCCACAACACCTTCTGATGCTGGGTCTGTCCAAGGACCCACGATACCGCCAGTGAGCGGAAAGAGCGGAAAAGCGTTATAAACCCACCACCCAAAGAAGAAGAACGTAAGACCAATAATAGACAGGGTCAGCAGGTTCTTGACCATGGTAGCGAGAACGTTTTTGGCTCTAGATGCGCCCCCCTCATAGGCTAAAAAGCCCACGTGAATGAGCAGCATAAACACAGAGGCCCAGTAGTAGTAAGATTCCGAGACAAACGTTGCTAAAAACTCTTGCGATTCGGGAGTCATAGACGGCTCCAGGGAGTGAGGATAATTGAACAGTTTAACGAGTGCCCTAAACACAACTTCTCTTCAAGTTGTTGTTTTGAGTCATCAGTAAGTCTCCGGCTGTCGCAAAAGCAGATATCTCTAGCTATCTCAAAAAGCCTTTGCATCAAGCCTTTCAACTTGTTGTATCAAAAGTATGCAACGCTTAGTTGGGGGAAAGCTGTATTAAACAATACTGAAACATGATATTTATCATATTGTCAGCTACAACAAGCGTGCTTACTCCCATGATTTTTTGGAGAGGGTGGCACATCATTGGCTGGATTTTCATTAAAGAAGTTCAGCGGCTTGAGCTTAAAGCCAAGATTTGCCACAGGCATCACAGGCCAATCTTCAGCGCGAGGTGAATGGCTATGGGCAAAGGTGTACCACACCACCACATCAGTATTCTCGACAGGCCGATCGGCCTCGGTCCATTGGGGAAGCCCTGCACCGCCAGCATGCTGATTTGGGTAGTCGCCTGCAGGAAAGTTCTCATCGGGGTTGTAGGGCGTTACCCATAGATGTTGCGTCATATATTTGGCTCGGTTTGTGACGCTGGCAGTTGGCCTAGCCATCGGTAGAGTGTTTTCTCCTGGCATCAGCTTATAGGCGGTAGGGTAGCCCATTTCATTGGTTTTAGAAGGGTTCACAATTTTCCAATATCGACCTTTCATCGGGTCAATTAGGCGCTGAGCAGCCTTTTCTGTAGGCAGCAATGTGGACTGAGCATAAAAAGCATTGCCGTAGGGATTTTTCTCTTCTTCTTCTGGAACAATATCTACTTCGTAGACAGAATTGTTCGTTCCATCGACATTCATATCCATACGGACATTAAAAATGTGTTGATGAATAGGGCCGCACAGCTGAGGGGCAATCAGGGTTCCATACGTAGGCACTTCGCCAGGCATAACAGCAGCCGTACTCAACACGCCAGTGAGCTTCACCTCGTACTGAATAGTACCGTCCTGGTAAAAGTACCAGTAGAAGCCGTATTCATAGTTGCCGACGGTGGCAATAAATGAAATGACTAAGCGCCGAGACCGCCTCACTTCTGTTTGCTCTGTACGCCAGTCTACATGCTTCCATAAAATGCCAAAGTCCTCCTCATGAAGACAAATTGCATTCTCAATTTTTGCAACTTCTCCCCGCGAGTCTGTCAGAAACCCGTCAAAGTAATAAATTTCGCCCAGGCAGTCGCATCCAAGCGTGAGCGAGTTTGCTAAAGAACCAATGCCGTATTCACCCACGTCAAAGGCATTTTTTCGATAGTGGTGGGGCAGTGGGTCACCGTAGGGCACCGTCATTTCTGCAAGGGAAGCCCGATAAAAAATGGGTCGTTCCTTCTGCTTGTCACCATAGCCATCGGTGTAAGTAACGTCATAAAGAACAAGACCTTCCCTCGGCGTAAAACCCACTCGAATTTTCCACTTTAGCCAGCGAATTTCATGATCTTTCACCTGAAAGCTAGGACCTTCGGGCTGAACAATCTCTAATGGCTTGATATCTGTTCGATAATTCTCAACATACTCAGGAGTGTAGTTTCCATCCTTAGGCGGGAGCGGCACAACGCCATAGTCCTCAACCCGAATAACCTCCATCTTGTTAAGGTCTACAACGGGAATCACACCTTCAATAGGACGGGCATAGCCATGATCTGTAGGGTTTGCTTTAACCCAGCAAAGAGCTCTAGATAGGCGCATGCCTTCTTCTTCAGCAATGCTATAGTTGCCCGCAGACCAGGGATCTACTATGACAAGATCCGGATTAGTGATGCCGCGCTTTGCGATCGCAGCCTGAAAATCGGGGTCAGCCTTAACGGCCGCCTCGCACGCCACAAACTCATCCAGCATAATACCGGGCTGCACACCAGGAATATGCTCCCAAGATTTCACACTGCCCTCAGTTAAGGAAATAACGGCCTCGTAGGTTTTAGCCGTCGCATTATCCAACAAAATAACAAAGGCTTCCCGCGTGATACTGTCGCCTGGGCT
>ERZ1740070.2728-NODE-2728-length-9984-cov-8.956491_pt1 | contig 9984 bp, 9 predicted proteins | sample MGYA00581734_ERZ1740070 | MGnify/ENA primary metagenome ERZ1740070 (study PRJEB43018, sample SAMN04849744) | marine metagenome | isolation source: floating plastic debris | place: Pacific Ocean | collected 2008-09-01 | study: EMG produced TPA metagenomics assembly... | reverse complement strand
AAGGCTCTACAAGACTTTGTCTATATTATGGTTCTTCATTCTGACTTGATATAAACAGTAGAGGCTTTAGATTGATGTCCTGTTAGCAAACCAGTGCCATCGTTCCCATGTGCTCTTAAATCATGAATAAATGGAAGAAGAGTTTTCTTGAAGTTATACATGAAGGGCCGCGCTAATGTTTTTAGAAACAATTCATCATCCAACAAACCCAAATTAAACTGGATAGCGACTCTTTCATAAAAATGAGCGAGCCCGTGAATAATGTCGTAATATTCGTTCTCTTGTGCCTCTGAAGATGCGCTTAAATATACATATACAGAGGTCTCTGGGCACTTATCCCTCAGTAAATTATTATTCTGATTGTCAAAGTATTTTTTGACTACTGTACTGCCTGTTTTGCGAAGCATCATCATATCCTTATCTTCATGTTCTTTCCATAATTCAAGTGTCCAAAGAGTGTGTTGTAGAGATTCTTGAACGTTCTCTGTACGGTTACTTTGATCATCCTGCAGTCTCTTAGTGAATAAAAAAGTGATAAATGCCGTGATTACCGAGACTAGAACTGTTAGGAGTGTAGAGACAAAGATTTCCATGAGGAGTTTAAAGGATAAACAGAAAACCTGTAGACATTTAGAAAAGGCTTGGCAAAAAAAAGTAATTAAAGGTTATAAATATAGCTGTTTTAAGTTCTTACCATGAGTGTTAAAGCGGAGTAGTTATGGCAAGTCAAATACCTTCCCGAAGTTGACAGTAATGCATTGACATTGAAGCCACAGCCCTAAGGCAGTCGCTGGCTTTTTGAGAAAAGCTTATTGACTAAACGTTTGATTTGGTGAAATTCCAATTCACATAGCTTGTACCGAGAAGATTCTGTGTTTCACTGCAAATCACCATGAAAAATGCGTTTCTTAATGTGATTCGTGTTGAGACATTGGCCTCTGAACTTAATTCAACATGCAGGGAACTTATTTAACTCACAATGTACCTGATTTTAACTTTAATACGGTATAGAGATATACTTTTAACTAAATAATAGTATTAAATGTACTTTATTACTATTTTTACGTAATTAATAATGCCTGCTACTATGTAGTGGCTACAGCTCTCGATGCTGTCGGCCTGATCTCGTCTATGGTTATTAATTCCTCGGAATACACTTGCATTTCATTGACTTAAAATTCAGAGGCCGCAGCATGTCATCAAATCCTTTACTAGATTTTGTAGGTTCTGAAGAACATCTAATATTGCGTGGAAGAAAGTCTTCCATAGAGAAAATTACAAATGCGATTGATAAAGATATCGATTTATTGGTGGCAGGTCCGCCTGGTAGCGGACGCTATTTTCTTGTCCAAACAGCAGCGGCCCAATCTCGCTGTGAGACTATAATTTTTGATATAGACTGCATACAAGCAACCGATCGCAGAAGTTTTATTAAACTTCTGTGTGACGCTATTGGCGGTATTGATGACTTCAAAGCAGGCAATCTATCCGCATACTTGCAGGATTTAGTATCTCAGCCAGACAATAAATATCTATCCATAAATGACGACAATCGTATCAGTGTAAAAGTTAGCGATGATTCAGTACATTTAGAGCAGTGCTTGAATGAAGTTCTTCAATTTACACAAGGTTTAGCAGAACTCGTTAACAAGCGAGTCCTTATTCTTTTTAGGAATTTTACTCACATTCGTGCCTGGGAACTAGAAGAAGCATGGGAGCTAAAGCTCAGAAAAAAAGTCAGTGTTCTGCAAGATGTTCTATACATTCTCATTGGGACTACTGGAGAGTTACGAGAAGATAAACGTCGGTTATCTTCTCATTCTAAGAACGCAGAGATTAATTCTTTGAGAAAGTCCCTACATGATTCATTTGAAATTATAGAGCTTTTGCCATTAGAAGATGCTGTTTTAACAAGTTTTTGTGATTCAAAGTTATCAGCATCAAATCTTATGTTTAATCCGCTAGATGATAGTCTTCAGTTTTTTCTTGAGGCAGTCCATGGCTCCTTTTCGGATGCACTAGCCCTAATTGAGCGCATTATCCTATTGAACCAGAATAAATTATCAGAGGATAATGGTGGAAGAGTAGTAATCGGTATTCAAGAAGTTAGAGAAGCCGTAGAAGACTTATTGAAGGATCTCAGCACTATGTGTGAGACACTCCTCCTTATGTTGCCACCAAGACAAGCTAAACTTCTCACCTGTTTGGCTTTAGATCCTACTGATAAGCCCCATAGTCGTGAATATGTTAAAAAGCACAATCTATACAAAGGTGGAACCATGCAGGGGGCATTGTTAGGTTTACAACAAAAGGGGCTCATTTATGATGTCCATCAGAGTTATAAAGTAGCACTTCCTCTGCTGCGATTATGGATATGGAAACGAAATGATCCTTCTTTTGCCCATTAAAATACATTGGCAGCGTTGCATTTGTACTAACAATAGTTAAGTAGCTAAGCCTATAAGTGGTGATTCCTGAAGAGAAAATATTTCCTTCCACAGGAGTTGACTATGCGGTCTGTTTTTGTCTCGCGCTAGAATAGGCGAGTGAATCGTTTGCTGACTTTGATGTTTGGCGTAACCAATAAAGTCTAATAAGAGAAGGAGCGACGGAACCTTGTTTACTATTCTAGGTTTTATTTTTAATGTGATTATTTTTGCTCTAAAAATAATCACGTTCACAATAGTCGCGTGCGTAGTGGTTTTCCTGAGCATTGTTGTCTGGAAACTTGCTAAGAGTCTATATAATTGGAGTTCGCAAAGGAGAGCTAGGGACGCCCGCTTATCAACTTACTCCTTACACCGGCAGACAAACTACGAGATGCCTTATTCTTCAGGTAGAAGTTACAGCAGAGGATCTTCTTCAGGGACAAGCCGTGATACCTCTTTTTTGGCTAGTGATAACGTAACCTTTTCTACTTTAGGCAAAAGCGATATAACATCTTCTTCTGCAAAGGACGATTCTTTCGACAATAGCTTTTTAGATGATGATCCCACGTTGTATGAGACAGGCCGTCGAGATGACGACTATTCACCAGGCAGTTATAGCGGTTCTGCCTCATCAAAAAGTTCCCTAAGTAATAGCTATGGTAACGACAATTGCAATGATAGTGACGATTGCAATTCTGATGATGCTAGCGATTATGACGATGATGGTGACTACGATTACGGTGATGATTACGATTACGACTGCGATGATGGTGGCTGCTATTAGCCCTATCAAATTTAGAAGGTTAGATTGTTCATTTCTCTGTGTAAAGAAGTTGAGGAATATTAGCTGTTAGGGAGAGATTGAATATCAAATCTGCTAGCTTCTCAAACTTATCGGACTACTTTTTGACTGCTAAATTTCAGTTGGGTATGCGTCAGTTGACTAACCCTCTTGTTCTATCGTGCTCCCTAGAAAATTTGGACCAATCAATATAATTCCTGTCTGCATTGAGATGTAGGCGGAAAATAGGCTAAGTACTTCCCATTTTGAGCAGATGTTCACTTTTGAGAATCTGGTTGAAATCCAGTCTGTGAGAAGATTGTCACGAAGAAGCCTGACTATGATCTTTTCTATGACGATAAACAGGTCTATTGATATTATTTGAAGATTTCCAATAAAAGAGAAACCGTTAATCTATAGCTCTCCCAAAGGTACACACACTATCAAGCAAAGCTGGAGAGCTTAGACGCTTAAAAGCTTTATATATTAACGATTAAAAAAATGGGGCCTAACTGCTACCAACAGTTTAGACCCCATAAAAATAAATATGATGAAAAATGTATATAACAAAATTACAAAATCAAAGAAAGATAAATCTTTCAAACTACGAAACTATAAATCAGACTTGTGCTGCTTCTTGCGTCTCGGAAAGATACAAATTTATATCAACATCTCAAGTTCTAGCAGTGTTAGCCGATCACGGATGGCAACCTGTGAAAGTGGTAGAATCAAGCACAAGAATAATCGAGAAACAAGGCTTTCAAAAACACGCTATTACATTAGCAAACGATAGGTTTAGTACTGGCATAGATGTAGGCGGGACACTGCCGAGATTAGTTTTAACTAACTCTCATAGTGGCTGTAGTTCTTTTGCTTTTCACATTGCCCTAATGGAATTAGTTTGTAGTAATGGCTTAATGGTTTCAACTGGTGATCAAAGCTTTAGGGTAACCCATAATAACTATGCTGATTTAGCCGTTGAACAAACCCTAAGCTACATTCTAAATGGTCTAATTCAAGCGCTTAAAGACGCTGAAAAGTACCGCTCTATCGTCTTAACTGAATTTGAAAGACAGCGCTTTGCAAAAGAAGCCATCAATATGAGGTGGGATGGTGAGAAGTACAGCGTTGATACTGATCATGTCCTTCGTGCTCGTCGTCATTCTCAGAATGATAAAACACTCTGGAATACATTTAATGTAGTTCAAGAATCAATCATTAAGGGTGGAATTTGGCAGAAAGGAAAAAACAATAAAATTACTCGGTCTCGACCCATAAGAGGAATTGACCAGAGTATAAAGCTAAATAAGAAGCTCTGGCTTGCAATGGAAACCTTAGCGGAAAAGAAAGGCTAAATCATTGCTCTAAAACAAAGTTACTCACAACTATTGATAACTCGGGCTTTTTAATAGCCCTTCCTGTTATCAACAGCCATGACTAACTTTTCATCTCTTTCTCAAATATTGAGAGAGGGCTACTATTCTACTAATTTTTTACTAACTAAAAGGTTTTATATGAATGAGGGAACTAAGCCCGATTACGAGGTTTTTATAGTTAAGGATTTAGGTGATGATAAAAAATCTATCTGGACTAAAATCGGTGCTGGCTGGACTCACAAAGACGGGGAAGGAATCAATATACAACTTGATGCAATTCCGGTTGATGGCAAGCTAAGCATTAGAAAATGGAAGGATAAAAAAGAGTACTAATTCTAGACTTTTAGCAGACTACTATTGGATTTATTTTTTAGTAGTTTCTGCTTGATTTCGTTGACTTGAAAATAATTTTTCTATATTAGTAAAGGGGGTAATTAATCACACACTATGCACCTAACGGTGACGACTAAAACCCCGGTTGGCTAAGGGTTCTCACCTGCCGACAACGCGATCCTTCACTTAAAAATTTTCACTCTAAACCCCTCACCCTACTTAGCTTTAGCTATGCCGACAATATACCCAACGAAAATAACTTATAGGCTCCCCTCCGATGCTGCCAAAGCACTCTATAAAATTGCCATGAGCAAAGACTTAAGCCCTCACCAAACGGCTAAAGATATGCTCATAGAACACATGGACACCCTAGAGGTTCTAGGGCTCTTAGAAACACTCCTAGAAGGGGTAGAAGAAGCTACCCACAATCAAGCAGTTCTAGAGGATAGGCTGAAAGTCCTGGAATTAGGCTTTATTGAAACGTTCTCTATCGTCGTGGCAAAGCTTGAAAACGTTGATAGAAAAGATGCTCGAACATGGATTAAAAGTAAATTCAACAATGATTTAGATTAGATTTTGTTTTTTAGGCTGATTTTAATGATTGCCAGTAAAAAAGACTTTCATTAGATAAGACGCTGAAAGCCTTTAATAGGAAATAATTCAAGCTTTTAGAGGCAAATTAAAAAAGACTTTTTCCATACAGTTTTTAGACTCAGAAAGGGACGATTTTTAGACATTGATTTTATCTGTAGTTGATGTAAATCAGGCCCATATCAGACTTAGACAACACCCTAAATTATGGTTTCCTCCGTCTCCCTGGCCAAGGACAAAGGCTATTTAATCAGAGGCTACTACACCAATGAAAACGAAGGTCCAGGGCACTGGGTAGGCACTGGTAGCAAACGGTTAGCGCTCCAGGGTGAAGTTAACCCCGATGAGTTCGGGCAGCTCTGGGACGGGTACTCGCCGGACGGTACTAAAAAGCTGGTGCAAAATGCCGGGAAAGAACGACGGCAAGCGGGATGGGATTTTACATTTAGCCCCCCTAAAGACGTTTCGATTCTTCATGGGCTAGGCGATGAAAAAACACGGCTCGAAGTTGAGAACGCCCAGAATGTAGCGGTATCCGATGGCCTAAATATCCTAGAATCCGCTGGCTTCTCCAGGGCGGGGAAAGCTGGGGGGCTCAAAGTTAAAACCGATGGTCTAATAGCTGCATCCTTCCAGCACAACACCAACCGAGAAAACCAGCCACAGCTACACAACCATGTGATGGTGTTTAACGTGGCTTCCCGCTCGGACGGGTCAACGGGTAGCATCATCTCTAAACGGCTCTACAACGCCAACCTAGCAGCAGGTAGCGTACACACCGCTAGACTCGCCACAGAGCTACAGAAGCTCGGCTATGAAGTGAAACCCACTAGGGAAGGGTTCAACATCGCAGGTATCCCAGACGAGGCCAGAGAAGCCTTTAGCCTCCGTAGTGCCCAGATATCGGCATACCTTGAAAAGCATCAGCTCGACGATACCCCACAGAACAGAGACAAAGCCGCTGAAGTGACAAGATCCGCTAAAAAATCCGTTGCCTGGGAAACCCTTAGAACCGACTGGCAGACCGTAGGGGCTACCCATGGGCTAACCCCTGGTTTCCTCGGCCAGCTGCGCGGGCAGGGGCAGGAGCTGTCTAAACTTCAGATAGAGGAAGCTAAGGCCCAGGTGATAGAGAAGGCACTGGCTAAACCTGCTCTACAAAATCAATTCAATGAACGCGATCTAGAGGTTGCGATCTCGCAGTCGGCCATCGGAAAAGGACTAACCCTGGCTGATATCAAAGACGCTAAGGAAGATATTTTAAGCTCTAAAAAATTTAAGCAATTAGAAGCCGATAGCTATAGAGGTAAATCATTTGCTCCAAGAAAACCGAGTGTCTTAACCACGGCAAAAAACAAAATATTAGAAAAGGTAGAAGCTCGTAGGGAAAGGCTTAGAGACATTGAGGCTAATAAGTTTCTTTCAGAACTGGACAATAAAGGGCAGCTCGTAATTAGTAACGATGAACAGCTACTAAAAGAAAGGCTCATAAGCGACTGGATGCAGGCGGGCGGGCCAGATGGAAACCTCATAATCTCCAATTCAGAAAAAGAGGTTAAAAGGCTTAATCTGATGGCTCAGTCTGAGCTAAAACAAGACGGTGCCCTCGGCAGACAAACCAAGATAGGAAGGCGACGCTATCACCAAGGGGACAAAATTCAATTCAAGGAAACTGATAGAGAATGGGGGCTCTATAAGGGTGAAACTGGAAAAATCACTAAGGTAAACTCACCCATTCTAAACAGGACTAAAAGAGACCTGGTTACCGTCTCCATCGGAAATCGTACTGTCACCTTTGACCGGAAAAAATATAAGAACCTCTCCCTGGACTACGCCAGCACCCCTAAGGATGCCAAGGGGAACACAGATACTAACAACTCCTACATTTACTCTAAAGGGCGCTGGTCCAGAAGTGACGCGCAAAGGGCTGTTAATGTAGCCGAGGAAAACACCAGGGTCTACGGGCTTGGAACCTCCACAGAGGAACGTAAAAGAGCCATCGAAAGACTTGCTAAAAATATGAGTGATGAGCAGCACAAACTAGCACAAGAACGTCTAGAGCAGCACCAGAGACAGGAACACCCTTAAAAGGCTATCTATATGGTGGGAGCCTTGAGAAATTAGATAAAAAATTTACCTAATCACAGAAATCGGTGTGTTAGGTGGATAAATGCTTGAACGCTATCTCACCAGTGGTACTATGATAGGGAGTATACCTCCCTAAGCTTACTCTTGGACCTAATATTCTTCGAAAAAAGGTAAACACAGGTGCCTACATGCTTATTAAACTGAAAAAACTATTCTCCTCAAAAACCACAGTATTGCTACTTTTGACAATTAGTAGTTCATGTATGTTGAGGACTAATGAAAATCAAAGTTTTAATGCTCTTATTTTATCCTTGACAAATACGATATCAGTTCTTAATTCTTCTAGCACAGCGTCCCAGCCCAGTGACGTTCTTAAAGAACAGGTGTTGAATAAAGGGGGAAATTTTGACGAATATTATGGTGCTCTCGATAGCAGTATTGATATTGCAGGTCAGTTAACTGAACAAATTGCACAAGGACCTGTATCTAATGATTCTCTTAGAGAACTGTTGTTGAATGAAGGGGAAGATTTCTACGAATATTATCGTGGTGCCCTCAATAGAAGTATTGACGCTGCAGATAAGTTGACCGAACAAATTGCGCAGAGAGTAATGTCTGATGATGAAATTGTGCGTATTTTGGAGACTGTTTCGGATCCATCAGCAGATCTTATCCTTGAGAACGATACAGAAGTAGTCAAGAACCTCAAGCGCATAGGTAGCAGAATTATACTAACAACCCAACTGGTCTTTGGTTCCATAAGGACGGGAGAATCTGCAGATGATGTCTTCCTCTTTCCAGATTTTAACGGAGATGGGCAACTAGATCATATCGATCCTGAAGCAACAAGCTTAATTACCGACAATAATGGTAATGGTATTTCTGACTTTTTTGACAATCTTATTCCTGACTTTGACTTTGTTGAGCCTGAACCACGGATACCGATTGCACCTGGTGATGGCCGAGAAAATAGAGATCCCGGTATCGGACCTGATCCTGGAACAAATGGCCCGCCAATAGTTGATCCTGATAATCCGATTGTCTGTCCAAGCGTTTGTGTACAAAGTCTCATCATGACAACTCAGCTGCCTAAAAAAACAGCTTTTCTTAAAGCTATGGCAGCTGGGGCGGCTTATTATCAAAACCTTTTAGGAGTAAAGTACCCATCACTTGAGAGGGATATAGCAAATGTAATTGATGGGAAAAAATCATTTGCTTCTGCCATCATAGGTATTATTAATGAGGCTGACAGGAAATACACAGGTCCCTATGCTGTTGGTGATTTTAATGGGGATGAAGCTGATGACATCAGATATCTAACTCCTGATGCGAAATGGTACATTGTCAGCGGTAGAGAAGGTGCACCATTCCCCAACTGGTGGAACAAGACAATCAATGGTTGGCCTGCAGATGGACGCTACTTCGTTGGTGATTTTAATGGTGATAAAGCTGACGATTTTGCATACCTAACTCCTGATGCAAAATGGTACATTGTCAGCGGTAGAGAAGGTGCACCATTCCCCAACTGGTGGAACAAGACAATCAATGGTTGGCCTGCAGATGGACGCTACTTCGTTGGTGATTTTAATGGTGATAAAGCTGACGATTTTGCATACCTAACTCCTGATGCAAAATGGTATATCGTCAGTGGTAGAGAAGGTGCACCATTCCCCGAAGAAGTATGGTGGAACAGGACAATCAATGGTTGGCCTGCAGTCAATTGAGTCCGATTACAATGATCTTTAGGTTGAGTTGAGTGGCATAAGCTTTTGGGAAAAAGCTTTATAGCCTGTGCTCCACGAAAACCAACATTCGCAAATTTCTGTGAGCTAACCATTTCCCGGAGCAGATGCTACGAGGATCACGGTTGCCTATTTTACCCAAAACATCTCGCCGCACTGCTCAGCTCAAGGCCGTTATGCTGATGTAAATAGTTGCACTTTTGACAACTACTCAGCCGATAGTTTTAGCCTATTTGCGGATCATGAGGCTCGGAAATAGGATTGTTCTTGGTGCCTTATGTTTTTTCCACAGGTTGTTGCAGCTATCGGTTAACTCCTCTAGATTGGCCTACCTCCAATAAACTATCTCCTCCCCCTTCTTTCTCTAAGCCTTCCTTTCGATAGGAAAATATACCCTCTCCTTCCTTGTACTTATTGGCTAAAATCTTACCCTTCTTAAATCCGTATTTTGTGGCTACTTTTGTCCCCTTATATCCATATTTAACTGAAAGCTTAGTTCCTCTATATCCATTTCTAAGGCCAAAAATTCCAAGCTTAAACGGTACCTTAATTGGTGATAGTAACACTTCCTTACGAACTTTTTTACTTATATAGCGTTCCTAATTGATTGGTGAGAATGTTCCATACATGTGCATTTTGGGAAA
>ERZ1740070.2726-NODE-2726-length-9989-cov-16.150997_pt1 | contig 9989 bp, 10 predicted proteins | sample MGYA00581734_ERZ1740070 | MGnify/ENA primary metagenome ERZ1740070 (study PRJEB43018, sample SAMN04849744) | marine metagenome | isolation source: floating plastic debris | place: Pacific Ocean | collected 2008-09-01 | study: EMG produced TPA metagenomics... | reverse complement strand
GAGCAGCCCCCTCCTAAGGGGCAGGTTGCAGGTTCGAATCCTGCCGGGGTCGCCATCTGATTTTCACAAAAAATTGAAATAAAGTAATTTTTCAAAATATATTTCGCTTATATCCCCCAATTCGTCCCCCAGAAAAAAATTTTGTAAGGAAGTACCGGCTTGTAAGCGCCAAACGAACGCCGCCAAACAAGAGCAACTCTAAAACGTTGGTTTACTGCACCATGGTGGGGCGACCCCGAAACGGAGCTGTTTTGGAGCAACTAGCAAAACTAAAACCACAATTTGCGCGACGGTCATGTCTAGGAAACGGGCTACTTTCCTGAAGGATTGCTGTTCAAAATGGAAGTGATCCTCGCGTGCGCGCACGTCAGCCTCTCTAAGGTCGGCGTTGGCCAGTGCAGAATTGAAACGTAACTTACGTCTAAATTATTGTTTTTCAATCAGATATGGTCTTGCCTGCGGCCATCTTGTTAAACTCCGTGCACGCTTCTCGCGCAGCACTCTCGAATTCTCCATGGTCCATCATTGAACTAATGAACATCTGCTGGCTTTTGCATGTCCGGTAATGGTCCGAGATTTCAATCCTCTCGCTTATCCAAAACCTCGACCCCAGCCGCCTGTGCCTGCTTCACCATGTTCGCCGTGCCGCGACCGCCTGGGAAAGCTACAACAAGCTCCGGGCAACACTCATCGAGCATCTGTTTGTTGCGGATAGGACCGGCCGCACGTCCCAAGCCTTCCCAATCCGCGTGAAAAGCTGAATGCAGTACACGAGGCTTCGCCTCGGCGGCGTGCATAGCTTCGGTATCTACGCCACGTGCGGCCCCGTGGATAACGACGTCTCCAGGGGAACAGTTCGCAGCCACCCATTCACGCACGGCTGTCAGAACACTCTGATCAACTTCACGTCCGCCACAGATTAATACTCTCATAGTACCCTCCCGGTCCAACATTCCACCCGCGAGGTTTGACAGATGACGGTCAATGCGGGCATCCAGAATAATGGCTTCTCAAAGTCAAAAAATGAGTCCAAGCGGCGCCAAACTATTTGCATCGCAGCAAGTCTATCATTGCGTCACTGCACATGTCGTCGAACCGTTCAATAGCGAGCGTCATTTCGGCCGAAACGGAAAGCGAACTTTTGCCGTCTGGCAAATCGAAATCAAAGATGCGCGACAAAAAAAACGTGCCCAGGTTCTTAAATATCGAACACAGGCTTTGTCTGTTGGATGACTTACGCAAATGTTGCTTTCAGCTATTGAGAAGCCGCCTAAGACTTCGCACGTCACTAAATCCCAAGTCGAAGGCGATCTGGTCACGGGAGAGTGTGCCCTCTACCAAACGCTGTCGCGCTCTTTCTATGCGCAGCCGGTTGAGCAGTTCGCGATAACTTGTTCCACAATTTGAAAGCTGTCGGCGCAGGCTGCGCTCACTACAGCCCAATGCTGCGCTAACCTCGCTAAGTTTTTCGACATGGGGGAAGCTCCGTAGTATTCGCGTTTCGACAGATTGCAATATGTCGACTTCCGCCAATTCTTGGCGGAGTAAAAGGTCCAAAACAATTTGCGTTTCAGCTAACGCGAACGGGTCAGCCGTCTCCAGTCGGGCCAACAATCGCTCACTTTGAAACAGGATTTGCTGTGTGTCTCCAACGTACTTAACAGCACATGGGCACTGATCTTCCAAGCTCTTGCGATCTGCCGGACAGAAGGGCGTGCAAATTTCAATGATAGGGTTCTGGTGCGGCGCCAGAAACAAAGTAGATTTGACGATCAAAATGAGCGCCTCTTGCATGAGAAAGCGGCGGATAGGTGAACCGGCAAAGCGGGAACGGATCACCATCGCGACGTGATCATCATCGAACGGTACGATTTCAAAGTCCAACATGGAGCCGATGACGCGGTGATAACGCATTCCAATCTCCAGCGCTTCGCGCAGGCTGCCACTTGCCAGCATGGCAGCGCTGAGCAGGCCAAAAGACGCAAAGTTTTGCCGCTGTCCCACTGCCAGACCCAGGTCAGGATCACGCGACAAGGACAGCGCCTGAACGATCAGCGCCTGGCTTTGTCGAAAGGTCAGCCTGGGGCGGCGGTCGGAGGCGATATCGGCGCGGAGGGCGTTCCAGCCACGGTCGCGTGACAGATCAAGCTTTCGATCCAAAAGCTCCTGCAACGTGTGATAGAGGATTTGAGGGGTTATCGTGACCCTCTCCAACCTTTGATCAAACGGTTCCGACACGCGTGTTGTCCCTTTCAAACTCGGGCACTGCGGACACTTTTGTAATCAGTTTGGCCGATTTCGTCCACCATTGGGCCGAGTTGGTCCTTATTCGCGCTCCCAGAAAAGCCCATCAAGACGTCACGCAAGGGCAATTTCGCCGAAATCGCATTGCCCTGCATTCGCTCAAAAACGGAGGACGGAGCAATGACACCCAAACCCATTTGTATCATCGGTGCGGGTCCGGCTGGGCTGGCCATGGCACGAGCCTGCGTGGTCAGAGGGCTGGCGTATGACCAGTACGACGCCAACACCGATGTGGGCGGCCTTTGGGACATCGAACAGGATGGCTCCCCCATGTATGAAAGTGCGCATTTCATTTCATCCAAAACCCAGTCTGGATTTGATGGCTTGCCGATGCCTGAAGATTTCCCGGATTACCCGTCTCACAGCCAGATTTTGACCTACATCCGGGCGTTTGCGGATCTTTGGGGTCTCCGAAAAAACATAAACTTCAAAACCCGCGTTACGGATATAGAGAAGCTTTCTCAGGGTGGTTGGCGCATTACCCTCCACACCGGGGAGACCCGTGAATACACTGCGTTGGTTTGCGCAACGGGCGCCAACTGGCACCCGCGTATGCCGGAGTTTGAAGGCACGTTCGACGGCGAGTTACGCCATTCCAGCACATATCGCAGCCCAGAAGAGTTCGAGGGCAAGCGCGTGTTGATCGTCGGGGCTGGCAATTCAGGCGTTGATATAGCCTGCGATGCGGCCCAACGAGCGAAGGCTGCATTTATGTCCGTGCGGCGCGGGTATCACTTCATCCCCAAGCACCTTTGGGGGAAACCGTCAGACGTGGTCACGTCGACCGGTCCCCGGTTGCCGCTTTGGCTCAACCGGATCGTCTTTGGCGCGGTGCTGAAGATGTATGTCGGGGATGTAACACGGCTTGGCCTGCCGAAGCCCGACCATAAGCTGTTGGAAACGCATCCGATCCTGAACACGCAGGTGCTGCATTACCTTCAGCACGGTGACCTTTTGGCCAAAGCCGATGTTGCGCGTCTTGATGGCAAAGAGGTGGTCTTCAAGGACGGCACGAGTGAAGAGATCGACCTCGTGCTCTGCGCCACGGGTTACAATCAGGTGCAACCATATGCGCGCAGCTATTTCCGCTATGAGGGCGGGCGGCCCAACCTCTACATGCAGCTGTTCTCGCGCGAGCATGAAAATCTGTTTGCGCCGAGCTTTGTTGAGACCAATTCTGGAGCATTTAAGCTCTTTGACGTCATGGGCTTCGCCATCGCTCATTACGTGCAGGACCAAATCAATGGGCACGCGCGCGCTGAAAAGATGGCGGCTATGATCAAAACGGATCACCCAGATCTTACCGGCGGGATCAAGTTTGTCGCGTCTGACCGTCACTCTTCCTATTTCGACAGTCACGCGTGGCAGTCTCATATGAAACGGCTTTTCAAACAGATTGGTTGGACTTTACCGACGGACGAGCCATCGGTGATGTCGCCCAGCCCCATGCGCTCCGAATTCCCTGTTGATCCATTACCTGTGGCGGCGGAGTGAGGCCATGAACAAGACCGCACTCATCACCGGCGCCACAGGCGGCATTGGACAGGAAATCTGCAAACAACTAGCTCAGCGCGGGTACCGTCTTTTACTGGTCGATTTCGATGGAGCAAAGCTGTCGGACATGGCCGCTCAGGATCCTCGGGCTGAGACGTACACACTCGATCAGCGCGACTTAGCCGCAGTGGAAGCCTTTTGCGACAGCAGGATCGCGTCCGGGGAAGCCATAGATGTGGCCATAATCAATGCCGGCATGATCATGATCGGTGATCTGGCGGACACTGACCGACGCGCCCTGACCGACCAACTGACCGTGAACCTAGTTTCCAGCTCGATCCTCATTCAGTCCCTGGCCAAGCGCATGGCGTTTGATCGCCGTGGTCACATCCTGTCCACCGTTTCGATGGGCGGTATCGTGTCCTTGCGCGGATCTTCTGCTTATTCAGCCTCAAAGTTCGGCCTGCGCGGATTGCTCTGGGCCTTGCGCGATGAATTGCGCGCAAAGGGGGTGCACGTGACAGGAGTTTACCCTGCGGGCGTGGACACACCGATGCTGCGGCATGAGGCGCAACATGGCGGTTCCGCGCTCAACTTCGTGGGCAAGCCTGTGTCAGTGACCGATGTTGCCCGAGCATTCATGCGCGCCATAGATAAGCCGAGGCTTGAGATTTACGTCCCAAGCTCAGAGGGCATCACTGGCCGCATTGCGGGTGCATGGCCAGGACTTCTTTTGCGGCTTTATCCCCTGCTGGAACGGATCGGAGAAAGCGGGCGCAAGAAATTCATGAAACGCATCGAAGGATCGAGTTGAGCGAGGAAGACACGCTCAAAAAGGGGGAGAATTGATATGAAACAGAGTGCTACTTTGGGAGGAGCCGTTTGCATTGCGTGCGCCGCTGCGGCGCATGACGCTCAGGCGGGTGGCATTGAATTGACACCGCAATCCATCAACGTGATCTACGAAGATGGAAACTATGCGGAAGTTGGTTTTCAGCACTTATTCTTTTCGGCCAACGGCACCGACATCGTCGGGAATAGAACCGGCAACATTGCCAACGATATCACGCTTGGCTTTTTCAACGTCAAATTCGACGTGACTGAAAAGCTGGCATTTGCGCTTGCCGTCGATCAGCCGTTCGGTCTCGACACGCGTTACGCGGTAGGCGCTTCGATACTTGGGGGCACGACAGCCGACGTTGACACTATCGCTTACACAGGCGTGCTGCGCTACAAGATCACTGAAAATTGGAGCGTGCATGGCGGCGTTCGTGCCCAAACGATCAAAGCAGACGCAAGGCTCGGCGGGGCAGCATTCGGTCCGATCAATGGCTACGGCGTAAGCCTCAGGTCAGAAACGTCCTTTGGCTATGTCGTTGGAGGCGCCTTTGAGATCCCCGAATTAGCGCTTCGCGTCGCGCTAAACTACAACTCCGCCGTCTCTTACGATGGCCGCTTAACGGAAACCCTGCCCGCATTTCTTGGTGGTGGTTCGGCCACAAATATTGCCCCTTTCCGGCTTCCCCAATCAGTGAACCTTGATTTCCAGACGGGGGTTTCGCCGACGACCCTGGTTTTTGGGCAAGTCCGCTGGGTAGATTGGACGGACTTCTCAATCAATCCGGCAGTCTTTTCTGGCACCTTGAACACGCCGCTGGCCGATTTTCCTAAAGATGTTCTGACATACACCCTGGGAGCAGCGCATCAGTTGAATGAAAACTGGTCTGTTTTCGGCGTATTGGCTTATGAGGACGAACGAGTCACATTGGCCTCTCCACTCGGACCTTCGGACGGATATTATCTAGCGGGACTAGGCGCACAATACGACACAGACACCTATCGCATCAGCATTGCGGCATCTCATTTATGGATACGACCGTCCACGGCCCAGGGAGCCTTCGGCGCCGCGGCGAACTTCGGTGACACAACTGCGGTAGCTCTTGATGTTCGAGTAGGTTACAAATTTTGATTGTTTGCGAAACGATTGAAAAGGCTGGGTATCGCTAAAGGTTTAGAACGGTTTGTGGGCGGGCATGGATTTTTCAAACCTGAATTGGCTATCTCAGTTACTAATTCGCAAGTGTGGTTGGCTTTTCGAAGACTATGTGAAAACGATTGGTTTGGAGCCAAGCCGTTCTAGAACAAGCGATTTGCTCACATCTATTTCTGCCTGAGCATGAAAGTCTTTGGTGCCGGCCCACCATGCATTAGAGCGAAATAGTCTGATCGGATAGATGCATTTAGAGTTGGATTACCCGAGATGATCTCTGCAATCCGCGCAGGATTTCCGGCGGCGCAGTCACAATCTCCCTTATCGAAGAGCTGCTTCGGTTGAATCTGCAGTATTGATACCGAGGTCGGACGATGTTTTTAAAGCTGGATTGCTGCGGGTTTTCAGTCCCGAGGAAAGGAGACTTAACTGCAAGCTCTGAGAGGCAAGTCTTAGTTGCATTCCGCTCATAGCCGGTCCGCGGTATGTTCAAATCACAGTCCGAGCCTTGCTACAGCCTCATTGTACGTTGCCAGTGTATTCTCGGCGATGACCCCCATTGCCTTTGGGTAGTACTCGAAGCGAAAGCCGGGATGGCGCGAAATCAGTTTGCGGTAAGTCGACTGGGCATCGCTCTTCTTGCCTTGAAGGCTCTGCGCAAGACAGCGGATGACAAAGGTCGACTCAAATTCTGGACCAGCGAACGACATCTCTTCGGCATCCTTGAAATTCCCAGAAAACAACTGGTTCCGCCCTTCGACAAAACCCGCATGTTCTTGTGGTTCTGGGCAAAGCTCCCGAGCCGACTGAATAAGGGAAGCGGCGGCCTCGTAGTCCCCAACAACCAACGTCATGGCAGACGCCGCACACCAAGCCGCATGCGGTTCGTTCGGTGCGAGATCGGCGGTTCGGAATGTTGCCACGCGAGCCTCCTCAGTTCTTCCTGAGCTTGCGTAAGAGCGGGCGACGAAGGCGAGGATCAGAGGATCTCGTCGGTCGAGTGCAAGTGCCTGTTCTGCTGCAGCTTGCGCCCGTTCGAGCCAAAAGTCTTTGTCACGGCCGTTGGACAAAGCTTCGTGCTTTTCACAGAAAAAACCTTGGAGAAGAAAACTACGAGCAAATTCTGGATCTTGCTCGATAGCTTGATCGATGTGCCTCAGACCAGCGTTTATGCTTTCGTCGTCGTAGCGTTCTTCAAGGGTGCAGGCGATGACATAATTTTCCCACGCGCTTAGTTCCGAAGACGGCCTACGTACGGCATAGCGTCGTTCTGCGCGAAGAATTGCACCAGCAACGCCTCCAAGCTGGTTGGCCACCGTGAGTGCGATTTGGCCCGAAACCTGCGGGAGGTTCTTAACGCCCTTCTCAACGCAATCTGCCCAAGCAACATCGCTGGATCGGACGTCAATCACTTGAAACCGCGCCCTCAGCGTGTCGCCCCAAACCGAGATACTGCTCTCTAAGACGTACTCGCAGTTCAATGCTTCGCCAATCTCGGCAAAGGGTTTCGACTTGTCGATCCCAAAGGAGGAAGCTCTGGCGATGACCGCCAAGTCTCCGAAACGGGACAGATCGGTCAGCAATTCATCGACCATTCCGTCTGCGAAACGTTGCCAGCGCGGACCCCCGTCAAAGCAGTCTGGCCGCAGCACGGCAATGCGCACACACTGCATGCCGAGTGGGTTCGCACCGTTTGTCCGGGCAGATTCCACGCCGCCGATCAGCCGAAACCCCTTGCCTCGTACGGTCTCAATATAGCTTGGATTGGCTGCGTCATCGCCCAATGCCTGGCGTAAGTCGAAGACATACTCTCGGACGAGGTGCGGGCTGACGTGCAACCCCTTCCACACGCCCTTCAGGATTTCGTCACGCGACACGACGTTACCTTCGTTTGCCAAAAGAAGCCGCAGGACGTCCGCCGCCTTCCCCGTGAGGCACGCTACTTCGTCATCGGATTTCAAGCGGTTTTCTGAGGGGTGAAATGTCCATCGCCGGGTCATGCGAGGGGTCCCGTGCCTTTGTGCGAAAAAGAATCAACGAAAACTCAACACTCAGATTAAGCTCGTGCGGCTTATTCTCCAACAGTGGCGTGATCGGGCCTGCTTTCGACACCGATTACAGGTTTTCCACGGGAGGATGAGATTTGAAAGAGGCGCCCAATGTTATTTCAAGGACGCAGCCAGCAGACGCCGTGGAACCCAACGATCACGCCACCCAATCGCATTTGCCGTCGGTTGTGACGTGCCGATTTGTTGCACCAGGCGGGCCGTGAAACATGGGCAACGCGATTGCGCTTCTCAAATGTGACCAGCTTTCAGAGCTGACCGCATGACCGGGCGCAGGTCCAAAGTTGAATCCGGCGCGCTCGATGTATCTCGCCTAACACCGCACTGTACGCCGCAAGAGACCCAAAACCCTGGGCGAGAAAACGTACTCAAGGCATTTTGCCACCTCCACAGTTATGCGGTAGCACGTTGGCTCTCAATTAAGGATCGGATATTCAAAACCAAAGCCGACATTCCCCGCCATGTCGCCAACGGCAGGTTTGTCCGCAGAGCAGCTATTCACGGCCAGCTATGGGAGATAGATGAAAACCTAATCCGATCTGAGCTTACCTTGACACAATAGGCCGAAAACTTGGCCAAGCGTAAGGAGCTGTGGGGTACGCGGAGCTTAGGTGGGCCAACTTGTCCCACCAAGCCTCAGCACGAAAAAGGTTTCGCTCAAGATACGGCGGATCTAACCGGCGAAAGCAAGCGTTCCATTAACCGTGCCATCTCCCGCGCTGAGGGCGTCACAGAAGAGGCTAGGGACGTCAGAAGGCTACAATTCAGAGCGTGATAACTTGATCCGGATTGGCTGGTGCCAAAGCTGAGTAGAGTTGCGGGAAGCAACCAACGTGAACACCTTCAACCACGTCTTTCGGTGTTACCTCACCGGTTCCACATTGATGAAGTTCGCCCACGGCCAAATTGCGTTTAATCGCGCATTGGTCACACATCATGAGTAGTATGTTTTTCTCAGCTGCGATACTTGCAAGGCGCTCTCCGATTGGATCGCCTTTGCGCAAAGGGTACAGGTTATCATCGAAGAAAAACATGCCGACAACGTCCACCCCGTGAGTTCCCTGCTCAATCTGAGGCAATATCATAGTTGCCAATTTGTATGTGGCAGCCATGTCGGTGGCGAATACGTATGCGATTTTCATGTGGTGGTCCTTTGCATAAGGAAGTGAAATTCAGAGTTGGTATTTTTGTTACAACATAACAATTTTCTTCTGCTGGAAAGTCAACCACCGCAGGCGCACCGCATAGTAGCTAACGGCCGCTACGAGCCCAAATTGAACTTCACGGCATGTCGTTCGAACGGCAGCTTTGCCGACTTGCTGCAGTACCGCTTTGCCATGAAAGCCTGATGTGTGAGCACAATGCTAGGCGCTTATGGCATAAACTATTATTGGTTGTTTGCGGCCTCTAACGCTGATCTCCTGTTCCTCGGCATGATCCAACGTCAGACTGCTGTAGAGCACTGTTTTCTTCGAAATGACGGTTTGGACGCCGAGTTCTTTTGTTGCGCTTTCAAGACGGCTCGCGGTGTTCACAACGTCCCCTATCGCGGTCAAACTTGATGTGCGTTTATATCCCATCTTTCCGACGATCGCCGTGCCTGTGTGAACACCAATGCCAATATGCAAAGGTTCATCCAGATCACCCGCGAGCGCCTCATTCAGTTCTTTTAGCTTTTGCGCCATTTTCTGGGTGGCGCGAATGGCATCTGCGCAGCCCTGCTCAATTGGTTTGTTCAGGCCGAATAGCGCCATTACTCCGTCTCCAATGAATTTATCGAGATGCCCTCCTGATTGTTCGATGGCTTCGCCCATAGCCGCAAAATACCGGTTCAAAAGGAACGATACATCATAGGGGAATTTGGATTCCGACAGCTTGGTAAAGGCACGGATGTCTGCAAATAGAACAGCAATCTCCTGTTCCACCCCGTCGTCGCTGGGATGAGCAGCATATCCCGCGCTCACTCCGTCACCTGGGCTAAGTATTGGGGTTACATCCAGTCCCTTTTTGGGTCTGAGTTGACACGCCAGTCGTACATTTGGAGCGGCGGTGATGCGCGCCAGCACCTTACTTTCCTCAACGCTTGGAGGCGGTAGGTGGTCCAGACCCGCATTGATGCGGATCCGGCATGTCGA
>ERZ1740070.2725-NODE-2725-length-9997-cov-7.297324_pt1 | contig 9997 bp, 8 predicted proteins | sample MGYA00581734_ERZ1740070 | MGnify/ENA primary metagenome ERZ1740070 (study PRJEB43018, sample SAMN04849744) | marine metagenome | isolation source: floating plastic debris | place: Pacific Ocean | collected 2008-09-01 | study: EMG produced TPA metagenomics assembly... | reverse complement strand
TTACGAATAAGATTGCTAAAAAGCGTAAAATTACGCATATTCTGTTTCAGGTAAAGATAGCTTTAATATTTAACAATTTAAGTGAAATTGCTCATCTATTATTAATTATGTTCGTGAATGCCTAAATAAAATTAACTAAATATCACTAAATATATGAATCATAATGTTAATTATGTTATTTCACGAACGTTTTAGGGAATCATACAATCAAGCTTGATATGAAAATTAGGCTGATGCTGATTGTGTGGATTAAAAGATAATGATGTCGTTACTAAATATAGATTTGAGCTTTACGTACTTACTAGCACAAAGTAGCTCTGGTTCTGGTGGTGCAGGAGGAGGATTGAGCTTAATTATTGGGCTTGCAACCTATGTATTCTCATCCTACTGCTTATACGTTATGTTTCAAAAGTTAAACTATCCAAATCCTTGGTTTGGATGGGTTCCCTTTTTGCAAAATTGGGCAATGCTTGAAGCAGGAGACCAATCACCTTGGTGGATAATTGGACTTTTTATTCCTTTAGTAAATATTGTAGCTGCTATTTACTTATTAATTGCTTTCATAAATATGGTTAAGAAGCTAGGTAAAAATCCTTGGTTCATTCTATTAATGCTTATTCCTTTGGCTAACTTTGCTGTGATGTACTACTTTGCACTGATGTAGTCAAATTGAATTAATCATTTCATAGAATAATATAAAAACTTGGTTTATGCGACAACCAGGTTTTTTTTATGTATGGCAATTCAAAAGTAAAACAAAGATATTTCTTCTGTTTCCCAGTCCCTATTTTTTATGTATCATTCTTAAATCAAAATTTATATAATCGCATTATATTTGTAGCTGACCTAAAAATTACTATTTTTTTTTATTAGATTTTAAGCTGCATTTTTAGTATTTATAAATATCAAAAAATTTCATTAAACATCAATATTAATGTATTTTTTGTAGCTTAGATTCTTGAGCAACAACTAGTAAAATCACAAAAGATTGATATCTGGTTTGAGTAGTTGTTTAGCCAAGATAATGACATTATTAAATTTAGACTGGAGTTTCGCTTATCTACTTGCACAGATTAGCTTTAGTTCTAACTCAGAATTATTTTTCTGGCTTGCAGCCTATATATTCTCGTCCTACTGCTTCTACATGATGCTTAAAAAGCTGAACTATGAAAATGCTTGGTTTGCATGGGTTCCTTTACTTGACATGTGGATAATATTTAAAGCAGGAGACCAGTCACCTTGGTGGGTTATAGGGTTTTTCATTCCCTTTGTAAATATTGTTGCTGCTATTTGCTTTTTTATTGCTTACATAAATATTGTTAGAAAGCTAGGTAAAAATCCTTGGTTGATTCTACTGATGATTATTCCTTTTGTTAATTTTGCCGTAATGTTCTACTTTGCATTAATGTAGTTTAATAATTTCAAAATAAAATTATAACTTGGTTAATTTTGAAACCAGGTTTTTTCTTTGTAATCATCAAAACACTTTTTACTACATATTCTTAAATCACAATTTCCGTAACCAGAGTAAGCTAAGGAACAGCAGTATAGTTGTAGCTGTCCTATTGTGAAGGGAATATTGCTGGGGGTGAAACTGTGTTTTTTAGTATTGTTATTCCGACTTACAATCGCAAACCGATTTTAGAAAAGTGTCTCAAAGCTTTGGAAGTACAAAGTTTGAGCCAGGATGTGGTGACAGATTACGAAATTGTTTTGGTAGATGATGGTTCCACTGACGGAACTTTGGAATGGTTGTCAACATCCAAAGAAGAATTTCCCCACGTCCGGATATTCGAGCAGGAGCATATGGGACCTGCTGCGGCACGGAATTTAGGTGTAGAAAAAGCGAAAGGCGATACAATTATTTTTATTGATAGCGATTTAGTAGTTACAGAAACTTTTTTACAAGCTCACGCAGATGCGCTGACTGAGTGACAGGAGAAGTTAGGAAGTGACAGGTTTTTTACTTATGGTGCGGTAATTAATACCGCGAATTTTGATAATCCGACATCAGAACCTTATAAATTAACCGATTATTCTGCTGCTTTTTTCGCGACGGGAAACGTAGCTATTCCTAAGCATTGGTTGGAGAAGGCTGGACTATTTGATACTGGTTTTCAGCTTTATGGTTGGGAAGATTTAGAATTAGGGGTGAGGCTGAAAAATTTGGGTTTAAAGTTAATAAAATGTCCGAAAGCTGTAGGTTATCATTGGCATCCAGCTTTTGATTTAGACCAGATTCCGAATTTAATTGATAAAGAAATTCAACGCGGACGTATGGGAGTTTTGTTTTATCAAAAGCATCCAACTTGGGATGTGAGAATGATGATTCAAATGACTTGGTTACACCGTTTGCTTTGGGGTATTTTATCTTTGAATGGTGCCTTGAACGAGCGGACAATGAGTCCTTTGTTGAGACGATTAATTAAAGCAGGGAAACCGCAATTAGCTTTAGAACTAGCTCGGGTTTTCTTGAATTGGTATAACGTTCAAGGTGTTTATGCTGCTTATAGGTCAGCGGAACAAGAACATAAGTTTAGTTAGAAAAATAATTAGCGATAATAAAAACCCGGTTTCTTGAAGGAATCGGGTTTTTATTGCTTCTAAAACTGTTCGCGATTTTCTAATTACTTTTAATAGGAATCTCAATCCAAAATTCGGTTCCTTCTCCAGGTTTTGTTCGATATTTGAGAGTACCGTTATGCTTATTAGTAATAATTTGATAACTTATAGATAGCCCCAATCCTTGACCTTTACCAACAGGTTTACTTGTAAAGAAGGGGTCAAACACTCTTGAGTCAAATTCTCGTGGAATACCTATTCCATTATCAGCAATTTTGATTAAAAGATTATTTTTGCAGGAAATTTCAGTAATAATGCGAATTGCAGGAAATATAATATTATTGTTTTCTGACTGTATTGATTTTTGTTCAGAGTTAAATTTTTCTTCCAAAGCGTCAATTGCATTAGATAGTATACCGAAAAAAACTTGATTTATTTGTGCTGCATAGCATTCGACTTGCGGTATTTCTCCATACTCTCTGATAATTTTGATTTCAAAGTGTTTTAATGTTGTATCTAATCTATGTTGCAACAGAAGAATAGTATTATCTATACCTTCATGAATATCAACTAATTTTGTCTCAGCCTCATCTAATCGAGCAAAATTGCGTAAGGATAAAACCAAATTTTTAATCCGTTTTGCTCCTACATCCATCGAAGATAGTATGCTGGGTAAATCTTCAGTTAAGAAATCACTATCTATTTCGTCAGCTTTATTTTGAATTTCTAGATTAGAATCTGGATATTCTTGCTTGTAAAGAGATAGCAAATCAAGCAAATCATGAACATAAGCACCAACGTGTTTAAGATTTGCATAAATAAAGTTGACTGGGTTATTAATTTCGTGAGCAATTCCAGCAACCATTTCTTCTAGGCTGAGCATTTTCTCACTTTGAATAAGTTGAATTTGATTTTTTTTAAACTTACCTAAATTATCAGCTAATTCTTTATTTTTATAACGTAAATGTTTTTCTACTATTTGGCGATGAATTATATTCTGTTTCAAGTTAATTAGATTAACTCTTGCCTCTAATTGACTGATTATTTGAATACTTAATGTTTGTAAAGATTGGATTCTTTCTAAGCTGATATTTCGCGGTTTATTATCAATAACGCATAAAGTTCCAATTGCAAATCCATCAGGTGTTACTAGAGGTACGCCAGCGTAGAATATAACATTAGGCTCCGATACTACTAACGGGTTATCAGCAAATCGCTCATCTTCTTCAGCATTAGGCACAATAAATACGTCTTGTGTCTGACATATAGCATGAGCACAAAAAGCTAATTCTCTTGGTGTTTCTGTCGCTTCTAAACCAAATTTTGATTTAAACCACTGACGATTTTTGTCAACCAAACTGATTAACGCAATAGGAGTATGGCAAATTTTTGCAGCTAAAGCCGTTAAGTTATCAAATGCTGCTTCTTCTTGAGTATCTAAAACTTGATATTTGATAAGAGCTTGGAGCCTATCTTCCTCGTTTTCAGGTAATGGTGGTAGATTCATTTATGCCCGATAAAATAATATCTGAATTAAAAAAATAACTGACAATTAATGACAATTAAAATTCGAGCTTACTTTTGCTTGTTGTTAATCGCAAACAGCACAAACACTTAAATTCGGTTTTCCACCTCAAACACGGCATTTTTATGTGGTAGATTAGAAAAGTTTTCTAATCTCGCACATCTAGGAATTCGGGTGTTTCCGGTAAGGAAATGCAACTAGATGGAGGTTTAACCCGAATAGGAGAAAAATATGCCTGTTGTTTCGTTGGCTCAGATGATGGAGTCGGGAGTTCACTTCGGACATCAAACCCGGAGATGGAACCCCAAAATGTCTCCTTATATTTACACTTCTCGTAATGGAGTACATATCATTGACTTGGTGCAAACTGCCCAGTTAATGGAAGATGCATATAGCTATATGCGGACTCAAGCAGAACAAGGTAAAAAGTTTCTGTTTGTTGGTACAAAGAGACAAGCTGCGGGAATTATCGCTCAGGAATCAAGTCGCTGTGGTGCCCACTATATTAACCAGCGCTGGTTGGGTGGAATGCTCACTAACTGGACGACTATTAAGACAAGAGTAGACCGTTTAAAAGACTTGGAACGTCGCGAAGAAAGCGGTGCGCTAGATTTACTTCCGAAGAAAGAAGCTTCAATGCTGCGTCGGGAGCTATCCAAGTTACAAAAGTACCTCGGTGGGATTAAAACCATGCGTAAAATCCCTGATGTGGTAATTATTGTGGATCAGCGCCGGGAATATAACGCAGTTCAGGAATGTGAAAAGCTGGGATTGCCTATTGTGTCTATGTTAGATACCAATTGCGACCCGGATGTAGTGGATATTCCTATTCCAGCTAACGATGATGCTATCCGTTCTATTAAGTTGATAGTTGGTAAGTTAGCTGACGCTATCTACGAAGGTTATCACGGTCAAGTAGCTGGTGATGACGATTATGAAGACTACGAAGGTGCTGAAGACGATTACGATTACGAAGATAGCAGCGAATTCAGCGAGTCTTCTGAAGCTTCATCAGAAGATAGTGGAGAGCAAGAAGGAGAATCCACTCAAGGATAAGGTGTAAATAATCTTATCAATTCAAGAGTGAAGAAAAAGTAGAAGTAGGCTATAAATATTGAAACTTTGAAGACTTCCGTACCAAATGTCAAACGATTTTGGATTTACGATTTTAGATTTTAGATTGTCCCCTTAAATAAATTTAGGGGCTTGGGTGATACCGGGATTAATAGTCTAAGCCTCACCTGACCGGCGAATGCAGCATGTCCTGCCTTAAACTCACCCGACCAGTGAACGTAAGCGTGTCCGATAGGACATAGGACACCCGCAAGATTATTTCCTGCTTTTGAAACGTTCTTGCTTGAAACCATTTATAATCCAAAATCCAAAATCCAAAATCTAAAATTCTTTGGGTCATTATTTAAAGCATATTGAGGGCTGGGTGTTTTAGGTGAATATTTGAATTTAAATTTGAATTTGATTTCTCTGAAAATATCACAGTCCTTGACTGCTCCTGCTTTTTACTTGTCTACACCTAAGATGCTTACGAATAATTTAAGCCAAACCATAAAAAATATTTCTGAGTATCTCACAGCTAAGTAATATAGAAATACTCAATATCCGAGAGCAATTTAAACTATCAGTTAAGTAGAAATTGAGGCAACATGGCGGAAATATCTGCAAAATTAGTCCAAGAGTTACGTAAAAAAACCGGCGCTGGTATGATGGATTGCAAAAAAGCGCTGAAAGAAACCGAAGGTGACATCGAAAAAGGTGTTGAATGGTTAAGGCAAAAAGGTATTGCTGGTGCAACCAAAAAAAGCGACCGCATTGCTGCTGAAGGTTTGATTGATACGTTTATCAACCCAAATGGTCAGGTAGGTGTATTAATAGAAGTCAACTGTCAAACTGACTTCGTTGGTCGTAATGATGCTTTTAAGTCTCTTGTGCAAAATCTAGCGAAACAAGCAACAAGTGCTGATAGTGTTGAGGCTTTGTTAAGTCAACCTTACGAAGAAAGCAAAGACAAGACAGTTGAGCAATTTATTACTGAGACAATTGCTACTTTAGGCGAAAATATCAAAGTACGTCGCTTTGAAAACTTTTCCGCTTCCGAAAAGAATGGAGCTGTAGAAAGCTATATTCACACTGGTGGTAGAGTCGGTGTATTAGTTGAGCTACAGTGCGGTTCGGAAGCTGCTTCTGGCAAGGAAGAAGTCAAATCATTAGCACGAAACGTTGCGATGCAGGTTGCTGCTTGTCCCAACGTCGAGTACGTAAATGTAGATGATATTCCTGCTGAAATGGTACAAAAGGAAAAAGACATCGAAATGGGACGCGATGACTTAGCGAAAAAACCTGACAATATTAAAGAAAAAATTGTTCAAGGAAGAATCGATAAGCGTCTCAAAGAAATGACTTTGTTAGACCAACCTTATATTAGAGACCAAAGCACCTCGATTGAGGAATTGGTAAAACAAATAGCTTCTCAAACTGGTGAAACAATTTCCATCAGCCGCTTTACTCGTTACATTCTTGGCGAAGGTATTGATAAAAAAGAAGAAGACTTTGCTTCAGAAGTTGCTGCACAAATGGGTAACAATTAATTCAGTTAAGAATAGTTTCGTTTTTAGACAGGTCAATCTTCAACAGTTTGACCTGTTTTTCGTAATATTTTGAGGTTAATTACTAGTTGTTAATTGTTAGTTATTAGTTGTTACCTAGTAGTCAATTGCATTATCTTTAATTCGTTTATTTTTTATATTTCCAGCAGATTTATGAAATAAACTATTAATACAGTATTTTGATGGTAATAACTAGGAATAAAACGTTGTTCTGCCAACTTTATCAATATTTTTGAGTTAAGAAATAGCAATATCTATTAACGTCGTCTTTTCCTTCTACTCCCTACTTCCTACTACCTATTCTCTAATAAACCAAATTTTGTAAATGTGATTTGATAATTGTTAATCGATAATTGCTTATTGAATATTCACGCCCGACCCGCGAACATTATTACTTACAGGTAAATTAATTTGAAATATTGACAACATATTAATAGCGATTGTATGGGGATGATTGCGTACTTTTGTACCACAACTAAGATAAAATGGAAAATAATCAGATATGGCAAGACCAATCGAGCGAATAGAGCAGGATATTGTTGAGCTAGAAAAGGCTATAGGAGTTATAGCCGAACAACTCCAAAATGCTTATAGCAGTTACTTAGAAGTCTTAGGACAAGCCTTGCGTCAGCAACTGATTTTAGCAAGCTATCATCTGTGTACCCAAGGATACCCCGAAAGTTTTCTAAGATTGTCTTTGAATCAACGACAGAAATTTCAGTCAGCTATGCGTAAATTAGCAAAATCCGCAGCGCAAGATATGCAAGCCCTACTTAACGATGAGGAGGAACCAGAAGAACAAGAAGATGAATTAGAAGAAATAGCAGCAGAAAATGAAGAATTAGAAGAACAAGATGAAATTTATGAATTAGAAGACGAAGAATTAGAAGAAGAAATAGAAGACGAAAATTTACAAATAATCACTCAAGAATTAGAAATTAAAGATGAAGATTTTGAAGAAATTGTAGAAAAGTTAGAAATGGAAGATGAACAGCAAAAATCCAATACTTTTTCTAAAGATGCTTCTTCTGATTCTCTTCCTCTAGATGCCAAAATTGCTTTTTTATCTTCCAAAAAAGGTCAGCGTCCTATATTTTTATCAGAACCCACCCCTGATAAAGATTGGAAAAACTGGTTTAACCCCAATACTTCTAATCCAATGGAATTAGCAGCTTGGCAAAAAAATTTAGAACGAGCTATTGCTTACATAATTAAAAGTTTATCTAGTGACGGCAATCGTTTGTTACAAAAAACAGGTCTATTACCAAGAAAGCTGCCACCACAGATTTTGGAAGCAGCAGCCGCAGCTTCTTCTGAAGCATCCACAGAGTCTGTACCAGGGCCACCGAATCTACTAAACTTAGTAGTGGGAATAGAAGGTGAAGAACAGAAGGAACCGGAAAGCTTAACTCAGGTCATGGCTTTAAACCTACGACTTGTTGAAATAGAATTTTCCGATATGAAACTTTCTTCCGAACGCAAACAAATTCGCAATATTTTAAATCAGTTAAATAAATTAGGAAGAGAGTATCAGAAAAAACAGCGAGAACGTTCTGTAGCCTCTGCTGAAGCCGCTTGGAGAGCTAGCTGGTATGAAGACTGAAAAAAGTTAGGAGTTAGGAGTTAGGAGTTATGAGTTATGGGTTGATGAATTATTTATTTAATGATTTATGTTTAACAACTAACAACTAACAACTAACAACTATCACAAATGATGATTGAAGATAAACCAGATTGGATAAGATTGCAAAAAGCTCTGTCTGTGGAAACGGAACGGGGTTTTATCAATTTGCAGGGTAAGCAGTATCTTTTCAATGAGTTTCTGACTTTGACTTTTGGTAAATTTCCTGTTGGTTTACCTAGTGATGAACGTCGTCGCTGGCTAGATTTTTCTGCTAAGTTTGCAAGTTATCCGAATCTGGAAACTGAGCATAGAAAGCGTTTGGTTGTGGAAGCTCGTCGCTATCTTTATAGTTTGCAGCAAGGGGAACGCGCTGCTGAAGAGAAAGCAAATCCCAAACCAAAGGTTATCCAAGTTCCTAAAACTAAAGTAGTTGCTGAAGTAAGTCGAAGACTTGCACCAGAATTAGAAAAAAAACTGATTGATTTACCGGAAATTGGGTTTAAAAAAGCGGCTAAGTTATATCGTCTAGGTATAGCTACGGTGCGCGATTTACTTTATTACTTTCCTCGCGACCATATTGATTACGCGAATCAAGTTTGTATTGCTGAGTTACAAGCGGGTGAAACGGTGACAATTATCGCTACCGTCAAGCGCTGTAACTGCTTTTCTAGTCCTAAAAATAAGAAATTATCGATTTTAGAAATTCAGTTAAAAGACCATTCCGGTATTTTAAAAATTAGTCGTTTCTACGCTGGGAATCGTTATAGCGGTCGCGGTTGGCAAGAAAGTATGAAGCGTCGCTATGTTGCTGGTAGTACTGTAGCAGCTTGCGGTTTGGTCAAGGAAAGTAGGTACGGGTTGACTCTTGATAATCCAGAGTTGGAAGTTTTAGCAAATCCCGAGGATGAAATTGAATCGCTGACGGTGGGTCGAGTTGTACCGGTTTATGCTTTGACCGAGGGAGTTGTTGCGAGTACAGTACGACAAGCGGTAATTTCTGCTTTACCTGCAACCGCTCTTTTGAAGGAACCTTTACCAAAGGGTTTGCGAGACAAGTATCAGTTAATGGGATTGAAAGACGCGATTAACAATATTCATTTTCCCCCCGATGCAGATAGTTTACGAGCAGCACGTCGTCGTCTAGTGTTTGATGAATTTTACTACCTGCAACTTGGTTTACTGCAACGTCAGCAAAAAGCCCGTGAAGCTCAAACTAGTGCAATTCTTGCTCCTCAAGGTGAATTATTAGAGCAGTTTCATGAAATATTACCGTTTAAGTTGACGGGGGCACAGGAACGGGTCATCAAAGATATTCTCAACGATTTGCAGAAACCCGCAGCAATGAATCGTTTAGTTCAGGGAGATGTGGGCTCTGGTAAAACGGTTGTGGCTGTGGTGGCGATTATTGCTGCGATTCAATCGGGGTATCAAGCAGCGCTGATGGCTCCTACAGAAGTTTTAGCAGAACAGCACTATCGTAAGTTAGTTGGCTGGTTTAACTTATTGCATTTACCAGTAGAATTACTTACCGGTTCTACAAAGGCTGCAAAAAGAAGAGAGATTCATGCTCAGTTAGAAACCGGGGAATTACCGCTTTTAGTTGGTACCCATGCTTTAATTCAAGACCCCGTAAACTTTCAAAATTGGGTTTAGTGGTAATCGACG
>ERZ1740070.2724-NODE-2724-length-9999-cov-7.072405_pt1 | contig 9999 bp, 6 predicted proteins | sample MGYA00581734_ERZ1740070 | MGnify/ENA primary metagenome ERZ1740070 (study PRJEB43018, sample SAMN04849744) | marine metagenome | isolation source: floating plastic debris | place: Pacific Ocean | collected 2008-09-01 | study: EMG produced TPA metagenomics assembly... | reverse complement strand
GTTGGAACCGAAGAATCAACTTCCTTACTCCAAGCTGTGATACCACCTTTAACATTGGTACCTTCAATTCCAGCTTGTTTGAGAATTCCTAAAGCTTTCGCGGAACGTCCACCCATTTTACAATGAGCTATTAAACGATGACCGTTGAGCATTTCTCTAACTTTCTCGACTCCAGACCCGTTTTCAATATCTCCTAAAGGAACTAAAACAGAACCAGGAATTTGAGCAATTTCGTATTCGTGGGGATTGCGAACGTCTAATAGTAGATAATCTTTCTTACCACTATCAATCAATTCCTTCAAATCCTTAACTGTCATCTCTGAAATATCCATTTGCTGTTCAGCCTCTTGTGCTTTTGCTTGGGGAATACCGCAGAACTGTTCGTAGTCTATCAACTTTTCAATGACCGGACGCACGGGATTAGGACGCAATTTTAATTCCCGGAAACTCATATTAAGGGCATCGTACAACATCAAGCGTCCGCTGAGGGTATTACCTTGACCGATAATAATTTTTACCGTTTCGGTGGCTTGAATTGTACCGATAATTCCGCATAAAACGCCCAAAACTCCACCCTCAGCGCAGGAAGGAACCATTCCCGGTGGTGGTGGTTCGGGGTATAAATCACGATAGTTAGGACCACCTTCGTAGTTGAATACCGTAGCTTGTCCCTCGAAGCGGAAGATAGAACCGTAAACGTTGGGTTTATCTAATAAAACGCAAGCATCGTTTACTAAATACCTTGTGGGAAAGTTATCGGTACCATCCACCACGACATCATAAGGTTTGAGAATATCGAGAGCATTTTCGCTACTCAAACGAGTTTCATACAAATCAACCTGACAATCGGGGTTAATTTCATGAATGCGGTTTTTAGCAGATTCAATCTTAGGTTTACCCACCCAAGAAGTACCGTGAATCACCTGACGCTGCAAATTAGAATTATCAACAACATCGAAATCAACAATACCGATTCTTCCGATACCAGCAGCAGCCAAATATAAAAGTAAGGGGGAACCAAGTCCACCAGTACCAATACATAAAACAGCAGCAGCCTTCAAACGCTTTTGTCCCTCCAGCCCAACTTCAGGTAAAATCAGGTGGCGGGAATAGCGTTCGTAATCGTCCTTCGTCAGTTGGATTTCATCCAAGTTGGGATTGAGCATACAAGAATGAATAGGAGGAACAGAATTTTATCCTACCGAAGAATGGGGTAATTAGTAATTCGTATTTAGTATTTCGTAATGGATAGGAGGTCAAAGGGTGATATGAATAATTCCTAACTCCTAACTTTAATATCTTCCTGCTGAAACTGATGATTTTCATCAAGTATCCAACTGTTAATCTCACCTGCTTGACCTTTCTGTAGGGAAACGATGATATAAGAATACTCTTCCCAAGCGCTGATGCGGTCAAATTCTGAGGGAATGGCTTGATAGTCGGGATGGGAATGATATATACCAATTATATTAAGGTTCTTATCTCTAGCAGATTTTTGGATTTGCAACATTTCTTGTGGTGCGATGGTATATCTGCGTTTTTTGCTGTAATCTGGATGATTATCTTGGAAATTACTTGCTGTTTCCTGATTCCAAGCGTTTTGAGTGGGAATAATTTCAACTACGGTTTTACATTTGTTAGATATGTTACCCAGCATGACTCCGCAGCATTCTTCCGGATAAGTGCTTTGGGCATGATTAAAGATTATTTTCAAGTGTGTTTTGACAAGCTCAATCATATTAGTCAACCTTTAACTTTCCTTGACAAACAGCAGTATTTATTTATCAAATTACTTATCAGTGAATAAGCATTAAGTGATTTTCGCAACAATATAAACATGTCCGAACCGACCAAAATGGAATTATTTATTATTTTTCAGGAAAAAATTTTACATTAGCTTGTCATTAAAGATTTTTGTGTATTTTTTTGCGGTTAAATAAAAAAATATCATATGTGCTAGCGAAGAATACAAATACCCTTGTAAACTCAATTGAAGGATTATGATTGCCTACGCTAAGAGTCATGTTCTATGGTTAATTTATTTATTCAGATGATATATGAATAACATATTTTATTAGTAGAATAAAATTGAAATTCTCTTAAAATTCTGTGGTTATTATGGTTTTTATCTTTTAAATAAAGATTTTAAAATCTGTAAAATACAGAAAATATGTTTTGAAAAATGCTACCTTTTGCGGACTGATGCAGATTATTTTTGTCTATTAAGGTTATCTATTCGGTCAGAGTAAAGAGACTATCTTAACCAAGATAAACAGTGATTTATCTATTATTTATGAGCTACTAAAAAGAATAGTGCTAATGTAAAATATTTATGAAGAATCAAAAATAAGTTGTAAAAGAATATAGCCAATGCTAACATTTCGTTATAAATAAATGTAGTAAATACTACTTAGATGTTTGCGGCTATACACTTAGTGAAAAATGAATTACTGCTTCTCTGTCGGAAAGCGTAAGGCAATTTTGGATAAGTGGCTGCAATTTATCGAGTAAGCATTTACTGGATGTAGCATCTACAAGTAAGGGATTGCCAAGCAACGGGAAAAAATTGCTGTTGAAGTTGGCTATTATACAATCAGGGAAATTTCTATCACTAGAAATATAGATTTTAGTGGTTAGTAAAGTAAATCTAAGTTAATAGTACGTCTCGGTCAAAACACAATTCTCTTTTTTGAATAGTTGAGTATTTGGTTTTAATTGAGGTGAAGGATATTTATCAAAATAATATTCTGTTCCAAGAAGGAAGAAATTAGGCTTTAGACGTATCCAAATGTGATTGATAAGGAAAAACATTTTTCTTTTGACGAATAAAGGCTATTTTGTCGCAAGTGTGTTCTTGTATACCTCTACATTAGCAATTCATGTTTACCTGTTTCATTGATGCAGGTATATAAGATATGAATTAATTTTTTTAATCAACATGAGTAAAGTGAAGTTGTATTTATAAAATACAATTGTTTTTGTGCGAATAGAATCAATCCTTCAAGCCATTTCTAATCTATTCAATAAGCTGAATTTATTTAGCAAAAAAACTTGACGGTAACGAAGTGTAGAAGTTAAAAAGATGGGGTACTGAAGTGAATAAATTCGATGAATTACAACTGCTAGGAACTAGATTTCATAAGCTAAGAGTCTATGAACTTATCGATTACATTGTCAAAGCGGCAAAACAAAAAAATAAGGTAACTGTAAGTAATGTTAATATTAGGGCAATAAATTTTGCTTGTAAGCTGCCTTGGTATCAAGAATTTATCAATAAATCAAATCTAGTTTTTTGCGATGGTTTTGGTGTATTGTTAGGAGCAAAAATTTGTGGATGTAATCTTAATTCATCCCATCGAATGACTTGTCCAGATTATATTGAAAATCTGGCTTTAGCTTGTGAAAGAGACAATGTTTCTTTGTTTATATTGGCTGGTAAACCAGGTATTGTAGATGAAGCAATTACCAAGCTCAAAAGCGTTGCACCTAATTTAATTGTTGAAGGACATCATGGTTATTTCAATAAATATGGAAAGGATAATGAATTAGTTATTCAAAGAATCAATAAATTTAAGCCAGATATATTATATGTTGGCTTTGGGATGCCGATACAAGAAAACTGGATTCGTCAAAATATAGACGCAATAGAAGCAAAAGTTTTTCTACCTTTAGGTGCTTGTCTAGATTTTTATACTGGTTCGGTGTATAGAGGTCCCCGTTGGATGACTGAAAATGGTTTCGAGTGGTTGACAAGATTTTTTACGGAACCAAAACGTTTGTGGGAAAGATATATAGTTGGTAATCCACTATTTTTCTCTCGCATATTTTTACAGTTGCTGCAAAAGAGATTTAAAAAACTTACCCGAGTGACTTCACGATATTAATTATATTTTTAATATTTATGTTGTTGGTGTGTTTTTATTATTCCTGCCATTAAAGAATTTAAAATAATTCCAAATTTGCTAGGAGTTCAGGTATGTTTATTGATACCAAAATAATTTGAGATAAGGGTGATATTTGTTGTGAATTACAGAACTTTAGCAGGTGAAAGCTATAAATTAGATTTGAGGTCTGCGAGAGACCCTAGATTGCAAAGAGGATTATTTATAAGGTTATTTAGAGTTTTAATTCTCATATCTTTTGATAGTATAGCTCTAAGTTTGGCTTGGAATATAGCATTATTATCTGGAACTTTTCAAGCTTCTCCTTGGACGCAAAATAAATATTTTATTTTATTAATTCTGCTAGTTGGAATTGGTTCAATTGCGAATAAGGGACTGTACAAATCTGGATTTAATCGACGAAACTATTTAAGTTTAGTTAATGCAGTATCTTTGTCAAATATCTACCTTTTAATTATTGCTTTTCTCTACGAACCGGATGCTTATGTATCTCGTTCGAGTTTTATCTTATTTTGGTTTTTTTCGGTAACGTTTATATGTGTTGCTAGAGCTATTTTTGATATATCTACTAAAGCACTTCGCAATCAAGGAATAATCCGTCATTCGGCTTTTTTGATTACTGAGAAAACGGAGCAAGAAACATATAGCGAAATCCTCAAAAAACAAGATTGTTACAAAGTAAAAGGTACTGCTGATGCTAGCTGTCTGGATTTAAGCAACCGTGAAGCAACTTTTAGATATTTACGTCAACAAGGAATTGAAGAAGCTTTTGTAAGTTGGAGTTCCATAAAAAATCGACTATATGTTTGTTGGAACTTTCAAACTGCTGGGGTCATTTTACGAATTCTGCCTAATTTAAGCGAAATTAGCCATCCAAAATCACAAATGACAATGGTTGGACAAGTTCCCTGTATGACGATTCCAGCACCAATTATTGCAGGTACTGATTTTTTGTTGAAGCGATGTTTCGATGTTTGTTGTGCAACTCTATTATTATTTTTCCTATCTCCGATTTATTTATTAATTGCAATTTCTATTAAACTCGATTCTTCCGGTCCTGTATTTTTCAAGCAGAAACGAGTAGGTTTACATGGTAAATATTTTCACATTTGGAAATTCCGCACGATGGTAAATGATGCTGAGAAGTTACAAGCATCTTTGGAAGCAAAAAATGAAATTAAGGATGGGGTTCTTTTTAAGATGAAAAATGACCCACGAGTTACTAAACTTGGTAAGTTTTTACGTGCTTATAGTTTAGATGAGTTACCCCAAATATTTAATGTTTTATTTGGAGAAATGAGTTTAGTGGGTCCTCGTCCGCTTCCTATTAGAGATGTAGATAAATTCCATAAAAAACACTTTATTCGTCAGGAGGTTTTACCGGGTATTACTGGTTTATGGCAAGTTTCCGGTCGCTCGGATATTGAAAATTTTGAGGAAGGTGTGAAGCTAGATATGAATTATATTGAAAACTGGTCGCTGTGGTTGGATTTAAAAATTTTATTTTCAACTGTAAGAGTTGTTTTGCATAAAAGTGGTGCTTATTAGAGAAAAAATAGAAAATATCATTTGTATCTTTTTTACTTGAATATAAAATCTACTTTGCTGTAATTTTTAGTTTGAATAAAATAACCATAAATTATTTTCAATCAAAACTATGGAATGGTAAAAAATAATGTTTCTAAAACGCAAAAATTGCATGAATCATAATTATTAAAATTTAGATTGTATTTGATTGAAAAGGATAATTTTAGCAATGGACTGATTCACAGTTGTATTCAAAAGTATAACTATAAGGAAGATGTAGTAAAAATTTTTGAAAAAGAAACTTTTTATCTTATAAGCTGTCAAAGCTGTAAAACAACGTTCCATCAGAATCTTCTGATATAAATACAAATTTTGGATTAATTGTAAGGGGCTTTTATGCAAAATAAAAAAAGCAATCAAGAAGTAGATATTCAACAATACTGGCTAATTATAAAACGTCGCTGGCTATTTATAGTCGCAGCAATGCTCGGTTCGGTTGGATTATCTTGGTTTGTTATTGTTCAGCAAAAACCTCAATATCAAGCGAATGGACTGCTACTTTTTAAATCCGATAGAATTTCTTCTCTAACAAAAGCAGGAGAAAAAATTGGTGATTTAGAGTCTTTAATGCGTGAAGGTAATCCCCTAGAGACTCAAGCTGTAGTTATTCAATCAGAACCAATTTTACAGGAGGTCATTGAGACTTTAAATTTAAAAGATGAAGACGGTAAACCTCTGGAACCAGAATCTTTACCAATGACAGTAGAAGCGCTTGTTGGAACAGATGTAATTAATGTTTCTTATACTTCAGAAAAACCTCGATTAGCAGCAGCAATAGTTAATCAGGTAATGAGAACTTACGTTAAGAACAATATTGAATCAAATCGCGCTCAAGTTGTTGCTGCTGGTCAGTTTTTGAAACAACAAGTACCTTTATCTAGATTAGAATTAGAAAAAGCTACAGAAGCTTTATTACAGTTTAAAAATCAAAATCAAGTCATACAACTTGCGGAAGAAGCTACCGCTGCAATTCAAAATATTAGTAAGCTTGATGAGGAGATTAATCAGGCTAGAGCATTACTAGCGGATGTCAGCGCTCAAGAATCACGAGTTGCTAGCAAACTAGATTTTTCTACAAATGAAGCAGTTGAAATTACTTCTTTAAACCAGATTCCTGGAGTACAAGAAGTTTTAACTGAGTTGCAGAAAGTTCAGACAGAATTAGCAGCAGAAAGAGCAAATTACACTCCAGTACATCCCTTAATTCGTAAGTTAGAAAGCCAGGAAGCTTCTCTTAATGCTTTGTTACAGCAGCGAAAAAGTGAAGCATCAGGAAGACCGCAAAGTATTTCTAATAGTAGATTACAAATAGGAGATATCAAACAGAATTTAGTTAATCAGCTTGTTCAGCTACAAACACAAAAAGATGGTTTGCAGAATAAATTAGCGACTCTAAATAATATAAAAAATGACTATCAGCGAAAGCTAGCCATTTTACCTAATTTAGAAAAAAGACAGCAAGATTTAGAACGAAGATTGTCAGTAGCTCAAACCGATTACGAAAATCTAATTACCCGACAGCAAGAAATTGAATTAGCTGAAAAGCAAACTATCGGTAATTCTAGAATTATTCAGTCAGCGCGGATTCCCACTAAAACAGTCCTCTCCAAAATGACACTTATGTTAGCAGGAGGAGGTGTTTTTGTCGGTTTATTATTAGGTATAGCTGCTGCATTTACGGTGGATTTAATCGACAGGTCTTTGAAGACTATCAAGGAAATAGAGGAATTTTTTGGCTATACTTTGATTGGACTAATTCCTAAGTTTGAACCTAATAATAAATCTTTGGATTCTAGCTTAATTGCTGACAATATTTCATCCAGAATAATTGTTGCTTCTTCTCCTCGGACGATGATTCATGAAGCTTATCAAATGCTTCAAGCAAATCTGAAATTTATTAGCCATAAAGAAGTCCGAACGATTGTAGTTACAAGTTCTGTTGTCGGTGAAGGTAAATCTGAAGTTTCTGCGAATTTAGCTGCAATATTGGCTCAAAGTGGAAAACGAGTTTTACTTGTAGATGCAGATATGCGTCAACCAAACCAGCATCATTTGTGGGGTTTAATTAATGGTGGTGGTTTGAGTAATGTGATTGTCGGACAAGATGAATTTTCTCGATGCTATCATCAAGTAGATAAAAATTTATCGGTATTAAGTGCGGGAGTTCAACCTCCTAATCCGTCAGCTTTAATTGATTCTGCTGCGATGGATAGTTTAATTCAAAGTTTATTACCGAGGTACGATTATATAATTTTTGATACTCCTCCTTTGGCTGGGACTCCAGATGCAGCGGTTCTCGGAAAGATGGTGGATGGAGTATTGCTGGTTGCTCGTCCTCGTGTTGTGGATTCGGCTAGTGCTACTGGTGCGAAATCTTTATTAGAGCGTTCGGAAGCTAAGATTTTAGGAATTATTGCTAATGCTGTAAACGTTAAACAAGAGCCAGAAAGCTACTTTTACTATTCCGAACCCCGAGGAACAAAAGATGTTACAGAAACAAAAATCGATAGTGAAGAATGGGTGACTAAGTAGTAAATAGTAAGTTGAAAGTAGGAAGTAATAAGTATTAAGTCCGCTCAAATTTATAATTGTTATCCGGTGCGTGCATTTACCTTTTCAAGGGTTATATAAAATACCTTTAATCTTCTATCAAACATCAAAAAGTCATCTGATTTAGTGGTAATAATGTACGAATCAATTATCAGGTTAGTGGCTTTATATGCCATTAAATTTATCTTAATTTCTCTATCATTAACTATATTAATTGTCTGTCTATTTTTCCTGATTGAGTGTATCGCTGCTATAAGAATCAAGCCTTTTCCTGTCTATGGAGGAAAATGGCAAAATACTAAAATTGCAGTCTTAATTCCAGCCCACGATGAGGAGATTTCTATAGCATCTACTTTGGAAAATATTGTCCCAGCTTTAAAGAAGCAAGATGATGTAGTGGTAGTAGCGGACAATTGCAGCGACAGAACCGCCAAAATTGCGAGAGAAATGGGTGCTACCGTCATCGAACGTTTTGACTCAGTTAACAAAGGTAAAGGATATGCATTAGACTATGGTTTGAAATTCATGGAAGCAGAACCTCCAGATGTTGTATTGATGATTGACGCTGACTGTATTGTCGATAGAGATGCAATTGAGAAACTAACCGAATGTGCTGTAGTAACCAATCGTCCCGTTCAAGCTACCTACTTGATGGTACGACCAAAAAACTCTAGTTCTGCAAAGGACTTTGTTTCAGAATTTGCTGCTATTGTTAAGAATGTGGTGCGTCCTCTAGGATTAAAACGCTTGGGAATACCCAGTCCTTTACTCGGTACTGGTATGGCTTTTCCCTGGTCGGTGATTCGTTCGGTGAATATAGCAAGCGGAAACTTGTTAGAAGATATCAAATTAGGTTTGGATTTGAATATCGTCGGACACAAGCCAATATACTATCCACAAACTAGCGTTCGTGCATATTTTCCGTCATCTTTACAAGCAGCAAAAAGTCAGAAAACGCGTTGGATACACGGTCATTTAGGACTTATAAAAGCCTATGTTCCGATGTTATTTAAACAAGCTTTTTCGCAAAATAGATTTGATTTACTATTTAGTATTTTGGATTTATGTATACCACCCCTAACTTTACTAGTTCTAGTTTGGTCGGTTTTAATCAGCTGTTCTCTAATTGTCGGACTATCACAAATATCATGGATACCGACTATTATCTCTTTGACAGCAGGATTTTCTTTAATAACAGCATTGACTGTAGCTTGGGCTAAATTTGGTCAGTCTATACCTTTATCCAAACTTGTCACCGTTCCTCTATATATACTTTGGAAAATACCAGTCTACGTAAAATTTATAATTGCACCTCAAAAAGCTTGGGTTCGCACGGAAAGAGATAAAATATCTTAAATTTCTTCCAGTTATTAAAGTTAATCAAGTTATTAATACTAATATTCACTATTATTCTGAGTCCGATTAATCTATGAATCAACAAATATTGGGTCAACTTATTAGACTTGCAGAGAAAGGTTTTATCATCCTAGGTTTAACCTTCTTCTCTGGAGCATTTGGCATCAATTCTTTAGGTATGATAATTCCACCTGGTGTTGTTTCATTAATCAGATATTTTATATGGGGAGCATCAACAGCTTTAATAGTACTTTTATGGCAAAATACTCTTATTGCATTTAGTCGTAATTTTTTATTATTCTTATTAACAGGATTAGCTTACTTTTCTTTTCTCTGGTCGCAAGACTTAGAATTTACTTTATTTAATTCTAGAGAAATCTTGATGATGACCTTTTTCGGGTTATATTTTGCGTCGAGATTTAGTTTAAAAGAAATTGTAGAGTTGATTGGATTAACTTTATTTATTGGATGTCTAACTAGTACGATTGTTGCTATGGTCATGCCGACAGTTGGCGCTCATATTGGAGGTGCCCATTCAGGAGCATGAAAAGGAGTATACGGACATAAAAATAAATTTGGTAGCATGATGATTTTAATGTGGTTA
>ERZ1740070.2723-NODE-2723-length-9999-cov-8.365145_pt1 | contig 9999 bp, 5 predicted proteins | sample MGYA00581734_ERZ1740070 | MGnify/ENA primary metagenome ERZ1740070 (study PRJEB43018, sample SAMN04849744) | marine metagenome | isolation source: floating plastic debris | place: Pacific Ocean | collected 2008-09-01 | study: EMG produced TPA metagenomics assembly... | reverse complement strand
AATAATACCACTATATATTACCTAGGCAGAAAAATGGAAAAACATACAACCTGAAATTTATTTTGGATAACATCGATGATTGACACAGTGTTGGTGCTCAAAGTGTTGGCAAAAATGATGTATGAACGCAAAATAAGTAAGTAAAATGGTGAAAAATTGACAACAAGAGCTAATTATTTTGATTCGTCAGGGCTAAATATCAGGGGTACGACGGGGAGTGAGGGGGTGATGGAACACAGGCTGATGTAAGATGACTAGGTATGGGTTAGGAAATGAACAGATGGCAGTCTTCATCTATATGAGAAGGATATCATGTCTATAATAAGCCTACTACATACTTTATAGTACCCTCTTAATAATGAGATAAGTATGCAATAAACGGTCATAATCCTAGCTCCACAACATTTCACTTCATAGGTTTAACTTCACTAAATCCATCATCAGGAGCGTTAATGCATAGCCAATCAATTGGCTTGATTGTCAGAATGAACCTGGGAAGAATTGTTGAGCGCTTAACACCGTCACAATAATTCCGCAGTCAAACGCTGGCCGCAATATTACACTTGTCCCACATACTCCAAATGCACAAGGAGCAGCATCTTGGCATAAAATCATTAAAAATAAATTGCTTTGTGCTCTGGTTCAAGGGATTGGTAAGATGTTTTATGGTATTGTTGTCACCCCATGATATTTACGTATTTTTCTGAGATTCTATAATTTAAAATCATACCCTCAGCTCTATTTCCTCGAAATCTCATACATTCTTACATTGGCAGTAATTTTATCAGAACAGTAAAAAGGGTTTGAGTAATTTTCAAACGGTGAATCAAAATTTTATTGGAGATAATTGGCCTTGTTTTTGTTCCTGTCGGAATGACTGTATTTCGTTTACAGGGATAAATGAATCAACAGTGTGATGTCATAGTCCGCCAAGATTAGATATGAAGGGATTATTACGCAACTCAAGAGGAAAGGAATGCAGATTTGTATGTGATCAGAAAGTATTCCGTATATTTATTAATAAATTTTGTGTATTAATTTCATTAATTTTGAGGTACTATGTAGCCAAAGATCTGTGATTTTGGTTATGATGATTATGTTGACTTGAAAACGGGCCACCTCCGCTAACAACGTAAATATATTAATGTCCATCAGTTCCTCCTAATTGCATTGGCTAGGCTCCACAATCAAGATCTGTGATAAAAACTTTGAAATAATATAATTGTAGAACTTTTTGTGTCTTTGTCATAACTGTGTGACAAAAAATGCTTTTCCCTTTCAGACAAAAGACGTCGTTGACGTGATTGTTATCCAACTGTGTTGAGTAAGATTTTAACTCTTTTGCGCTGTCACATCTGATTATTATTTTTTAGCGTAACCTGAGCCTGGCTTTTTGTCATCCTAATATGTTTGACAGAAGAGCTTGGAAAAATAAAATCTTTTAAATTACGTTTATTCAATCTGAATATAACAGCATTATTAATCAGCCAATGAGATAAAAGTCCGCATGCAGAGTCAATGTCGCCCCTCAAAATGTGTGCAGCATGGCCTGAATCGGCGCTACAACGACAGGATCTGGCCTATCAAGACCTACATCAACGCCCCTAGCAAAACAATTTCATATGTGATGATATTATGAAATGAGCTCCAATATTTTCACACATTTCAATTTATTCCAAAAACAATCGATAACAAAGATAACATGAGATTTTTGGGTCTTGGCGTCCTGAAAACTGCTCCAGGTACTATTATAGATAGTTGAACGCTGCTGATTTAGATAGTTTCAGTTCACCAGTCGATTTCACCACCTCGGTCACACGGAACACCTGTTGTTCAAATCTCACCATCCCACTATTTTTTATCATCATTATTTTTCGGTCACACACACACACACACACACACACTGTCATCATCTCAACCATCATGTAATCTGGCTTTTATCATTCGCCTCATTATCACTGACACTGTGTCATTGTTAACTCCCCCTATCCTTGCAAACGTCTTGAGGATGGTTCAATGTTTATTCTGCAGGCTTATCATTGTCTATGCAAGCATTCGAGCGGCCAGCCATTCTTTTCAAGCCACGGCTCGGGAGTGATGCCAGTGTTTGACCAGATGAAACTGAGATGAGACAAGTATTTTACAAGTAAATAAATGGTGCGCTGTGTCAACTAAAGAAGTGTCATTCAAACACGTGGCTTTATGGTCTCGTCTAGTGTGTTAGTTAGTAGCTAACAATCGAAGGCGGACAACTTGTTGAACCTGTGATCTGAATGGAAAAACCATTTATTCAAAATATTCAAGACCACCATGAATTTTAAAATCATTCAAAAGATGTACAACACAGGTACATCAGATCAGATCACAACAGAGGTACAGCGGAGGGCCTAACGAAACTGAGAATACACATAACCTACTTAATGTTTTCACTTGTGATATGACCCAACTGAGAACCATCATGACAAATGTTTTTGTCAATCTTTATTATATCACCTGACACTTTTGCTTGACCGATTGCCGTCTGCTGTAAGCTACAACTCTGGCTTTGAGTATAGCAGCGAATAGATTCATATAGTTATGAGTCAATGCTTTATGTATACGCTTTTTGTCGCTGAATGAAAGTTTTACTCTGTGGTTCTATAATCATGGGTTATGCAAATCCTGCTAATTTCTTTTCCACTTCATCATTCATCATTTTCCACTAACATTTTCAGGCTTACAGTGAGATTGGATCAAATTGCAGTTTCCCTGAATTTATAGCCGATTTACATTTGATCTCATTCTCATTATCTACGGAAAAGATATATGCAGAACTAACAGCTTGGTGGACAGTGCTTCCTTGGACTCTCTTGAAAATCATACCGATAGAAATGAAAAATTGCCAGGGGTGTTCACCTAGCTAGATTGTTGTCATATAAAACCAGACTGGCAGCTGACTGGCTAGCTAGTCCAAATCCACACACAAGTTATACCGCACCACAACCTGACAACAAAGTCCACATAGAGTAACCTAGATAAGATAGCCACTCAATGGTGGCTCAACGTCTAAATCATGGTGTGGTCTGACTTATAACTAAGTAACGGAGACACTGCCTTACAAGCCTGCAACCAGGTTCACTCCACGTGAATGCTGAGCTGGAGATTTCTCATTTAAATGTTGATGTACCAGCTACCTGAGCTAAAGATTTTTATTTTAGTTGAAGCAAATTATTTACTTATTTTATCGGCTAAAACCACATGACAGCTTTGGAAATTGAGGTTTCACCAAGTAGAATTTCATGTGATAACCTGTAACAGTATTTTGATCACAATTCTGATCCTGAAGTTGATACCTTTTGTGAAATTATGTAGGCCTAACAAAATTTTACACAAAAATTTAAGTAAGTCAATTATGCAAGGATTCATTTGCCAGTATATTTTAGTTTCATTAGGAAAAAATATCACTCTGTGTAAGCCAGGCAAAACTACTGGTCTATAGGACTCCAAATCCCAGAAAATGCAGAAAAAATATTAACAAATAATTTTTGATTGTAACAACTTGAATAAGATTGTCATGTACCACACATGTCAGGAAAATTATCATTCGGTACAAGAACAGAACATTGTGTTCAAAATCCTGTAATGTTATGATCGGGCAAAATTACAAATTAAATAAAAATATTATAGGGTTATTATTTGCTAGATAGGAGGCAAAAACTATTCGGTTTGAAAAAAAGACTATTTACAAAAAATGTCTGATTGTGCTGTGCAATTCACAAAACGCCCGGTAATATATGTAACATGAAACACATCGATGTGGAGATAATTGCAGAATAAAAATGATTTTTGGTGTAATGCTGCAGTGTCGTGGTGATAGGCAGTGCCCGATATCAAAAAAATACAATGTATTAGCTAGAGATCTGTAGAAAATGGAATGCAAACTTTTGAACAATGTCATGGTAAAAGTTTAATATCATAAATCATCATAAATTACCCTTAATCTCTGTTTTGGTAACTACTACGATGTATACAAAATGAGATAGAGGTCAACAACAAAGTTTAGAGCGCGCTGACACTAGTACTGTGGGGTATATACTGCCCGACTGCAGTACGATAATAGTCAGCTTGAGAGGCAATATTAGGTACCATACCGTTAATGTCTTTACCATCGGCTTGGATAGCGGGATACTGGTATTGCATTTCAGGTGCATACATATTTTTCATATCCCCGAGTTGTTTGGCAGCTTCGGACTGACTCATTAGACTGTTTATTGAGAACGGGTGAGTGAAATTGTTCATACCGTGGTGACCTAGATGTGGCACATAGATTTGCTGTTGTTCGTGCGTCAGATGTGGCACGCCCATGTGAGGTAATGCTGTCGGTTGTGGCGCTGCTGGTGTCTGCTGTTGCTGCTGTATATCAGCGGGCTGTTGTTCTTCTGTTTTGGTTTGTGGCTGAGACGAGGGCTGTTGACTGTGCTCAGATTCGACTTTGACAGCAGGAGAGGTTTGATCTTCGGCTGGGTTGGGTTTTATGTCGGCTGGCTCAAAGGGACCGCCTTCTTCGTCACCGCTATCCATGTCATCACCATCGTCTTCACCTTTAGGGTCACCTTTACGTCGCTGAACTTTGAATCTCTTCTGTCTACGCAGATAGCAGCCGTTCTCAAACATGTTACCAGAGTCGGGATGGAGGGTCCAGTAGCTGCCCTTACCAGGTCTGTCTGGTGTGCGAGGAACTTTGACAAAACAGTCGTTGAATGAAAGGGAATGACGGATGGAGTTTTGCCACCTCTGCTGGTTTTGACGGTAAAAGGGAAACAAGTCCATGATGAATTGGTAAATCTCACTAAGGGTGCACATCTTGTTAGGACTCTGTTGAATGGACATAGTGATTAGCGATATGTAGCTGTAGGGAGGTTTGGCGTGTGTGTACGATCTACGGTAGGTCTTCTCTCTAGCCCTGTTTATAGCCTGTGCTCTGTTCATGTCCATTCTCATAGGAGACATGACTGATTGATTCATAGGAGACATCGGGCCGGCTGCTGGATGCATAGAAGGCATTGGCGCCATACTGTTCATAGTGGCCATGGAGTTCATATGTCCAGGCATATTCATACCTTCAAAATAAAAACAACAACAATTAATGATGTATTTCAATGTGATTATTTGTGAAGGTATGTGCGGTAAATTGCTGGAGAAGATCTCATCTAAGCAATGGGGCTGTAATATAGTCCATTTGAAGTTCGTATAATTATCAATTTCTGTCAAAAAATATGACGATTTCACTCCTGTGGGGTAAATGGTGGGTGGAACTTATGGGATTTTTGCTATGTCATTCGCGCTGGCTCACGCTCTAAGGATGAAATTCGGTTTGGCAGCTAATCCACTCTATCCTAGTCCTATTAGTCATCCAACAACTTTTCTCACAGGGGATAATATCATATTCCAATCTGTATACAACGCTCTTAAGATTTTCACATGTGTTTCCCCTTTGGGCTTTGACATTATTTTCTCCCAGCGCTAATGCCTGTATTCACAGAGCACAAAAGAGCTGAATGGAGAGTATTGACTTTGCAAGGAACATCATCCTGCTGGATAGCTCATGTATGAATAGTAAAAGCAGTAAAACATCACAACTCTCTCAATACAGGGAGTGAAAAGTTTTCTAAACAAGTCGTCTATTTCTCTCAGCTCACACTCTCTGAGGCCTCGATGGTTTGATATTATGAGTACTGGTCTGATTAACCTTATTGAGGCATAGATAGTATGATTTTGGTGAAATATTGTAATGGTTTGTGATAGAAAATTAAAAACTAAATTCCGTAAGGCGTTTGAAAAATAGATCAATTCACTGGTCATTGAGATAGTCAGGTAGATATTTATTTTCAGACCCACTGCATGAAAAATGAAATTCACTCAAGGATTGTTTTCTTTATTGATTCAAAATATTTTTCTTTGAATAAATAAAAACCAAATTACTAGCAAGGCCTAATGGTTGACCATTATGAGCTTTCATCAGTGTTTTATAAAGTGAGATGTTGGAATGATGACCAAAGACATTGTTTTATGATTTGCTTTCAAACTGATCTCTCAAGTCTGACTAAAATATTTACACCTTAGGGATTAAGTAGTCTGTTATAATAAGGATGTTTAATGAACAAATTTGCTTAGGAGATAATTTGCCATGAAAACAATTCAAACAGATAAAAATCCACTCAAACTGACCCATCACCGGAAAAGCAAGCAATGACGCTAAATCATGCTGAGTAAAATTCAGGCAATGCTATGATGTGTATTCAATGCTGAGTGAATTTTTCGTTTGCCGATCAGAAGTCATGACAATTTTAATCAGAATTGCAAATTTGAATGTCAAAATTAGAAATCGCCCTTACAGCAAAATCTTTAGGATCAAGCAGTAAACTTTAATTCCCATCTGCAGACAATGGCTTTTATTGAATTGTCAATCCATGGCAAAACAATGGTTGAACGACCACTAATTCTTATCTAAAAGGTGTCAGTTTGGATATTGGTCAACCAAAATAATCTACAGCACTCTAGGGCCACAGACCCCACTATCATGTAAGCCTTGAGATTCTCAAAAGAAAAAAAGCCCATAGCTCTCATAATTCGCCAACAAAACTTCACAAATCTAAATCGTGATACTCAAAACTCAGCACCTGAGCTTTGGCCAGCCCAAAACACTGATTAGCAGAACACTATAGGCAAGGAAACTTGAAGAAAAATTTAATATCTTCAACCTTTATACTGCTATAAATTAATTTTGAATAGGAAACCCCATTGACACACTTGAATACAATGTTTTTGTACGGTTTTAATTCCGCACACAGCACTTATGATGAGTATTGATATAATATTCAGAGGGGTTTGAGTCAAAGCTGTAGACGATGAGGAAAAATGATATGAGAACCAACACCTGTGTCTCACTCATAAGTAGGTAGAGAAAATTTTACCTGTTCATGACACAGCTAACTAATGCTTCACAATTTCACAAAAAATTCCGAGCTAAATCTGGAGTTGGTTTTGGGGGATTTCACAGCTAAAAGTCTGAGTTACGGATCAGGCAGGGCCTACTCGATGCCAAATAAAGGTTCTGCCAAACAACATGATCCTAAATGACTTTAATCCGCAAACAATAGGTAACTTATCTTTGACTTCATCATCAATTTATGCTGACGCAAATCTCAGTGCTGAGAATCATCAGATTCAGTGCAATTAAAAGGAATTATCCCACCTTGAGCAAGAAACAAGTTTATGCAATATCTTTCAATCCAAGAGATGGTTTTGCGTACTAAACTGCTACATGGAAAGCTCTTTCGAATAATCATAAAATTTAAATGCTTATAAAATAGCAGCAGCAAGGTCGCTATAGCATGATGTCTAGTCATACCAGTTATAGTTATGAAATTGCCGGCTAAAAACCAAAAAAGATAGGAGTTCAAATTGTAATACAGATGTCATGCAACACAGAATGCCTTTAATAATTCCAAATGTCCAGAATAGCCGGAAGTTAAACCAGTCATGTTGGTTTACATGTACCCTGAAAATTGTGCCAGATAATTCTTGATTTGACTGTTTTAACAACATTACAGCAGCGTTGTAGCCAGGTATCACAATATATAATACAATAATTTTATGACAAAACATTTGCATACCTGTATACATATGTGGATGCATGGCAGTGTGCATAGGTCCAGGCATCTGTGGGGTGTAAGCTGCCATAGAGCTGTAAGCTGGCATAGCGCTGCTACTGGCTACCGACATGGGCAGATCGTAAGCTGACTTATTCTGTAGCATGCTCATCGACTGTTCCTCATTTAAATGCATAATAGATAAGAGATTTTGGCTTGAGTGCGCAGGTCACTACGACGGCTTGTTATAGGTAACAGCAACTACAGAGTTCGCCAACGTTGAGTTTAGAGAAAATGAGATAAAGAGAGTTTTATTGCAGTGAGTGTATGTATCACCAGGTCTGTATTGTGCAATGTTGAGCCGCGGTAGAATTTGAGATAACACTCCTCTTTGCGCTGAATGAGTCTTTCCGCTGAACTGTTGCTTCGTTTTAGTAGATATGCAGATATATAACGTCCAGACTATTTCACAATACGATATGTAATGTTGGATTTGTGTGACCAGGTATTGGTTTTATAGCGGTTCATGTTCTGAATTGAGACAGGGCGCCTCTGGACAGCATTGCTTTCTGATGAGAGAGTCAAGTGGGATTAGGCTCCGCCCACACTGGGTTGTGTGTGTGGCTCACCGATGGACGATAGGGAAAACCAACTCTGCTCAGCCAAGATAAATTATTTGTTGTCATTATTATTGACTGCATTGACAAAATATTCTATTGTTCTTGGTCTACGTCTATTGTCATAAACAAACAAAAGCTTAGCAAAATTCAGAGTGGATTTTACTACAGAAGATATTTATAAAACTGTCTGTAGAAAGCATTATTGCATTTCATTCTGTGGATAAAAAAACATTTTTTTTAAATATCTGTAGTTTTCAACAGTTCAATATCAGTAATTTTCTATATTGATATACATGTAATATAATAGTATTTTGATAATTTTTATAATTATATTCAAAATGTTATAATTTATAAAACATTTCTATAGGTTATTACTCATTATTCGTAGTTTTTTTAATAGAAAGGTAGAAATATTTCAGGACATACTATTATTGTTGTAATAAAATTCTACAGGGATGAGTAAGGTTTAGCACACCTGGGCAGCCCGTTACTAAAACCTGGATTCATTTTCCATTTTCAAAAGGATTAAATTCCTTCAAGGATTAACACACACATAACCCTGTATTATTTGTCAATGAGGATAGTACAAGACTTTTACACCTTTGAAAGTATTTTTCTATTTTCAGTTGTTACCATGGTTTAACACTTTTGAATAAAACTTATTGTTGTTGTACATTTCTTAGCCTTGGCTGGCTATTGTGTGCAAACTAGAGATTGTCATAATTCCAATTTCGGAGAGAAAACATAGAATGACAACATTAGCAGGTTATTTAATGGCTTATTTTAATCCTATCAAATGAAGATACGAGATAATGAAAGAATTTGAATGGAATTATAAATTTTGTAAAGCTGCATTTCACAAACTTCCTGAGGATAATATAATATATGGAATAAATTGTTACAGCTGGATTCTGAGTTGGATGATGAAGTTTGACACAGGCTCCTTCCAAACTGAGATAACCTAGCCGTCCCGACTGTCTGTTGTAGCTGTAATGTAGCTAGACAAATTTTTAGGCTCTTTTCCATAAATCATTTTCTTCCTCCGTTTATATAAAAATTGCTTACACTTTGGAATAGGCCAAAAAAACCTGAAATTCTTTTTAATATCATGTCCACCAAGGAGTTAGAATGAGAATTGTGTCAACCAAGTTATTTCACTAGCATTTTTTTTCTGATTACTCAATGTGATTTTATTTAGGTGCTCTGCATTTCTTAGCCTGTTAACCAGAGTAATGGTCTGGTAGTGCACTGGTAACTGCTATACCACCCGGCTTTCAGCCAGTGACCTCAGGCTAGGCACACCTGTGTCACTGCAAAAGATATGCAAAGGTGCGGGTGTGAAAATGTCAAATTATTAACCACCAAAACAATGTGATGGGCTCTCAAGGGCTGCAAAGAAATAATTAACTTTCAAGAGATCACTCCAAAAACCACAGAATTGAAAACCTCTTGAACACCCTGGAGGTCAGAATTAAGACCAGCAGTTTCTGATCTGAATGCAATCTGTAGTCTATATATAAAGAGTTTTTGAATGAAGAAGAAAAGATAGATTTGTGTCAGGTGTTGTCATGTTCTTCAACATAGTCCAAAATACATGTATCTATATTTCCGTAATTTGTAGTTGTCAAATAACGATATAGCTTATAATAGGTGAGCATTGAGAGATATAATAGTAAATGTGCCATTAGTTATACTGAAACTAAGGAGTATTGCTCCTTGCTGACACGTAAAGTTGCTTACTTTTATTT
>ERZ1740070.2722-NODE-2722-length-10001-cov-13.051880_pt1 | contig 10001 bp, 7 predicted proteins | sample MGYA00581734_ERZ1740070 | MGnify/ENA primary metagenome ERZ1740070 (study PRJEB43018, sample SAMN04849744) | marine metagenome | isolation source: floating plastic debris | place: Pacific Ocean | collected 2008-09-01 | study: EMG produced TPA metagenomics... | reverse complement strand
ACCCCAAGATGGATCAATATATCTTCACTGCTCGCAACGGTGTTCATATTATTGACTTAGTGCAGACAGCTCAGCTGCTTGACAATGCCTATTCATTTGTCCGCAGTTCTGCCGAGCGAGGTCAGAAGTTTTTGTTTGTCGGCACCAAACGTCAGGCCGCTGGTATCGTCGCTGAAGAAGCTAGCCGCTGTGGTTCCTACTACATCAACCAGCGCTGGCTGGGGGGCATGCTAACCAACTGGACGACTATCAAGACCCGTGTCGAGCGTCTAAAAGAGCTAGAGCGTATGCAGGAAACTGGAGCCCTAGCCCTTCGCCCCAAAAAAGAAGCCGCTGTTTTACGTCGCGAACTAGAAAAGCTACAAAAGTATCTGGGTGGCATCAAATTAATGCGGCGACTGCCTGACGTCGTCATCATGGTTGACATCAAGCGGGAATACAACGCGGTCCAAGAGTGCCAAAAACTCGGTATTCCGATTGTTTCACTGCTAGATACCAACTGCGACCCCGATGTGGTGGATATCCCCATACCAGGCAATGACGACGCTATCCGCTCAATCAAGCTGATCCTAGGTAGCTTAGCCAATGCCATCTACGAGGGATCCCACGGCGGCTCCCAGGAAAACGGTGATGGAGACGACATTTATGCCGACTATCCGAGCGCCGAAGAAGATTATGATTATGATGAGTCGGCTGTTCCTGCGGCTGGGGATGTCCCTGCGGCGGGTGAAGCAGCTGTTGCTGCGACCGGGGAGACCCCTGGGGCAGACGAGGCCGCTGTTCCCGCAGCAGATATTGCCCCTGGGGCCGAAGAAGAAGCACCCACAGCAGCTGTCGCTCCTGGAGCAGACGGTGAATAAGTCGCTGTAGCCTTTTTTGAGTCGTGTTTTTCAGCTGAGCCCATTTTGGGCATCAGCTGTTGACGTTTTTAGTCGCCGCTTTAGGTACTTACAGAGACGTCGCTTTAGAAGTTTAAATTTAGCGGAGGAGGAGAAAATGGCAGGCATTTCTGCAAAGCAGGTAAAAGAGCTGCGCGATACAACTGGCGCAGGCATGATGGATTGTAAAAAAGCGCTGCAGGAGAACGATGGCGACTTGCAAAAGGCCATGGAATGGTTGCGCCAAAAAGGAATTACCTCAGCAGCTAAGAAAGAGGGGCGGGTTGCCGCAGAAGGACTGGTGGAAAGTTATATCCATACCGGTGGCCGCGTGGGTGTGTTGGTAGAAATCAACTGCGAAACAGACTTTGTGGCTCGACGAGATGAGTTTAAGACCCTAGCCCGCGACATTGCTATGCAGATTGCAGCATGTCCCAACGTTGAGGTGGTCAAAACTACCGATATTTCTGAAGAAACGGTTGCCCGTGAGCGGGAAATCGAAATGGGGCGTGAAGACCTAGCCAAAAAACCTGAAAATATTCGCGCCAAGATTGTGGATGGTCGCATTGGCAAACGGCTTAAGGAACTATCCTTGCTTGACCAGCCGTTTATTAAAGATCAGAACATTACCGTTGAGGAGCTAATTAAGCAGTCGGTAGCCACGCTTGGAGAAAATATCCAGGTTCGTCGATTTGCTCGATTCACCATGGGTGAGGGTATCGAAAAGAAAGAAGAGAACTTTGCTGAAGAAGTAGCTGCTCAAACCGGCAAAAAGAAGTAGTTAGTGCCTTAGAGCTATTACTGATAAAGGTTTAAGGGCTGTTCCAGGTCAGTTTTAGCCTTTTTCTTTTTCCATAGGCAGGGCAGGTCTCTCAAGCGCCTGCCCAACTGCTAGGTTCTATACTAGAGGCTGCAGCCTGTTTTTAGCGCTGCTCCTTCTATCACACTCTTGTCTATATCTGCGAGAATGGTTAACGCAAGTGGTCATATTGAACAGCAGCTTTCCAAGCTTCAAAAACAAACTGCTGATATAGCCACCGATCTTGAATCCTTAGTTGACAGCTACCTGCAGGTTTTAAGTCAGGCAAGCAAACGCCAGTTAGTGCTAACGGCTTATCACGTTTGCACCCAGATTTATCCCGATAAGTTTCTAGACCTGAGTTTGTCCCAGCGACATACCCTTCAACAGCAGCTGCGCGACTTAGGTAATCGCATTCAATCGCAGCTGAATGACAAATGGAACACGGCCAAAAATCTCAGTTTGCGACCGGCTGAAGAGGATGGTTTGGCCGTCATTCGACAGCTATTTTTAGAGGCGGCTTCTGCTAGGGAGCAGACGTATTCGGAAGACCCCGAGCCGCCGCCAGCGCCCCCCACGGATGAGAATGCTCCAGATGATGATTTGGAGCGTCCGTCTGTGACGCAGGATAGCCAGTATGGCTCAAGCTCTGAAGAAATGCCCCCTCCTACAGCCGTGGAGCACCCTCAGGAAAAATTGCTAGCTGAAATTCGCACACTCATTAGCAGTCCGGATACGGAAGAGCCCATCAATCAGCCAGAAGCTAGCGGACCGATGCAGCCCGCCCAGCTAATGCGACGACAGATTCTAATTGAAAAGGCAATTCGAGATGTGCTTAAGGCGGTCTCCGAAAAGGCAAATGACATTTTGCAAAAAGCGAATGTGATGCCAGAGATCCCCCAGGCCCTCTTGACGGCCGCTGCTGAATCAGAACGATTGGGCCACACCCCTATGAAAACGCCCAATCTGGTCCGACTGTCGATCAAGGTGCTGCACGAGCCAGATAAAGACGAGTTGGAAAGGAGTTCTGACGAAGCTGACCAGAAAGACTCAGCAGATAAAGCAGAATCCGAACAGTGGTCTGATGAGGCCGACGATATGGCAGCGGCCATTATTACCGAGGAAAATGCTTCGGTCACGGCATCTGACGAGTCAGTAAAACGTGGAGAAATGTCAGCATCCATGCCAAGATTGCTGCAGTTGGACTCCCTCCCTGACTTTGTCATAATTCATTTACGTCTCTCTGAAATCGAGTTTGCTGAAACCAATGTTGCGGTCTGGCGTAGCCGTATTCGTAAAAAAATGGCCCACCTCAAGCAAGTTGGACACTCGTTTAAAGATGCTGAGCGGCAACTTGCGATCGCACAAGCCGAAGACGCCTGGAGAGCAAGCTGGACCAACGACTAATGGCCGAGCCGCCCGACTGGATCCGTCTGCAAAAAGCCCTGGGTGTAGAAGCCGAAACGGGGTTTAATGACCTGCAGGGCCACCAAAAGCGGTTTAGCGAGTTTCTACGGGACAGCCTGCGCCATGTTCCCAGTCGCCTTACCCCCATCGATCAAGAACGTTGGCGGGCGCGCTCAGAAGACTTTGATAAATACAGCGCCCTCACCTTTGCCCAGCGCCAGCACCTGGTGGCCGACACCCGACGTTTTTTGCAGCAAAGCCGTCTGCTATTGGACAAACCCAGTGCCAAGGTAGCTGAAGCGACTGGCGCTTCACCATCGACCCGGCGACCTAAAACAGCCGCCTTGATAACCCAGACACCCTTGCCCCACTCCGGTCACCCCCTTGAGCAGGCCCTGACCTATCTCAAGGGAATAGGGCCAAAAAACAGCGAGCGCTTAGCAAAGCTAGGGCTGTATACCGTACGGGATATTCTGTACTACTACCCTCGCGATCACCTAGACTATGCCCGCCAGGTAAAAATTCGCGATCTCAAGGCTGGGGACACCGTCACCGTTGTTGGTACCGTGCGACGCTGTAACTGTTTTAGCAGTCCCCGCAATAGCAAACTCACTATTTTTGAACTGAGTCTCTACGATGGGACTGGCACCCTCAAAATAAGCCGATTCTTTGCCGGTGCCCGATTTCGTAATCGAGGCTGGCAGGAGCGTCAGAAACGACTTTACCCGATGGGCTCAACCTTAGCGGCATCGGGCCTGGTCAAAAAGGGAAAATATGGCATCACCCTAGACGATCCGGATTTGGAGGTCCTAGGGGATGCCCAGGAACCCATTGATTCTGCCACCGTAGGGCGCGTAGTACCGGTATATCCGCTGACGGAGGGGGTTCCCGCTCCACTGGTACGCAAGGCTGTAGTAGCGGCTTTACCCGCTGCGGTCGAAATTCGAGATCCCTTTCCCACCGGGTTACGGGAACAGCATGGGCTAGTCCAACTGCCGGTGGCCATTGCCCATATTCATTTCCCCCCCGATAGCGAGGCCCTGGCCCTGGCTCGCCGTCGTCTGGTATTTGACGAATTTTTCTATTTGCAGCTGGGTCTGCTGTCGCGGCGCAAACAGCAGCAGGCCCAAACCCAAATCCACATGCCTGCCACCGGAGAACTGATCGACCAGTTCTATGGGCTGCTGCCCTTCCAGCTCACCGGTGCCCAGGGTCGGGTGGTACAGGAAATATTAGTTGACCTGCAACAGTCAGTCCCCATGAATCGCTTGGTGCAAGGGGATGTGGGTTCGGGTAAAACCGTGGTCGCAGTGGTCGCTATCCTAGCGGCCATCCAAGCCGGGTATCAGGCTGCCCTGATGGCACCCACTGAGGTCCTAGCAGAGCAGCACTATCGCCAGCTGGTGGCATGGTTTAATCTACTGCATCTGCCAGTGGAGCTATTGACCGGCTCAACTAAAACGGCAAAACGTCGAGAAATCCATACCCAGCTAGCCACCGGGGAGCTGCCTGTGCTGGTGGGAACCCATGCCCTGATTGAAGATCCGGTAAAATTCAGCCGTTTGGGTCTGGTCACCATTGATGAACAACATCGATTTGGCGTGGCGCAGCGGGCACGGCTCCAGCAAAAAGGCGATCATCCCCATGTGCTTACCCTAACGGCCACTCCCATTCCCCGTACCTTGGCCCTAACGCTCCATGGCGACCTGGATGTGAGTCAAATCGACGAGCTGCCGCCGGGACGTAAAGCCATCAAGACCACCCTGGTGACCAGCCGCGATCGCAGCCACACCTATGACCTGATCCGCCGCGAGATCGCCCAGGGGCGTCAGGCCTATATCGTCCTGCCCCTAGTAGACGAGTCTGAAAAACTGGACCTGCGCTCCGCCATTGAAGAGCATCAGCGCCTCAGCGAAGTGGTTTTCCCAGAGTTTCAGGTGGGGCTACTCCATGGCCGGTTAAACTCCGCTGACAAAGACGCCGCCATCACCCAGTTCCGCCACCGCCAGACCCAGATTTTAGTCTCCACCACCGTGGTGGAAGTGGGGGTGGATGTGCCAAATGCAAGCGTCATGCTGATCGAGCACGCCGAACGTTTTGGCCTTTCCCAGCTCCATCAGCTGCGGGGGCGTGTGGGTCGAGGTGCCGATCAGTCCTACTGTCTGCTGATGAGCAGCAGCAAAAGTGAACCAGCGCTGCAGCGGCTGAGGGTACTAGAGCAGTCCCAGGATGGGTTTTTTATTGCCGAGATGGATATGCGCTTTCGCGGTCCGGGTGAAGTGCTGGGCACCCGTCAGTCGGGGCTTCCTGACCTGGCACTGGCCAGTCTGGTCAATGACCAGGCCGTACTGGAGCTGGCCCGTACGGCAGCTGAGCAACTCAGCCAGGAAGACGCCAGCCTCGACCAGTGGCCACTGATCAAAAAAGAGCTAAATCGTCGCTACCAAAAGCTCATGGGCGGAGCCATTTTTACCTAGCGCCGCTTGGCTGGAAATAGCGCCAGTAAACCAGCCGTGCCGATCATTCCAGCCGCTAACCCCGAGCCCAGCCAGAGTCCAAAGGGCAGAGCTACTGAACGAAACGCGAGAAATCGTAGCGAAATCGGGCTGGCATTTTGTACCGAGAGGACTGCGATCGCAACCACCAACGTAGCGGGAATCAACACAAGCAAAAATTTAGTCATACGGGACCCCTCGCTATTGCTGATTGCCATGACAAGAGTCATGGGCACTCCGCTTTAATAGTAGCCGTGTTGACGGCGTTGCCCCTAGCCTTTCTTCCGGTGTGCTGGTGATGTGCTGGCGCTTTAAAGCTAATTAAGCCCCTACCCAAGGGCAGAAGCTTAACCAGCTTAGTGCTTAGAAATAAAAAGGTCCGTATAGTTGAGATCGGCTAGTTAGTAGGTTTTCTGTATAAGGTGTTCGTATTAACTGTGCCTAAACTAACCCGCATCTTTAGCAACGTCCATAAACACCGCGTAAGTATACCTAAAGCAATGTTAAAGCTGGCTCAGTAGTCTTTGTTATTTTGCCAACGGCCGCACATCACCGGCGGCTCAGGTCCCACGGGTTACCTCTAGATAGATATGCTCCAGGGTCACCGGGCTGCGGGCGATCGCATCAATGGGAATACCGTCAAACTTGGTGAGCAATTCCTGTAGCTCTAACCTCTCAGGGAGCCAAAATGCCAGGTGGCTATCGTAACGGCGCGTCGTAAACCCATGGGTTGCGGCCCTAGCAATGGCAGCCGGTTCATCCGTCGTTTGCAGGGTGATTACCTCCTGGGCCGGCAGACGGGTACGTAGCTGAGCTAGGCTCCCTTGATCCAGCAAGCGCCCCTGCTTTAAGAAAGCAATGCGATCGCACAGCCGTTCTGCCTCATCGAGCAAATGGGTGGTCAACAAAATGGTCACCCCCTGCTGTTTTAGCTGACGGATTAAGGCCCACACCTCGTATCGCGACTCAATATCAAGCCCAGTGGTCGGTTCATCTAGGACCACAAGCTTGGGTTGATGCACGATCGCCACCGCCAAACTCAGCCGCCGCTGCATCCCACCGCTCAATGAACCGACAACGCTGTGGGCACGGTCGTCAAGATTGATCGCCCCTAGACAGGTGCGGATACGCTGCGATCTTATTTCCGGGGATAGACCATAGATTTTGGCAAAAAATGATAGATTCTCCCAACAGCTCAAGCTTTGATACAACAGATTTTGCTGGGGCATCACCCCCAGATAAGGCTTGGTTACCTCCGAAGCAGGCATACCCGCAATCAACACCTGACCGGCATCAGGCTGTAGCAAACCGCTCAGCACATTAATCGCTGTGGTTTTTCCAGCCCCGTTAGGGCCCAGTAGCCCATAGACCTCCCCCGGCACTAGCCTCAGGCTCAAGTCGGTAAGCGCCCGCCGCTGACCAAACGATTTTGATAGATGTTGAATATCAAGCACGCCGCCAAACTTTGTACAGCTCCATGAGCGTATGACATCGGCACCTGGGAGTAAAGTCAGCGACAGATATCAAACACAAGTGCTATTATGAGGGACGGTTACTGACTATCTGGGTCGGACACCAGGGCATGTAGCTCAGCTGGATAGAGCACCAGATTCCGGTTCTGGCGGTCGGGGGTTCGAATCCCTTCATGCTCGTTTATTTTTGGGCGGGTTACTATTCACTCTGTTCCGTTTCCAGAGTGCTTAACCGATTCCAGGTGTAATTAACCTGGGCATTCTTTAAAGCGCCATACAAATAAAAAATACTTAAGTTTGGAAAAGCTAGGGCCTACCCACTATTATCCTTAGATGAGCAAGGGTTAAACACAGTACAGGAGGCAGGGCCTAGAAACCCGTACTGCACCTTAACCCCATGCTCAATAAAAACCCGATATCATGCATATCGATAGATAAATCATTGTTAAATAATGCAATAAACGCTTAACGTTGCGTCATATTCACCTAAACTTTGACTGCACGCTTTCTGGTTGGAATTTACACGGCTCAAGCTTCTATGGCTGAGTCTCTGAAGCGAACGCTAGCCCACAGTCCGTTTGCCATTAGTTGGAGCAAAACACAAGCGGATTTTGTGCAATGGACTACTAGCAATCGTCATCGAATTGATTGTTTAGTTGTCCAACCAGGCTATGACGGCCCGGATGTACTGCATGAGCTGTGGGAAAGGGATATTCTGCTGCCTATTTTATTGGTTGGAGAGCGCGATACGACCGATCCGCATATCGACTATCACAATGCTGTTATTCATGTCACTCCAGACAAACTGGACGCCATTGAAAGTCAGGTCCGTGAAGCCATCAATCAGTTTTTGCAGCTACCCGCCCACCAAAATGCTCTAATCGATAGCGAAGCTGTGGCAGAAAATAGTCGCGACAATCGCCTTTTTTTGCTAAGCCTGCAGCAGCAGCGATTGACCGAAAAGCTTCATGAACGTCTTGGGTATTTGGGAGTGTACTACAAGCGAAACGCACAAAACTTTATCCGAAACATGAGCTTGGAAGAGCGGCATGAGCTCTTAGATCAGCTACGTCAGGCCTATCGCCAAATCATTTTGAATTATTTTTCATCAGATGATAAGCACTTAAATCAACGCATTGATGATTACGTTAACTTAGCCTTTTTTGCTGATGTGTCAATTTCTAAGGTTGTCGAAATTCATATGGAGCTGATGGACAATTTTTCCAAACAGCTCAACATAGAAGGCCGGAGCGAGGAAATTCTCTTGGACTACCGCCTGACGCTAATCGACGTGTTGGCCCATCTGTGTGAAATGTACCGTCGGTCTATTCCCCGTGAAATCTAGATTCTCTCTGCCGCCAGCTTTCCCCCATGTCTTTCTAGGCTGCCATCACTGCGAAAATTCCTGCCATGGCACATAAAAAAACCTACATCTTGAAACTTTACGTTGCCGGGAACACTCCCAATTCTACGCGGGCACTCAAGATGCTAAATACGATTCTAGAAGAGGAATTTCAAGGCGTCTATGCACTAAAGGTTATCGACGTCCTCCAAAATCCACAGCTAGCTGAAGAAGATAAAATATTAGCCACTCCGACATTGGCAAAGATTTTACCGCCTCCAGTGCGTAAGATTATCGGGGATCTGTCTGATCGTGAGCGCGTATTGATTGGGCTAGACCTGCTCTACGATGAGCTAAGAGAAGATAACTAACCCCGTGTCTAGATGTCCATAACCGCTATATTAGTCGGGGAAGCTCCAATCCGCATATATAGCGTCAGATGATCAACGGGTTCTAAACGGTTTTTCACTTCCATGGTACTTTGGGTTGAACTTTAAGCAGAATCAGCCTTAATGCTTGCCCTAGATTGCTTAACCTGTTGAAATGTAAATGATAGTCTTTGCTCTTAAAGTTTTTTTAACAGGTCAATTTATTAAGCCATGACTCAGTCTTCTCAAGCTGGGCTCTCCTCGATCAATACCTTGGCGGGCGTCAGAAAGATCCGCACCATGATGGAAGGCTTTGATGACATCAGTCATGGTGGTCTACCGGCCGGGCGGTCTACGCTGGTGAGTGGCACATCGGGCACTGGTAAAACCCTTATCGCCGTACAGTTTTTATATAATGGCATCGTCGATTTTGACGAGCCGGGTGTATTTGTAACTTTTGAGGAGTCCCCCGCTGACATCATTCAGAACGCCTGTAGCTTTGGTTGGGACTTACAGAAGCTCATTAGTGATGGCAAGCTATTTATATTAGATGCGTCTCCCGATCCTGAAGGTCAGGAAATCGTTGGCAATTTTGACCTTTCGGCACTGATCGAGCGCATTCAGTATGCCATTCGTAAATACAAAGCACAGCGGGTTTCCATCGATTCAGTCACCGCTGTCTTCCAACAGTATGATGCGGCTGGGGTGGTTCGACGGGAAATTTTTCGATTGGTGGCTCGCCTGAAGCAGATGGGCGTAACCACCCTCATGTCGACCGAACGGGTTGAAGAATATGGTCCCGTCGCCCGTTTTGGTGTAGAAGAATTTGTCTCTGACAATGTGGTGATTGTCCGCAACGTTTTAGAAGGAGAGCGTCGTCGCCGCACCATTGAAATTTTGAAGCTACGGGGTACTACGCACATGAAAGGGGAGTACCCCTTTACGATTACCCACGATGGCATCAATATCTTTCCCCTTGGAGCTATGCGGCTGACCCAGCGCTCGTCTAATGTGCGGGTATCGTCAGGAGTTGAGACCTTAGATGAAATGTGCGGTGGTGGCTTTTTCAAGGATTCAATTATCCTGGCCACCGGTGCGACGGGCACAGGTAAAACGCTATTTGTCAGTAAGTTTATTGAGAATGGCTGTAAGGCCAATGAGCGAGCCATCCTATTTGCCTATGAGGAGTCGCGAGCACAGCTATCTCGAAACGCCTATTCGTGGGGAATTGACTTTGAAG
>ERZ1740070.2721-NODE-2721-length-10005-cov-6.400302_pt1 | contig 10005 bp, 6 predicted proteins | sample MGYA00581734_ERZ1740070 | MGnify/ENA primary metagenome ERZ1740070 (study PRJEB43018, sample SAMN04849744) | marine metagenome | isolation source: floating plastic debris | place: Pacific Ocean | collected 2008-09-01 | study: EMG produced TPA metagenomics... | reverse complement strand
TCACGTTTGTCGGAATAAAGGCCGACACGTCGCCACCTTGGGTTTCAATGATCGGCAGCGCCGTCAAAGAGCCCGCGCCATTGTCTTCGTTCAGCTTGGCAGACCGCTCAAGCAGGCGGGAGTGCAGGTAGAAAACGTCACCAGGATAGGCTTCACGTCCCGGCGGACGACGCAGAAGCAGGGACATCTGGCGATAGGCCACGGCCTGCTTGGAAAGGTCATCATAAACGATCAACGCGTGACGGCCATTGTCGCGGAAATGCTCCGCCATAGCCGTTGCAGAATACGGCGCCAGGAACTGCATCGGAGCAGGGTCAGATGCGGTTGCGGCCACAACGATGGAATACTCCATCGCGCCATTTTCTTCGAGTTTCTTCACCAGCTGCGCCACGGTCGACCGCTTCTGGCCCACAGCGACGTAGATGCAATAGAGCTTCTTGCCCTCATCATCGCCAGCCGCCTCGTTATAGACCTTTTGGTTCAGGATCGTGTCGAGCGCCACAGCGGTCTTACCCGTCTGACGGTCGCCAATGATCAGCTCGCGCTGGCCACGGCCAATCGGGATCATGGCGTCCACGGACTTGAGGCCCGTCGCCATCGGCTCATGCACGGATTTACGCGGGATGATGCCCGGGGCTTTCACATCGGCCAGGCCGCGTGCTTTGGTCTTGATCGGGCCCTTGCCGTCCAGCGGGTTGCCCAGGCCGTCTACAACTCGACCCAAAAGCTCATCCCCGATCGGCACGTCCACGATGGACTTGGTGCGCTTGACGGTGTCGCCTTCTTTGATGTCCCGGTCAGAACCGAAGATCACGACGCCGACATTGTCGGTTTCCAGGTTCAGGGCCATGCCCATGATGCTGCCCGGAAACTCAACAAGCTCACCGGCCTGCACATTGTCGAGGCCGTAGACGCGAGCGATCCCATCGCCCACGGACAGAACCCGACCAACTTCAGCAACTTCGGCTTCTTGGCCAAAGTTCTTGATCTGGTCCTTCAGGATTGCAGAAATTTCTGCGGCTTGGATACCCATTATCCGACCTCTTTCATTGCATTCTGGAGAGAGTTGAGACGCGAGGCGATCGACGTATCGATCATTTTCGAGCCCACTTTAACGATAAGACCGCCGATGAGACCCTCATCAACGGTCGCTTTGATATTCACGTTCTTGCCCACGCTCGCCTTCAGCGTTTTGGCGAGTTTGTCCGCCTGGGTCTTGGTCAGCGCCTTGGCGCTTGTCACTTCGGCCGTCACTTCGCCTTTGTCTTCGGCAATCATGTCGCGCAGTTGGGTGATCAGCTGTGGCAAGACGAACAGACGGCGCTTGTCCGCCATCACGCCCAGCCCGTTCTGCATCACGGTCTCAAGCTTCATCTTCTTGGCAATGGCCGCGATGGCCGCCTTTTGATCTGTGCGCGACAGGATCGGGCTGCTGATCAAATCGCGCAGGTCGGCGCTGTCTTCGATGGCAGCACCCAGATCGGCGATATTCTTTTCAAGTTTGGCCAGAGATTTGTCATCCTTGCAAATCTCGAAAATGGCGGTGGCATAGCGTTCCGCAATGCCGGAGGAGATCGAAGCTGGTTCGGACACGTCCACCCTTCCGATTCTGGGCCCGGTTCAGCTTAAATGGCCGGTTGAAAAAACCGACATCCGGGCGCGTTCATTTCACGTGTGCGTGACACACATCAAAATTCGACTGGGGTCTACCAGAGCATGCCGCACCCCGCAAGACGATTGCAAAAGCGTCGCAGCACTGATTTCTGAGTGTTTTCAGGCGCTTAAAATCTATGTACCCCAATGCGCAAAATTTAAGCGCTGTAAATTGCAATCTTTGGCGGGATTTTCTGCGATTCCCCTGCGCGCTGGCGTCAAATCAGGGGCTGGAGGCGTTAACGCTATCACGCAACACAGGACCGCATTGGGCGTTAGACCGGCTTGATCTCGGGCTTGGGCTGCAACACCTCAAGCGGCTTTCGTACCGTTTCGCGCAGACCAGGGCCTGTTGGGGCGTGGACACGTTTGCTGGCGCAGACAATCAAGACGCCGCCGGCCGCCACCACACTGAGCCGCCCGCCAAGGCGCTCCCACATATTCGCGGTCTTGCGCCAAAAACGGCGCTCTGAGGGCGGTTGAAACAGCGTTGTCACGTGATGTTCCGGCAGGAAGTTGTGTGACTTCAATTGGTTTTCCAGTTGGCCTTGGCTGTAGGGTCGGCCAAACCCAAACGGCGTGCTATCGCTGCGCGACCACAAACCGGCACGGTTGGGCACAACGAACATAGCAGACCCGCCCGGCCCCAACACACGCCAGGTTTCCTCCAAAAGCGCGCTTGGTTGTTCGCTCGTCTCCAGACCGTGGACCATCAAGAGCTTGTCCACATGCCCGGTCTCCAGCGGCCACCAGGTTTCTTCACAAAGCACGGAGACATTGGGCATCGCCTGGGGCCAGCTTATGACACCTTGCGGGGCAGGCATCAGGGCGATCAGACGGCGGGCATCCTTGAGGTAGGGGCGCAAAAACGGCGTGGCAAACCCGTAGCCCACCACGGTCTGGCCTTTCGCCTCCTGCCAAAACGTCAGAATTTCGTTCAAAACGATGGTCTTCGCCGCGCGGCCAAGCGCACTGCGATAGTAGAAATTCCGAAGGTCCTGCACATCAAGATGCATTGCGGCCCGTGTCCCAATCCGTCACGGTGAGGGTAACAGGAACCGGGATATGGGGAAATAGATCATGACACTAGAGATCGTCACAGTCGCTTGCCTGTCAGATAACTACGCCTTTCTGGCGCATGACACGCAAACGGGCGACACGGCCGTTGTGGATGTGCCTGAGGCCACACCCATTTTGCGGGCTTTGGATGAAAGGGGATGGACGGCCTCGCAGGTTTTGCTGACCCACCATCATCCCGATCACGTGCAAGGCCTGCCGCAGCTTTTGGCCAAGCATCCCGCAAAGGTGACCGGGGCCGCGGCCGATGCGCATCGGATGCCCCCTCTTGATACCCAGGTGCGCGAGGGCGACACCGTGACCATTGGCAGATTTTCAGGCGATGTGCTGGATGTCTCTGGCCACACGGTCGGGCATATCGCCTTTCACTTTGCCGATGCGGCGGTGATGTTTACCGGCGACAGCCTGATGGCGATGGGGTGTGGCCGCGTGTTTGAAGGCACGAAACCGCAGATGTGGGGCTCGTTACAGAAACTGGCCGCTTTGCCACCGGACACGCTCGTATGTTCGGGACATGAATATACAGAGGCCAATGCGCGCTTTGCCCTAACAGTTGATCCATCCAACCCGGCGCTTATATTGAGAGTAGAAGAGATCAGTTCTGCGCGTCAGGCCGGTAAATACACCGTCCCCTCAATGCTTCGACAAGAGTTGGACACCAACCCGTTCCTGCGGCCAGACAACCCTGAAATTCAGGCACATCTTGGCATGACAGGCGCGCCTGTCGCTGACGTCTTCACAGAAATACGAACGCGGAAGGACAACTTCTGAATACCCAGGCTTCATCGTCTCAAAAATGTAGCAAAACCCGGCGCAAAGCACGAATTGTGAACCGGTTTGCCAAAAAATGACTTGAAGGCCCCGGCATATCGACCAAACTTTAACTGTACCAGGTCAGAGTCTCCGGTGTCCCAACCGGACGTAGACAAAGGAGCACCGAACAGTGCCATCGTTTTCGACAACCCTAGAGCAGGCCATTCACGCAGCCTTGGCATTGGCCAATGCGCGCAGGCATGAATTTGCAACGTTGGAGCATTTGCTTCTGGCGCTGATTGATGAGCCGGACGCCGCCCGCGTGATGAAAGCGTGCTCCGTCGACACCGAAGATCTTCGCGCCACGTTGGTGGAGTTCATTGATGAGGACCTCTCAAACCTCGTGACAGACATTGATGGGTCCGAGGCCGTGCCGACCGCCGCGTTCCAGCGGGTGATCCAACGCGCCGCGATCCATGTGCAATCCTCTGGTCGGACCGAAGTGACCGGTGCCAACGTTTTGGTCGCCATCTTTGCGGAGCGCGAATCCAACGCGGCCTATTTCCTGCAGGAACAGGACATGACGCGCTACGACGCGGTCAACTTCATCGCCCACGGCGTGGCCAAGGATCCAGCCTATGGTGAGACACGCCCTGTGCAGGGTGTGTCGGACGCCGACAATGAACAAGCCAAGCAGGAAAACAGCGGGCCTGAGGCCGTGGATCAGGGCGAAAGCGCGTTGGCCAAATATTGTGTAGATCTCAACGAAAAATCCCGCCGGGGCGACATTGACCCGCTGATCGGGCGCAGCTCCGAGGTGGAGCGCTGCATTCAGGTCCTGTGCCGCCGCCGCAAGAACAACCCGCTTTTGGTGGGCGACCCGGGCGTGGGCAAAACAGCCATTGCCGAAGGTCTGGCGCATCAAATTGTGCAGGGTGAGACGCCTGCGGTTCTGTCTCAAACCACGATCTTTTCGCTGGATATGGGCGCCCTTCTGGCCGGAACACGCTATCGTGGCGACTTCGAAGAGCGTCTGAAGGCCGTGGTCACCGAGTTGGAAGACCACCCCGACGCGGTGCTCTTTATTGATGAGATCCACACTGTGATTGGTGCGGGCGCGACCTCTGGTGGGGCGATGGACGCCTCCAACCTGCTCAAACCTGCGCTTCAGGGTGGCAAACTGCGCTGCATGGGCTCCACGACGTTCAAGGAATTCCGCCAGCATTTCGAAAAGGACCGTGCGCTTTCCCGCAGGTTCCAAAAGATCGACGTTGTGGAACCAACGGTGGAAGACACGATCAAGATCCTCAAAGGGCTCAAGCCCTACTTTGAAGACCATCACAGCGTGAAATACACCAATGATGCGATCAAATCCGCCGTGGACCTGTCCGCGCGTTACATCAATGACCGCAAACTGCCCGACAAAGCCATCGACGTGATTGATGAGGCCGGTGCGGCCCAGCATCTGGTTGTCGCCTCCAAGCGCCGCAAATCCATCGGCGCCAAGGAGATTGAGGCCGTGGTGGCCAAGATTGCGCGGATCCCGCCGAAAAACGTGTCCAAGGACGATGCCGAGGTGCTCAAGGATCTCGAAGCCTCGCTCAAGCGCGTGGTGTTCGGACAGGACAACGCCATCGACGCGTTGTCGTCGGCGATCAAACTGGCACGCGCCGGTCTGCGCGAACCTGAAAAGCCCATTGGCAACTACCTTTTCGCCGGTCCGACCGGTGTGGGCAAAACCGAGGTGGCCAAACAGCTGGCCGACACGCTGGGTGTGGAACTGCTGCGGTTTGACATGTCCGAATACATGGAAAAACACGCGGTCTCGCGCCTGATCGGTGCACCTCCGGGCTATGTGGGCTTTGACCAGGGTGGCCTGCTGACCGACGGTGTGGATCAACATCCGCATTGTGTGTTGCTCCTCGATGAGATCGAAAAGGCACATCCCGACGTGTTCAACATCCTCTTGCAGGTGATGGATCACGGCAACCTGACCGACCACAACGGCCGCACGGTGAACTTCCGCAATGTCGTGCTGATCATGACGTCAAATGCGGGTGCCGCCGAACAAGCGAAAGCGGCAATCGGCTTTGGCCGGGACCGTCGCGAGGGCGAGGATACAGCGGCGATCGAACGCACCTTCACGCCGGAATTCCGCAACCGTCTGGACGCCGTGATCTCGTTTGCACCGCTGCCCAAAGAGGTCATCCTGCAAGTGGTCGAAAAGTTCGTGCTTCAATTGGAAGCGCAACTGATTGACCGCAATGTCACGATCGAGCTCACCAAGCCCGCCGCCGAATGGTTGGCCGAGAAAGGCTATGACGACAAAATGGGCGCACGCCCCTTGGGCCGTGTGATCCAGGAAGAGATCAAGAAGCCGCTGGCCGAAGAGCTGCTCTTTGGCAAGCTTGCCAAAGGCGGGATCGTCAAGGTGGGCGTCAAGGACGGCAAAATTGATCTCAAGGTCGAAGGGCCGGAGCAGCGCCAGCTGTCGGGCAAGAAACCGCCCCTGCTGACTGCGGACTGATGCGATTTTTGGCTTGCGCCGGGGGTTTGGCCCTGGCGCAAGCATCCCACGCTCTGGACCTGAGCTTTCCGGTCGACTGCGTGCTTGGCGAGACCTGCTTCATTCAGAACTATGTCGATGCCGACCCGTCCTCGGATTATGCCGATTTCACCTGCAACCGTCTAAGCTATGACGGGCACAAAGGCACCGATGTGGCCTTGCCTGCTGCGCGAGATATGGAGGATGGTGTGCCCGTTCTCTCCGCCGCCGATGGCACTGTGGTGGGCCTGCGCGACGGTGTGCCAGAGCATTTGCCGGGCGAAGAGATGCGATTTCCCGAAGGTCAGGATTGCGGCAACGGCGTGGTCATTCTTCACGACGATGGGTGGGAAACGCAGTATTGCCACCTCGCCCAAGGCAGCGTGATCGTAAACACCGGGGACGCGGTGCTGGCGGGGCAGCAACTGGGCGAAATTGGCATGTCCGGGCGCACCGAATTTCCTCATCTCCATATGTCGCTGCGCCGCGACGGCGCGGTCATTGATCCCTTTGACCCCGTGCCGGATGCCACCTGTGGCGCACCTCAGACCGAACAGCTCTGGCAGCCGCCCCTGCCCTATGAAGCCGGTGGTGTGTTGCAAGCGGGTTTTGCAAGCGGCGTGCCAGAGTTTGACACGATCAAGATCGGCGACGCCCATCAAGAGGTCTTGCAAACGGCCGAGGGCGCGCTTGTCTTCTGGGCGCATTTGTTTGGCACCCGAGAGGGAGACGAACTCCACATGACCATCACTGGCCCGGAAGGTGAGTTCTTTGACAACACCGTGACCTTTGACCGCACACAGGCCCAAGCGTTCCGCGCTGGTGGGCGGCGGCTTCATGACGGCAATACCGTGCCCGGGGCCTATGAAGGTATCGCCCGACACATGCGCGACGGGCGCGAAATCGGCGTGATCAGGGCGAACACGGTTTTTTTTTAGCCACGCCCTACTTCTCCGTGAACTTCAGCTCAATCCGCCGGTTCTGCGCCCGCGCCTCATCACTGTCGCCAGTTGCCACCGGCTGAAACTCTCCGAACCCATTGGCCGAAAGCCGCTCCGGCGGCATGCCCAATTCCTCCACCATATAAAGCACAACCGACAGCGCCCGCGCCTGGCTCAGCTCCCAATTGTTGGCGAAATTCGGGCTGTTGCGAATGGGCACGTTGTCGGTGTGGCCGTCGACCTGCAGCACCCAATCAATGCCAGCCGGGATCTCATCGGCCACGGTGCGCAGGATCTCAACCACCTTGGCCAATTCCGCCTCTCCCTCTTCGGCCAATTCCGCGCGTGCGGGTTCAAATAGAACCTCAGACGAGAACACAAACCGGTCGCCCACGATGCGCACACCCTCTTGCACGCCCAAAACATCCCGCAACCGCCCAAAGAATTCAGACCGATAGCGCTGCAAATCCGCGGCCTCTTCCTCCAGGCGTTTGCGCTCTTCCTCTTCCAACACCCGCCTGCGACGTTCCTCTGCCGCGGCGCGGGCAAGGGCCACGTTCAAATCCTGACCAAGCGCTTGGATCTGCACGTCTGACGCGGCTTCTCGTGCCTTGGCATCATCCAACAATGTCTGCAGCTGACCCAACTGATTACGCAAGGCCGCCACTTGCTGGCTGAGCAACGCTTGCTGACGCTGTGCCTCAGTGGAAATCTCTTGCTCCTCTGAGAGCCGCGCGCGGGCCTCGGCCAAAAGAACGGCCTGCTGTTCCGCCTCAGAAAGCTGTGCCGCGGCATCCTGTTCCGCCGCCAGTTTGGCCGCCAAGGCCTCCGCCAACGCCGCGCGCGCATCCTCGACTTCGCGGGCATCTGCCTCAAGCGCCGCCGCAAGCCGCTCCTCCAAGCTCTGGTTCGCCCCGGTCAGGTCTTCCTGCGCCAACAAAGCCGCCGCCAGTTGCGCGTTCAAGTCCTCTTCCGCCGCCTGCGTGGCGGCGAGCAACGTCAATGTCTCCTCCGCCTGACGACGTTGTTCCTCAAGGGCCAACGTCATCGCCGTCAGCTCGGCATCCGCATTTTCCAACCGCTCTCGCAACGCCTCCGCCGCCGCGGCTTCCGCCAAACGGGCGGCTTCATCTTCGCTCAGCTGCGTTTCCAAATCCGTCACGCGGCCGGTCAAGAGCGCGGTCTGCTCTTGCTCTTCGGCATAGCGGCGGCGCAGATCGGCGATCAGGCTTTCCAACGCTTCCCGCCGAGCCGCCGCCAAGCGGGCCACTTCGGTCTGTTCGTCAATCTCATCGCGCAAATTGGCAAGCGCAAGGTTGAGCTGCTCTTGCTGCGAGAGCAGCGATGCGCGCTCTTCTTCCAGATCGGAGATCGCCCCAAGATTGGTCTCTTGTTGCGCCAAAAGCCCTGCGACTTGCTCTTCAAACGTCGCAAGGCGCGTGGCCGCCTCGGCCAAGGCTTGATCCTGCTGCGCCCGCTCCGCCTGCAATGTCGCGATGAGAGAGGCCTGCTCCTCTTCGCGGGCACGGGCATCGCCCAAGGTCACCGTCAACTCGCCCACCCGTTCCGTGAGCGTCGCGTTCTTGTCCTGCTCCAACCCGAGCGCATCGGCCAGCGCGGCCACCTCTGCCGATAGCGCGTCAAGTTTGCTCGCCTGCCCGCTGATCGTTTCGCGCAGCACAAACTGCACAACCATGAAAATGGTCAAAACGAACATCAGGACCAGCAAAAGCCCCGTCATCGCATCCACAAAGCCGGGCCAGATCGCGCCCTGAAACCGATTGCCGCTGCGGCGGGAGAGGGCCATGACCTAGCTCCCTTTCTCCGGGGTGCGCTTGCCCGTCGGGCTGCGGCGGGGGACGGTCTGCTGTTGGCCAAGGATCTTGCTCAGCGCGTTCAGATCGGTTCGGATTTCGGTCATCGTTTCCTGCCGCCCGGCGCTGATCTCTTCGAGGATCCGCAGCATCTGCACATCAATGGACCGCAGGCGCATCCGGCTTTCGGCATCCAGCCCGCTGTCACTTGTGGCGTCCGAGCGGGATTCGATGAGATCAATCAACCGCTCCTGCCCCGCGGCCACTTGCAGCAGGGCTTGATTGACCGGGTTCGTGTCACTCAAGCGCAAGGTCAATCGTTCGATACTGTCCGCCAAGACGCCCAGCTTTTCGTCGACCCTGGCGCGGCTGACATCGGATTGCGTGACCAACATCTGCAGCGCTTCCATCTGCTCAGACAGGTGGTCCATGAACCCGCCAAGCCCAGCACCATCGCCGCCCGCCTCACTATCGCCCGAGGCAAATCCAACCCGGGTGATGGACGACATCCATTCCTCAAGCTCGCGGTAAAATCGGTTCTGGCCGTGGCTGGCGAAAAGCTCCAGCAAGCCCACAACAAGCGACCCGGCAAGACCCAGCAAGGACGACGCAAATGCCACGCCCATCCCACCCAACTGCGCCTCTAGCCCGGTCATCAAGCGGTTGAAGACGGCTACACCTTCTTCACCATCCTGGGGCGCAAGGCTGCGGATCGTGTCGACGACCGCGGGAACAGTCGTGGCCAGACCGTAAAACGTGCCCAAAAGGCCTAGGAAAATCAACGTGTTGGTGATGTAGCGCGTGATCTCGCGCGCCTCATCGATGCGTTGCGCGACCGAATCCAGAATGGACCGGGCAGAGCCTGACGGGATCTGCATCCGCGCCCCCCGTTGGCGCATGAGCGCGGCCAAGGGGGCCAGCAATCTAGGCGCTTTTGCCCCGCCACCGCCATCGCGCCCGCCGGTAAACCCTTCGATCCACCGCACCGAATTGATCAGCTGAAACACCTGCCAAAACGTGGCCAGCACACCGATCACGAACACAAATAGGATGAACCCGTTGAGATACAGATTTGCCTGAAACACCGGCAGCACACGGGGAAGCGCGACAAAGGCACCAAACCCTGTCAAACCGATCACCATCAACATGAGGGCAATCTGGCGGAAGGGTTGCGAGAATTGCGGCTCGACCTCGCGGTCCGGCTGGTCCATCAGGACAGCTC
>ERZ1740070.2720-NODE-2720-length-10005-cov-6.476985_pt1 | contig 10005 bp, 4 predicted proteins | sample MGYA00581734_ERZ1740070 | MGnify/ENA primary metagenome ERZ1740070 (study PRJEB43018, sample SAMN04849744) | marine metagenome | isolation source: floating plastic debris | place: Pacific Ocean | collected 2008-09-01 | study: EMG produced TPA metagenomics... | reverse complement strand
GAAACTTGACGGGGAGATGTTCTTCCCATTCCCCGTTTTCAAGAGGGAATAAGAACTTCCCATTCCCCATTTTCAATTAATAAAGAGAAACTTACTTTTTCGCTTCAATTGCTGTTCTGAGGTTTCCATTATGTTGGGTAAGGAGCTTATTGCCTTGTTCTTTGTCTAAACCAGTTTCATGCATCAAAATTGCTAACTTGACCCATTTACCGCTATTTTCGAGTAAAGCGCTGGCAGCTTCGCGACCTAAACTAGTCAAATCTTGCAAAATCCTTAAAGCCCTATCCTGTAGCTTCCGATTTGTTACCGCGACATCTACCATACGATTACCGTAAACTTTACCGAGTTTGACCATGACACCGGTAGAAAGGATATTCAAAGCCAATTTGGTTGCGGTACCGGCTTTAAGACGAGTGGAACCGGCTAATATCTCTGGACCTGTAATTAAACGAATATCAACATCCGTTTCGACACTGACTTGCGACGATGGGACGCAAGCGATAAATACGGTAGTAGCACCCCGGCTTTTCGCTGCTTTGATAGCTCCGTGGACGAAAGGAGTGGTTCCACCTGCGGTAATACCTACAACAACATCAAGCTGGGTAACGTCTCGTTGAGCCATCGCTGTTTCACCGTCTTCAGCGCGGTCTTCCAAGTCTTCAGAACTGCGTACCAATGCACCAGCACCACCAGCGATTATACCTTGAACTAATTCTGGGGGAGTGCAAAAAGTCGGCGGACATTCAGCAGCATCCAATACTCCCAATCTCCCCGAAGTACCAGCACCGACATAAAACAAGCGTCCACCTTTTTCAAGACTTTGGGCTGACAAATCAATAGCTTTTGCTAAATCTTGTTTGACTCTAGCAACCGCAGCAACTGCTTTTGCATCTTCACGATTAAACAGTTCAACAAATTCTATGCTACTTAGCTGGTCTAAATTAAGACTATCAGGATTAACTTGCTCAGTTAATAAATGTCCGCGCTCTTGCAAATCAGTCATGTGTTTTTTATCCTTGATTAATGCCAAATCGATTTTGGATTTTAGATTTTAGATTTTGGATTTATTTAAGTAGGTGGACAAAAATATTTACCGTTATTGTTCGCTGTGCGAAGCAATCCTAGCCCTTGCGATTGCTATCTCCCTCCGGGAGAGGCTACGAAGACCGTTTCACTCGTAATGACATTGTGTAATTCATTTTGTTTAACTACTTATAGTCAAATCAAAATTATTGTAGAGACGTGATTATGTCACGTCTCTACATCTAAAATCACAAATTCTTGAATCTTACAACAATCCTTCCAGTTTGCGACGGATATTGTCTAGTTCGGAATTTGACATTTCTTCAGACGCTTCAACTTTTGGTTCGGTAGGAGTCGAACCGTCTTCTCTCCAATCAGTTTCATCAACGTTTTGTTCTGGAGGAACAACTAATTCACCGTTGATAGGAACGATTTCATAGTCATAATCAGCACTTTTACAAAACTGCTTGATTTCTTCTATATCCATTGCTTCAACTGTGGGAGTGGGGAAATCCTGCGCTTCAAGCATCAACGCAAAACGAGTAGCGTCATCTTCGGATTCAAACATCAGCACTTTATTGCGGTTATCAATCCGAATTGTATGAATTCCCTCATTTTCTGTACGGGCATTAAAGATTAACACAAAAACGCGCCCCATCTGTAATCACCTGTCCTTTTGTTTGGGTTCTATCCATATTAAAGTTCTAGGAAGCACTTGGGGGAAAGTCGAGGTAATAATTCTCGCTTTCTTAACATTTTCCTGAATTCACGTTTATTTTTACGGGAATATAAACAGGTTGCTTAAACTGTGGTACCGTTTCAATTTTAATTATTCTGACTTAGTTTTTGATAATTACTGCTATAACGACGGTTTAACCAACTTTGTTCCAGAAAAACACATTTATAGCGTTCTGATGCTTTTTGATACTTTTCATTTATTATGGTCGGTTCGTTGTTCGCGAAACTGCTGGAAAAGTAGGACTGGTTCGTTTCTAAAATCTGTCGGAATTTGTGAAATAAAACACTAGTACTATGCCAAGAAAACTCGCAAATTTTTCTATTCCTTACTCCCTATTCCCCTAGTAATTAAGGGATTGTTCTATCACTAAATTGATTAAGGTTCAAAGAAAGCGAGTTATCCTGGAAAGGTTTATGGCTAAAAAAGCGTTCCTGAAATGATATATCGATGCATTGGTTGTATCGGCTAAAGTCAGAATTAATATTTCTATGACCAAATCTTCTTCTACTAAAAAATGCTATAAATCTGAAAAGCCCAAACGTTTTTGGTTGTTGGTGCTTAGTCGTGGTGGATTGGCTATAGGTGGTTTATTAATTGTAGGGATTTCTGTAGGTACATGGAGATTACAAAGTTTTATTCAACAAGATTTAGCTCCTTTAGTAGAAAAAAATCTCGCCAATATTATTGACCGTCCGCTTGAGTTGGGGGAAGTCAAGGGTTTTTCACTTTCTGGGGTCAAATTTGGAGCTTCGGCTATTCCAGCCACAACAGGAGACCCGGATAAGGTTAAAGCTGATGCGATAGAAGTTGGATTCGACCCGCTACAGTTATTATTTAATAAAAAACTAAAGCTAGATGTAACTTTAGTCAACCCGGTTGGTTATGTCGAACAAGATAACCAAGGACGCTGGATTACTACAAAAATTATTCTACCGGATGAACCCGGACCGATTGATATAGAAGTAGATAAGGTCAAGTTACGGAATGGAAATGTAGCATTAAAGCCTTTTGTGGAGAATAATCAAGCTGTTTCTCCCCAGGTGGTTTTTGACAAACTTGATGGTTATGCGAAATTTATCGATAATTATCAATTGGTTCGGTTTGAAGTAGGAGGACAACCGGGACGTATTGGTAATGTTTTGGTGAAGGGAAAGGTAAATTTAAAGAATAAAGCGGGTAATTTACAGTTACAAGCAGAAGATTTATTAGCTTCAGAAGTTACTCCTCTTGTTAATCTACCAGTTAAGTTGAAAGGGGGAAAAATAAATGGTGATTTACAGGTAAAATTACCTGGTGGAGAAAAACAACAGCCTTTACTATACGGTAATGCTCGGGTCGAAGGGTTAAATTTTCAAGTAGCCCGAATGCCAAAACCACTGGTTAATTCTCAAGGTAATTTGAGACTTGATGGTAGGAAACTAATATTAAATGATGTAGTTACCAGTTACGGTAAAATTCCTTTGAGTGGTGGTGGTACGATTGATTTTAATAAGGGTTACAATTTGACTGCTCGGGTCAATGCAGTCAGCGTCAACGATACTTTAAAGACTCTAGAAATTCAGTCACCTTTACCAGTTGGTGGGGTTGTTAAAGGTGATTTATCGATGACGGGGGCTATTACTAAACCTGTTATTTCTGGTGTTGTATCTACGATAAAACTTGGGATTGTTGACAAGGTAAAAGTCAAAACGGCTAGCACTAAGTTTGATTTTGTGACAGCCAATTCAACGGTTAATTTTAGCAATATTCGCGGTACTGCTGCTGTTGGTGGAGATGTTCGAGGTGGGGGAAGAATTTTAATTGGTGATGACAATATAGGTCGAAAAACTCAGGTTAATTTTAATTTTCGGACGGGTAATGCACCGGGAGATAGTTTAGCTAAAGTTTACGATATTCCCACAGCTTCGTTTCAAGTTGGGAAAGTTGCAGCTACAGCTACTTTGAGCGGGACACCGGAAACTCTTCGGACGTTAGTAAAATTTAATGCACCACAAGCGACTTACCCAGCAACTGGAGAAGTAATAGTCAATCGCGATCGCAGTTTAGACTTCCGCGATGTAAACCTTGCTGTAGCTGGAGGAACGGCTTTAGCGACCGGTAGTTGGAATCAGCAGCGCTGGCAGGCTGTAGCGAATACTAGGGGTATAAAAATCAATCAGTTTGTCAGTAAGGAACAGTTAGAAAAGATAAATCTTGGTAGCGCTAATTTTAACGGTAAAGTTATTGTTTCGGGTACTTCAGCACCATTTAAAGTTGCTCAAATCCAAACTGAAAACGCCAATATTGGGGTTGCTAGAGGTACGATTGCGGTTAATTCGGTCAAGTTTGACGAACAAAAGTTTTCTGCGGATTTAGTAGCTTCTCGGGTTCAAGTAGGTAATTTATTCAAAGACACCAGTTTACCTATAAATGGCCCTTTGAGCGGTAGATTTCAAGTCTCGGGAAACACGGATAATTTCGATACTAAAAATCTGCGGATTCAAGGTGATGCTAGTTTAGCTACCGCTGGGGGAAGAATTACAGCTAATAATATCAAAGTTAAAGATGGGGTTTATTTAGCTAGAGTTCGAGCAAATAGCGTAAATTTACAGCAGCTATCTCCACAAATACCAAAGTCGTTTAAAGGAAAGTTGAACGGAGACTTTGACGTTGCTGGTTCTTTGGATTCCTTTGCTCCGGAAAGTATAGTAGCGACGGGTAAGGGTGAGATAAAAACCCCTGGTGGTGTAATTACAGCGAGCAATATTCAAGTCAAAAATGGAATTTATTTAGGTCAAGTAGGGGTAAATAATGTTCGGTTTCGGGATTTGTCGGAGCAGGTTCCGGAGTCGTTTACGGGAAGATTAACGGGTAAATTTAATCTTGCTGGTTCTTTAGACTCTTTTGCTCCGGAGAGCTTAATTGTTTCAGGTGATGCTAATTTAAATACTGCTGTTGGTAAGATTGCTGCTCGGGATATTGAGTTTGCTAAGGGACAGTATCGAGCGAAGGTTGGGGTAAATAATATAGATGTACGTCAATTATCACCACAAGTTCCTCAATCGTTTCCAGGAAAGTTGACAGGGACATTTAACATTGCTGGTTCGACAAAATCCGTTGAGGATTTAACTGTATCGGGAAATGCTTCGATAAATGCTGCTGGTGGTAAAATTTTAGCGTCGGACATTGCGATTTTTAATGGCAGATATCAAGCCAAAGTTGCCACGAATAATTTATTAGTCAGACAATTATCACCGAAAATTCCTCAAGCTTTTCCAGGAAGATTGACAGGTAAATTCAATGTAGCTGGTTCGGTAAATTCCTTTGAAGATATTGATTTATCTGGAAATGCTTTAATAAATACCGGTAATGGAAAGATTACAGCGTCGAATATTTTAGTTAATCAAGGAAAGTATCGAGCGGTTGTTGATGTCAATCAATTAAGGTTACGAGAACTAGCACCACAGCTACCGGAAATTTTAGCTGGGGGATTAACTGGTAGATTTGATATCGCAGGTTCGATAAGTTCTTTTGAAAATATCAATTTAACTGGAAATGCTGCGATAAATGCTGCTGGTGGAAAAATTACAGCGTCAAACATCGGAGTTAATAACGGACGCTATCAAGCAGTTTTAAATGTAGCAGGTGTTGAATTAAATAAGTTAAATCAACGCTTAAAAGGTAAATTTGCTAGTAATTTACAAGTTGCAGGAAATTTGAGAAACCCCAGTTTGGCTGATATCCGAGCTAACGGTCAAGTGCAGTTTTCCCAAGGAATTCCTGGATTTGAAAAACCGATTAATGCGGTAATTGCTTGGACGGGAAATAAGTTAAGAATTGAAAAAGCAGCCGCACCAGGTTTAAATATAAGCGGTGATATTTTCGCAAATGCAAAAGGTGCGGGGATACCTCAAATTACGCAATTAGATTTGAATGTCCAAGCTAGGAATTTTGATTTACAACAGTTACCAGTAGAAGTTTCAAATACGGTTAATGTTGCTGGTAAAGTTGATTTTGACGGTAAAATTACTGGTAAATTACCTTTACCGAATGTGATAGGAAGAGTAGCATTAAAAAATTTCGTAGTTAATAATGTAGCTTTCGAGCCAGTTTTGGCTGGAAACGTCAAATCGGAACAAGGAAAAGGTTTGCAGTTAAATATTGCGGGTAAACAAGATAAAATAGCAATTAATCTAAATAAGAATAATCAACCTAAATCTTTTGTAGTCAAACAAGGTGCAGCGTTAGCATCCGGTCAATCTCAAGGAGATATTTTAGCATTAAATATAAAAGCATTTCCTTTGCAGTTATTGAAACTGCCATTACCGGTTAATCGATATCTTGGTTCTGGTAAAATTGGCGGAATATTCACTGGAAATCTACGATTAAATCAAAAAACTTTTGCAACTGCTTCGGGAAATATTGTCGTTCAAAATCCAGAGATTGGACGTTTGAAAGGTGATAAGTTAATTGCCAATTTTAATTATAACGGTAAAAAACTTAGGATTACCAAAGGAGAATTTTTCAAAGGAGAAAGCAGCTATATAGCTGCGGGAACGGTTACTCAAACAGATGCTGCACCGGAAGTAAAAGGTAAATTGAGCATCAAAAAAGGAAGAATTCAAGATATTTTAACCGCATTACAAATATACGAATTAGAAGATATCCAGCGGGGTTTAGAAGAACCTACCTATAATAAATCCAGCGAACTCGAAACAGTTGAAGTAGGTATTCCAAACGGAGACTTAATAACTCAACTGCGGAGGTTCTCAGAAATTCAAGCATTATTAGAAAAACAGAAACAACAGCGACGTGATGCTTCCCCTTTTCCTGAATTAGTGAATTTAAAAGGAATCTTCAATGCAGAAGTTAGTGTAGACACAACTAAAAATAAAGAAATAACCAGTCAGTTTGATATCGAAGGTGAAAACTTTACCTGGGGAACCGAGGAAGACCCAGAACGTTATGAAGCAAAAAAAGTCATTGCTCGGGGTGGTTTTGAAAATGGAATTATCAGATTCACACCGTTACGAATTGAATCTACAAATAGACTTGCGAGCTTTAGTGGTGCAATTGGAGGTGACGAACAGTTCGGTAATTTAAAAGTAGAAAACTTCCCTTTAGAAATATTAAATAGCTTTGTAAATCTACCAATAGGATTAACTGGTAATCTTAATGGTAAAGCAGCAATAGCAGGTAGTCTTGAGAATCCTTTAACTAAAGGAGAATTAACAGTCACAGATGGAACATTAAATCAAAAAGGAATAAAATCAGCAACAGCAAGTTTTAGCTATAGCAACGGACGCTTAAACTTTGCTAGTAACGTGTTAGTGAATGATGCCGAACCAGTTGATATTAATGGTAGTATTCCCTATAAATTACCTTTTGCTTCAGTTAATCCCGAAAGCAATCAAATTAATTTAGATGTCAATGTTAAAAATGAAGGGCTAGCTGTTTTAAACTTATTGAACAACCAAGTCCAATTTGAACAAGGTGAAGGAGAAGTAAAATTAACAGTACGAGGAACTTTTATATTACCAGAAGTCAACGGAATAGCTACTGTTAATAATGCCGTATTTTCCGCTCAAGCTTTACCAGAAAAACTTACAAACGTAACGGGACAAGTAAAGTTTGATTTCGATACTATAGCGGTAAATAATCTTCAAGGAGATTTTAGTAAAGGCAAAGTAATTGCAAAGGGTGATATTCCGATATATAACGATGAATCTATTAAAATTAATAATCCACTTTCCGTAACATTAGATAAATTAGCAATAAATCTCAAAGGACTTTATCAAGGTGGTGTTGGAGGCAAAATCTTGATTAAAGGTGCTGCATTGAATCCAGTTATCGGCGGAAAAATTAATTTAGAAAATGGTTTAGTATCCTTACCAGAAGGTGAAGTAGAAAATACAATTGATAGTAGGAAGAAAAATAAACTTGTACAACTAAATAAACAAATTAATCAAGAAGAAAATGCAAGAGGAAGATTTGAGAATTTCAACTTAACTTTAGGGGAACAAATCAGAATAGAACGTCCTCCAATTATTAGTATGCAAGCAAGTGGAGATTTAGTAGTAGATGGCACATTTCGCAATCCCATTCCAGTAGGAACTTTGAAATTGAAAAAAGGAGGAGTGAACTTATTTACTACTCAATTTAATTTAGACCGTGGTGAAGAGAATACCGCCACATTTATCAAAAATCAACCACGCGACCCAGTTTTAGATATTAGTTTATTTGCTAAAGTATTAGATGTAATTCAAAGTTCGGATTTCAATAGAGCCAATGCTACAGGTTTAGCAGCATTAGAAACAGTACGTGTAGAAGCAACTGTCAAAGGTTCTGCTAGTAAAATTGACAATAATCTAGAATTACAAAGCAGTCCAGCACGTAGCGAAACGGAAATTGTCGCTTTATTAGGAGGTGGATTTGATTGAAAAGGAAGAGGTAGTTCTTCTGTTTGGCTACTAATTATTGCAGTTTCCGCAGTTTTAGGTATTTTAGAATCAGCGTTTAATGAAATTGGGACTGCTTTCGGTTTAGATGAACTGCGAATATTTCCAACAATTATTTCCGATAATCCAGGCGCAGGAAACAGTAGTTCTAGTGTAGAATTAGCAGCAGAAGCAGGAGTTGATATAACCGATAAAATTTCAGTTTCCGCTTTAAAGATTTTAACAGCAGATGACCCATTCCAATTTGGTATTAATTATCGATTAAAAGATAAAATTCGTCTTCGCGGTTCTACTAATTTTGATGATGATAATCGTGCTGTAATTGAATATCAAAGAAGGTTTTGACAATTATCAGTGAACAGTGAACAGTGAGCAGTTATCAGTTATCAGTTATCAGTGAACAGTGAGCAGTGAGCAGTTATCAGTGAATAATTTATAATTAACAACTAACCACTAACAACTAACCACTAGCAACTAACAATTAACAGCTAACAGCTAACAGCTAACAACTATTTATGAAAAGAAATATTGGTTTTCTACTGTTGATATTGGTAGGTGTTGGGGTTGCAATACTTTTTAGTAATAATTTTTTTGGTGAATCCCAAGAACCTATTGCTATTAATAGTATTCAAATAGAAACTCCACTACCTCAAGAAGAATCTATAGCAGCGGAAATAGAAACTCAATCTCAACAAACTATAAAAACGAATATTCCACAAGTTGATTCGGAAAGATTGTTCAGCAACTTGAAACAATTGAGCATTCAGCGTTATACAGCTTCCGAACGCAGACGTACTCGTGATTATATTATCAATGAACTCAAAAAGCAGGGTTGGGAATCTTCTTTGGAACGGTTTCAAAGTGGTATTAATGTTTTTGCTGAGAAACCCGGAACTGACAGCAAAGCAGGAGCAATTCTGTTAGCTGCTCATTACGATACAGTTTTAAATTCTCCTGGTGCTGATGATAATGCTAGCGGTGTTGCTGTATTGCTGGAAATTGCTCGATTATTTAATTCCGTTCCGACTCCAAGAACTTTACAATTAGCTTTTTTTGATATTGAAGAAGCTGTTTTGTTAGGTAGTCGTGCTTTTGCTAATAATACGGCCCGGTTTCAAAGCATACGTGGTGTAATTGTTATGGATATGGTCGGTTACGCTTGCTATACAAAAGGTTGTCAAAAAACTCCTTCTGGTTTTCCCATAAATGTAACCAGCGATAAAGGTGACTTTTTAGCAGTGGTAGGTGATACCGAACATTTACCTTTACTAAATACTTTTAAAACAATCAATAAATCACCTGAATTACCACCAGTATTTACCTTACCAGTTCCCTTAAAAGGTGTTTTGACACCCGATGTTTTACGCAGCGACCATGCACCATTTTTGATTCAAGGAAAAGGAGCTTTATTAGTCACCGATACAGCTAATTTACGTAGCTCTTTTTATCATCAACCAACCGATACTCCTGCTAATATTGAACGCGATTTCTTTGCAGGTGCAGCCCAGTTAATTGTTAACGTGACCAATTCTTTATTATCGGGTACCGGTAGTTTGGAAACTCCGAGTGGAAATGGGTAGTGGGTAATTGCGGTTTGGTAATTAGTTAATAATTAATAACTGATATAGCGTTTCCTAGGCAAATGAAGTACAAACATAGCTTTTATATCAAGACAAGCAGCTTTAAAGATGTACCTTACTACATTGAAAAACGCTATAACTGTTCACTGTTCACTGTTCACTGTTCACTGATAACTGATAACTGTTCACTGTTCACTGATAACTGTTCACTGTTCACTGTTCACTG
>ERZ1740070.2714-NODE-2714-length-10013-cov-5.287508_pt1 | contig 10013 bp, 7 predicted proteins | sample MGYA00581734_ERZ1740070 | MGnify/ENA primary metagenome ERZ1740070 (study PRJEB43018, sample SAMN04849744) | marine metagenome | isolation source: floating plastic debris | place: Pacific Ocean | collected 2008-09-01 | study: EMG produced TPA metagenomics... | reverse complement strand
GTTCCCATCAGCGGCGTCGTTGAAGGTGACGCTGCGCGTGGCAACCGACATCACGCCGCGTTCCGCCCGGATTTGATCGGGCACGCCTTGCGGATCAAGAAAGCCCAGGCTCGTCGAAATCGCCAGAGCTAGGCTCGTGGTGATCACCACTCCGCACGCCATAAGCGGCAGCGTGTGTATCCGGAAATCGTCGCGTTTGATGGTCTGGGTTGTCATGCCGTCGCTCCCTCAAGCCCCTCTCTAGGGGCTTGCCCGTCGCCTTCTTTGACATCTGTCAAATTACGCTCGATCGGGGCGTATTGGGCGCAGGCATCCGCCAACATCTTGGCAACGCCCATTGCATCCGGAATGGCTCGAAGCAGCGGTTTCGGAGAACTGAGCGCCAGGAAACGCGAGTGCGGCCACAGCAGAAGGTAACTGAGGCCACTTTTGATGTTCAACTCAAGTGCGATGTCGCCAAAGCCCTGGCTTCGCTCTTTGAGATTTGCTGAAGCGATACGCTTCAAAGGAATGCTGATGCGCTTATCAACAACGATGCCAGTCAGAATAATCAGGCGATGACTGGTGAGCACGTATGCGGAATGACGCGCCGAATAGATGCCCATAGCAAAGAGGATTGCCACACCGATCGTTCCCAGCACCGCAACTGATATCGCGTGCCCAGCGCCACCTTGAAAATACGCAATGACACTCAGGACCGCGAAGTAAAAAGCGATGGAGTTGGTGTGAAAGGCCGAGGCGGCGTGGCGAAAGACCTCAGGCTTGCCGCGCCAAAGGACGTCTTCATCCGCGGCGCGGCGGAACAACGCCTCGCTCGCCGCCTCGGGTACTTCTCCCTCACCCAGCCCCAGCAGCGCCCGATCTCGGTCGCTGATAGGGGTGTGCACAGTGGGCGCGGTTAGATCCATGGCTCGCTCCGTTCTGGCGTCGCGTACATGTACCCACCACCGTAATAGGCCTGGATCTTGTCCTCCTCGAGGCGCGTGATCTGGCCCGCGGTCTTGATGCGCGGTACATCGGCGAACTGCTCTTTTGTGATGGCGTCAATTTGCAAGAGTTCGGGATTATCGGGCAGCAGGCCTTCCATCAGGCCAGCAAACGGTCCCTTTCTCTGAACCGCCACGAAAGCCATCGGGGCCAGCACCTTGTCGCCCGCGTTGGTTTCGATTTCGATGTAGCGGATGAGGTGCTCGGACTGGTCAACCCAGATATCGGTCACCTTGCCCGCCAACTCGACGTTGCAGTCATAGACCGGCCATCCCATGAAATTGGGATCGTTGGGCGCGATCATGATGTCATGGCTGTCGGCCAAGGGCACGATGCGATTGCGGCCATCAAAGGTCAGATCGGGATAGTCCTGGCGGTTTGCATAAGCAGCTGGGCCCACGCCATCCTTCATCGGATTGCCGGTAGGCACGTAAGGTGATCCGCTTCCGCCAAAAGTCTGCTTGAGCGGCAGATCAAGGCTGTCACGCGGCTGGTCTTCAGGCACGTAAGTTCCGCGGCCGTGTGGCAGCTTGAACACCTTCTTGTCCCCTTGGGTCAGCGGCCAAGTGTCCAGCGCGCCCGTCACGTCGTCTTCAAGCGGATAGCCCTCGCGGCGGCTTTCGCGGTTAAGGTAGATCACGAGGCCGATGAAGAAGAAGAAAAACAGGAAGAACGCCAGTTCGGCGACGTCAAAGGTGCCTACGATATAGGTGGCATTCATCGCCAGAATGCCGAACATGTCAGGAAGTGTCATTTCAAGGTCCTCCGGTGGATCGGTGCGGCTGTCCTTCGGCTTATCCCGTGGCGTGGGGCGGTCGCGGTCATGTTGGGAATTCACGCAGACCGAACGACTGGTCAGCGCCTTCCCTCGAAGCGGTTGTGGTTCTGCGATGGCGGCCGACAAGCGGCCCAATCGCGGCGAGGCCTGCAACAAGCAGCAGGATTTCAAGAATATAGACGGTGGTGTAGCCGGTCGCGCGGCTTCCCCCCTGGATGACCTGTTCGGAAACTGCGCCGCCGCTCATCGCAAAGGCGGCGGCGCCATCACGGATCGCGCCGCCAAGCGCGATACCGGCGCCCGCGCTGGTCGCCTGCACCGCGCCCCATGCGCCCAAGGCAAGGCCCGTGGTCGCGCTTTTGGCAAGGTTCATCGCCTCAATCAGCGTGCCGACCGAAAACAGCCCCAGCCCAAGCCCGATGGCGAGCGCCCCGAGGAACAGCATCAGCGGCGAGCCAAAGGGCGCGGCGAAAATGATCATCATGAAGGCGGTGATCCCTGTTACCAGGCCCGCGCCTGCGATGCGCAGCGGATCGTTGCCTTTGTCGAGCGATCGACCTGAGAGCATAAAGCCCGCAAGCGCGCCCAGCGCCCAGGCTCCGGTCAGCGCGGTGGTTGCGCCGACACTGAGGCCGAGGACTTCGCCGCCGTACGGTTCCAGCAAAGCGTCTTGCATGGCAAAACCAGCCGCGCCGATACCGATCCCGGTAAGCAAGCGGGCGTTGTAGCCATCGCTCATAAACGCGTTCCACAGCTCACCAAATGTGGGGCCGTCCGGATCGCCTTTCGTGCGTTCCTTGTTGCGCGCTTCCTGTTTCCACAAAGCCACCAGGTTAAGCGCCATCGTGATGCAGGCGGCGCCCTGGATCACCTGGATCAGCCGTGTGTTCGAGAAGTCGATCAAGAGGCCGCCCATCACAAAAGCGGCAAACATCATGCCGACCAACAGCATCACATAAAGCAGCGCAACGGCACGCGGTCGCTTGTCTTCGGGCGCAAGATCGGTTGCCAAGGCGAGGCCCGCCGTCTGCGTCACATGGATACCGATGCCGGTGAGCAGGAAGGTGACCGCGGCTGCGCAGGTCGCAAGAGTGAACGTCGTCTCGCTGCCAAACAGGATCAGCGCAAAAGGCATCACCGCAAGGCCAGCAAACTGCATCAGCGTACCAAACCAGATATAAGGCACTCGCCGCCAGCCCAGAACCGAGCGGTGCGTGTCGGACTTGTGGCCAATCAGCGCGCGGAAAGGTGCAGCGATAAGCGGTATGGCGATAAGAAGTGCGACAAGGAATGTGGGAACGCCCAACTCCACGATCATCACCCGGTTCAACGTGCCGTTGAGCAGCACCGTTGCCATGCCCACGCTCACTTGAAACAGCGACAGCCGCAGCAGCCGGCCTAGCGGCAGGTCCGCGCTAGCGGCGTCTGCAAACGGCAACCAGCTGGCTAGGACTTGGCCGAATGTTGGGGCTTCAGGGCCCGAAGGAGGGAGGGGCTGCGAGCTCATCCGCGCTTGATCAGCTCCATGGCCTGACTGGAGTAGAAACCTGAAGAGACGCGCTGCGTGCGCGCGGCGTCCCAGCCCGGAATCCGTTCCGCGATACGCATGCGCAGATCACTTTCGGAAATCGGGACGATGGCGGGCGAGCTGTCGCTCTTGGGAAAAACCTTCCCGACCTTGTGCATCGCGCCCAGCATTCGTGTGTAAGGGGCGAAGGTGAAGACGATCGATCTCTCGGTGCGCTCGGCCAGTTTGCTCAAAGCGGCGACCAGATCTTCAAGCTCGTAGTGGATGAGCGAGTCCATCGCGACGACGTGATCAAACCGGCCCAGTTCGGGATCGAGCATCTCGCCCGACATCCAGAAGATCCGCCCATGTCCGGTGAAGGAAGGGCAACGCTCGCGAGCGACCTCGACAAGGCCACCAGCCACATCGATGCCGGTGATCTCCGCGCCGCGATAGGCCGCGGATAGCGTCAGAGCTCCGGTTCCGCAGCCCGCGTCCAGCACTCGAACCCGGCGCAGATCAATCGGCAGCCAATCCAGCAGAAGCGCGCGCATTGTGTCGCGCCCGGCGCGCACCGTTGCGCGAATGCCGCTGACCTTGGCGTCGGAAGTCAGGTCAATCCAGGCCTGGCGGGCGGTGCTGGCGAAGTAAGCGGCCAGCTCTTCGCGGCGAGCCGCGTACCCGTCGGCTGCGTGAATTGCTTTGACGGCCGCCCGGCGGTCTAGAACCTCAGGGGCGATGTTCTCTGAGTATTGCGTGGCCATCACTCAAACCCCAGAAAATCGAAGATATCGCGATCCTTCATGGGCGCGGCTGCCGTCGGCTCAACACCCGCCCACAGCATAGCGGCGAGGCGCAGATACTCGTCCTGCGCTTGCTGCACTGCGGGGCTGTCAGGCATCTCAAACAGCGTGCATTTCTTCAGGCGCGAGCGGCGGATTTCATCAACATCGCGGAAGTGCGCGAGACGCTGCATGCCGATCTTGTCGCAGAAGCGATCAATCTCGTCGGTTTCGCGGCTGCGATTGGCGACCACGCCGGCCAGGCGCACATCGTAGTTCTTCGATTTCGCGCCGATGGCGGCGACGATCCGGTTCATCGCGAAGATGCTGTCAAAGTCGTTCGCGGCGACCACCAAAGCGCGTTCGGCGTGTTGAAGCGGAGCGGCAAACCCGCCGCACACGACATCGCCCAGAACATCGAAGATAACGACATCAGTGTCTTCCAGCAGATGGTGCTGTTTGAGCAGCTTGACCGTCTGCCCCACCACATAGCCGCCACAGCCTGTGCCCGCTGGCGGGCCGCCGGCCTCAACGCACATCACGCCGTTATAGCCCTCGAACATATAGTCGTCGGGGCGCAGCTCTTCGCTATGAAATTCAACCGTTTCCAGGACGTCAATGACAGTTGGCATCAACTTCTTGGTGAGCGTGAACGTGCTGTCGTGCTTGGGATCGCAGCCGATTTGCAACACGCGGTGACCCAGCTTGGAAAAGGCGGCGGAAAGGTTTGACGAGGTCGTCGATTTGCCGATCCCGCCCTTGCCGTAGACCGCGAAAACCTTCGCGCCCTTGATCTGGTCGCGCGGGTCCAGTTGGACCTGCACCGAGCCTTCACCATCGGGTTGGCTGAACGTCGATTTTCTATCAATCAGGTTCATGGGTAGGGATCCCTCTCTCTCATTCCTCTACGAAGACGCCTTCGAGGCGGTCTTCGAGTTCGTCGCTCGCGTCGCGCAGCGCGGCGAGCGTTTCTTCATTGGGTTCCCAAAGCTGGTGATCGCAGGCTTCAAGCAAGCGATTGGCGACGCGCGCGGAGCTTTTGGGATTGAGCTCCGCCAAACGGCGGCGCAGCTCGGCGTCGAGAACAAAGGTCTCGGAGATTTTCTGATAGACCCACGGTTTGACTTGCCCGGTGGTGGCCGACCAACCCAGCGTGCTGGTCACATGCCCCTCAATCGTGCGCACGCCCTCGTAACCGTGATCGAGCAGACCCTCGAACCATTTGGGGTTCAACGTGCGCGTGCGGGTTTCCAGATCAATCTGTTCGCTCAGCGTGCGGACTTTGGTTTTACCGCGCGTCGCATCAAGGATGTAGACCGGCGCGTCTTGCCCTTTGGCTTTCGCCACTGAGCGCGTAACCCCGCCAAGCCCGTCGACATATTGGTCAACATCGTTGATGCCCAGTTCAACGCTTTCGAGGTTCTGATAGGTGAAATCGACCGTGCCAAGCGCGCTTTGCAGCAGCTCGCGTTGCTGAACCGGCGTGCCCTTCACGCCATACGCAAAGCCTTTGTTCACCTCGAATGCGTTGGCCAGTTCGTCCGGGTCGGCCCAGGCGCCGCCTTCGATCATCTGGTTGACGTTTGCGCCATAGGCGCCTTCCGCGTTTGAAAAGACGCGCAGCGCGGCGGTCTCCAAATCGCAGCCATGCGCTTTGGCGTGGGCGAGCGAATGCTTGCGTACGAAGTTGCGTTCGACCGGCTCATCGGCGCTGGCGGCTAGGAAAGCGGCTTCGGCCAACATGCGCGTTTGCATCGGCAAAAGGTCGCGGAAGATGCCCGAAAGGGTGATCACCACATCAACGCGCGGACGGCCAAGCTCTTCAAGACTTATCAATTCAGCCCCGGCCAGACGCCCGTAGGAATCGCGACGTGGACGCGCGCCCATCAGCGTCATAGCCTGCGCGATCTGGACGCCTTCGCTCTTCATATTGTCCGTTCCCCACAGCACCATCGCGATGCTTTCGGGGAAGGCGCCGCCGCTCTCTGCGTGTCGCGCCAGCAGCCGCTCGGCCTGCTCCTCGCCTTGCGAACACGCGTAGCGCGACGGAAGCAAGAAGGGATCAAAGCCGTGAATGTTGCGGCCCGTGGGAAGAACATCGGGGTTGAGCACCACATCGCCGCCCGGGGCGGGGTCGACATAGGTTCCGTCCAGCGCGTGGATCAGCGAGGCCATCTCGTCGCTTGCGTCCAGCTTGGCACCCAGCGCCGCGCGGTCAGGCTTTATGTCGCTGTCATCGAATTCATCAGCGGCGGCCATCATCGCATCGAGCATATCCTCGCGCGCTTGCCCTTGCGGGTTGCGACCAAAGACATGGAGGCCATGCGGGATGAGCGTTTCTTCCAGCTCATAGAGCTTGCGCGTCAAATCCTCTGGCGCGTCGTATTCCAGATCAATCGCTTCGGATTGATCGGCGATCAGGGTCTCCAGATCAGCGCGCTCAGCCTCGTCATCGCATGAACGCCAACGTTCCAAGCTTGCCTTGAGGTCCGCCAGATCCTTGTACAGCCCAGCCTGGGCCAGAGGCGGGGTGAGATAGCTCACTAAGGTTGCGGCGCTGCGGCGTTTGGCCAGCATACCTTCTGAAGGGTTGTTCGCGGCGTAGAGGTAGTAATTCGGCAGATCGCCGATCAGACGCTCAGGCCAGCACTCGTTTGTCATGCCGGTCTGCTTGCCGGGCATAAATTCGAGCGCGCCGTGGGTGCCGAAATGCAGCACCGAGTGCGCGCCGAAATCTTCGCGAATGTAGCGGTAGAAGGCGCTGAACGCGTGCGTCGGGGCAAAGCTGCCCTCGAACAGCAGGCGCATGGGATCGCCTTCATAGCCAAAGGCAGGCTGGACACCGACAAAGACATTGCCGAAGTGTGCGCCCAGCACTTGGATATGGCTGCCATCGCTTTGCGCTTTGCCTGGCGCAGGGCCCCACGCGGCTTCAATCTCTTTGAGATAGGTCTCGCGCGTGACATGCTCGTCGGCGGGCACTCGGTGCGCGACGTTCGCTTCGGCGCCGAACTGCGCGGCGTTGCCTTCAAGCAGCGCGTTGCGCATCGCATCAAGGCTCTCGGGCACCTCGACGCTGTAGCCTTCGGCTTTGAGCCGTTGCAGCGTGGCGAATAGCGACTCGTGAACCGCCATGAACGCGGCGGTTCCTGTCGCGCCGGCGTTGGGCGGGAAATTGAACAAAACAATCGCCAGCTTGCGATCCGCGCGCGTCGAACGGCGCAGCGCTATCAGCTTTCGAGCGCGCGCGGCGAGCGCTTCGGCACGCTCGGCGCAGCCCTGCATCACGCGCATGCCTTTGGTGTCGGGACGCTGGCATTGACGGTCGCACCCCTGGCACTGACCCCCGCTCGACGCGGAGCGACCGCCAAAAACGCTGGGCACGCTTGACCCGTCCAGTTCAGGCAGCGCGACCATCATCGTGGCTTCAAGCGGCAGCAATCCCTGTTCGCGGCCACGCCAGTCTTCAAGCGACTGAAATTCGAGTGCGTGGGCGGCCAGATAAGGAACATCCAGACCCGCCAACACCGTGCGCGCGGCTTCGGAATCGTTGTAGGCAGGGCCGCCGACAAGACTGAATCCGGTCAGATTGATGATCGCATCAACCGTTGGCCGCCCATGTTCCTCGACAAAGAACTTTTCGATCGCGGGCCGGGCGTCGAGGCCGCTGGCGAACACTGGTACAACTTTGAGACCTTCGGCCTCGAAAGCGGCGATAGCGCCGTCGTAATGCGCCGCGTCGTTGCCCAAAAGGTAGGACCGCAGAAGCACGAGGCCAACCGTCCCGTTGCGACCGGGGGCGTTTTTGCCGCGGTCTTCGGGAAGCAAACGAAGGCTCGATGAAAGCTTTTGCCGGGTACGCGGATGATAGACACCGGTTTCCGGGTATTCGCGCGGCGGGTCCGCTTTGACCAGGCCTTTGCGCCCGGCGCGTTCCCCGGCAGCGTAGCGGTCGATCAGCGCGCGTATCATCGCAGTCACGTTCTCGTCCGAACCCGAGAGCCAATATTGCAGCGTCAGAAAATAGGCGCGCACATCTTGGGCGGTGCCGGGGATGAACTTGAGGATTTTGGGCAGGCGCCGCAGCATCTTCATCTGCCCCGCGCCCGAACTGGCCGAGCCGCCTTTGCCGTCTTTCCCGGTCTTGCCGCGCAGTTTCTTGAGCAGAGCAAGCGGGCCCTTGGCGGGCGCGTCCATGCGGTAATTGCCCATCCGCGTCAGTTTTACGATTTCGCCGGCTGACATCAGGCAAACCATCGCGTCGCATTCCTCGCGGCGCGCTTCAAGGGCGGGCATGACCATGCGGACGTGGTCGTCCACGAACAGCATGGTTGCGATGACGATATCCGCGCGGGCAATTGCGGCGCGCGTGTCTTCGAGAGCCGCCTCGTCGCTGCCCCATTCCGATGCGGCGTGCAGGCTGACCGAGATGTTCTCCATGCCCAGAAGCGCATCAGCGCGCTCAACCGCGCCTTTGAGGTGATTGTCGAGCGTGACGATGGCCACGCTGACGGGCGCATCGTGGCCGAAGGGGCTGCTGGGCTCCTTCTTCGGGATGCCCGCCTTACCGTGCATAATGCGCCTTGGCGTCGTAAAGCGTTTCGATGTCGATCTCGGATCGACCCTGTTCGGCGGCAAAAGCCTCGGTGTTGCGGCGGGCCTTGCCGCGCACAAAGAACGGGATCTTCTTCAGTTCTTTGGTGGCCTCGTCGGTCCAGACTGTCTCGCCTTCGCTGGCGACGGGTTCGGGAACAGGGACGTCGGCCTCTGGCGCGGCCTCGACGCCGGCCGTTGGCGCAACCGCCGCCTTGGGCGAATGCGCCGCGTGGTGCGAGGCGCCCGCTTCATCAGAGAACTCAAAGTCCTCGCGGAACATGGTCAGCAAGTGCTCTTCCAGCCCCATCACAAGCGGGTGGACCCAGGTGTCAAAGATCACGTTCGCGCCTTCAAAGCCCATTTGCGGGCTGTGGCGCGCGGGAAAATCTTGGACGTGCACGGGCGCAGAAATCACCGCGCAGGGCATGCCCAGACGCTTGGCAATGTGCCGCTCCATCTGTGTGCCCAGCACCATTTCAGGCGCAGCCTCTATGATCGCGTCTTCGACGGCCAGGTGATCGTCGGTGATCAGCGGCTCGACGCCGTATTCCTTGGCCGCTTCGCGGATTTCGCGGGCAAATTCACGGTTGTAGCAGCCAAGGCCGCAGACCTCGAAGCCAAGCTCATCGCGCGCGATCCGGGCCGCGGCGACAGCGTGAGTGGCATCACCAAAGATGAAGACGCGTTTGCCGGTGAGGTATGTCGAATCGACGCTACGGCTCCACCAAGGCATGCGGGAATGGGTGTCGCCGAGGGCAAGCGTGGGATCTGCACTTGCCAGCTCGGCGACGTCGGCAATGAAAGCGCGTGTGGCGCCCACGCCGATAGGGACACTGCGAATGGCGGGCTGTTTGAACGTGCGTTCAAGCCAGCGGGCCGCTTCGTCAGCGATCTCGGGATAAAGGACAATGTTGAAGTCCGCCTCGCCAATGCGGGCGATGTCGGACGGCCGCGCGTTCAAAGGCGCGATGAGGTTCACCTCGACACCAAGCTGGTCGAGGATTTTGCGAATTTCGACAAGGTCGTCGCGGTGCCGGAAGCCGAGCGCGCACGGGCCAAGAATGTTGGCTTTAGCCGCGCGCCCTTCCGTGGGTGAGCGCTCTACGCTGGTGTCGGCCAGGTTGCGCACGATCTGGTAAAAGGTCTCCGCCGCGCCCCAGTTTTCCTTGCGCTGATAGCTTGGCAGCTCAAGCGGGATAGCGGGGCAGGGCAGGTCCATCGCCTCGGTGAGGCCGCCGGGAGCATCCTGAATAAGCTCAGCAGTGCACGAGGCGCCGACGATGATCGCTTCGGGGTTGAAACGTTCAACCGCTTACATGGCGGCGTACTGAAACAGCTGGGCAGTGTCCATGCCAAGATCGCG
>ERZ1740070.2712-NODE-2712-length-10020-cov-7.176819_pt1 | contig 10020 bp, 8 predicted proteins | sample MGYA00581734_ERZ1740070 | MGnify/ENA primary metagenome ERZ1740070 (study PRJEB43018, sample SAMN04849744) | marine metagenome | isolation source: floating plastic debris | place: Pacific Ocean | collected 2008-09-01 | study: EMG produced TPA metagenomics... | reverse complement strand
TTTTATCTGTGTAGGTTTTGGGTAAGTCACTGCACAGGAAGGTGGGCGGTGTTAGACAATACACACAGTAAAAATAGCGGTGTATTGTCTAACACCGTGTATTTTTACACGGTTTAAAAAAACATGGTGCATTCCAATCAGGACTGTTGTACAGCCACTACCATGGCCCATATTTGTTTTAAAAAAACAGGAGTCCCAGTATGTATATGATACTTGGTGATTTTCACAGTGTGAGTTGTGTAAGCTACAGGTTAGCTTGGTGGGTCGGCTAACTTGGCTAGTAGTGAGCAAGGCCATCAATTGCTGAAATTTTTATCTTAATAATTTCATGAAACTTTAATGCTGAAGTGATAGTAGGATAGTACCATAGTATAGATGTTGTAAAAAGTTTAATATAAGCAACCTGAATGAATATGTGCGCATCCATGAGGCTAAATATAAGCGAATTTTGATTTTTTGTAATTTCTTCCCGTTACTATTGAGAAATGTGCAAAAATTTTAAAATAAGTGGGGTTTGAATTTGTTAAAGAAGCAAAATTCTAAGTTCCAACTAAAGAGTGGTTTTAAGGATAATGCAATAAAAATGATTAACATGCAACCCAGATTGACCATACTTGTATTGCTGGAGTGGTCAGAGAGCAAATCTGATGGCAAATTGGGATTCAGCATGTTGAAAAACCCCCTGATGCAAATTTTAGGAGCAATTGGGGCAACCAGTGGCATTTGACAGCATATTGCGATTTTTGCTTGATGACACATGCTAGTGATTTCAGTTCAATTCAAGCTCCATTAAACTCTACATAAAAGTTTTGAACTTTATTTTCTTTCATTGTCACTTTATTCCGCAAAAAGTTTCCATACAATATCATCTCTGGCATACTTAATTACTATCCTATAATTGATTTCTCGATTTTGGTACCGGAAATTGCTGCCTAAAATTACGCCTGTAGTATATATTATAACAGGTACTGCCTCTCAAAATCACTAGCACGTGTCATCAAGCGAAAATTAGAATAAGCTGTCAAGCGCCACCAGTTACCCCAATAGCTCCAAAAATTTGCACAGGGGGGTTTTTCAACATGCTGAATTAAAATTGGCCATCAGATTTGCTCTCTGACCACTCCAGGTATACCAGCTTTAACTATAAAATGTGCAATATTAGTTGATGACATTTTGCAGGTGAAAACTCCACGTCACAGAGCACTGGCTATGATTGGTCATTGATAACAAATCTCGGGCAGCAGCTAAAGCTGCTCCTTAGTAACACCACATGGCAGAGGACCTATACCTTTCCTTCTGTGCTTGACGGATTGTGGCAAATTTCTATAAATATAAATGAGTTATGGATGCTTGGCAGCGGTTTCAGTTCTGACCTGGTTGAGGAATGGCTATACACTGTAGAATTTGATACTGGGTTATACGGTACACATGGTACAATAGTACTCTTTGATAGACAGGTATGAAGAACTCTACATAGTAAACTGTTGCTGTAAGGCCAATACTAGACTAGCGGATTAGCCTGCTGACATAGTTTGAGTCATATGGCATGACATGAGTTTTCATGGAAAATATTGTAATTGTCTCTATTTGAGTAAAACTGGCTGAAAAAGGCATTACCATCAGTTCACATTAGTACTCAATGTTGTTTTGTTAATTCTTAGGCTTTGACCGTGTGGAAGCTGGGAACACCTGTTCTGGATAAGAATGTTATCAGTGCTCTATCCACAACAGATCTGATTTCCAAGCATTCGCCGTGTTCTGGTAATATATGGGTTGTCTCCCCTGTTGTCACAGGAGAGATCTACTTAGGAGTGACATATAGAGCGTTCACGGACCACAGCATAACATGGTACAAACTCACTTCCTATATTAAAGCAGTAGGTTTGTTCTACCACATTTCACATTCTTTGCCAAAAATCTTTCGAAACATTTCTGGTTATATTGAAATTCAGCACATGTTCAACAACGCATTGCACTATCAGAGAGTTACCGGAATCTTGTTGATCTTGCTTTCGATCTCTATCCTTCCCTAGAAGTGCGGATAACATTCTTTTAATTTATTGTTGTGGAAGGCTTGTGAAGACTCGGACCAATCGTGCTCTGGTGATCTGAAGTTGACTGGATTGATTGTAACAAATTACCATGTACTGTTGTTTACTACTTACGGCATCTATGTCAGCTCGGAGATGTTAGTCCAGAAGACTGGTAACAGTAACCTACCGACTGTTACATGGTTGCTAGGTGAGTAGTATGCTCCAGACAAAACATGCTCACCTTTGGTTTGAGGTCTACCCTATTTGTATCCTTTGCTTTGTATATCCGTTTCTTAATCTGAAGGGTTGGTCATACTATCATTCTTCACACTATGTGTTTTGGGATCTAGTGCGCGAAGACGGACAATTTTTTATTGGTGCCCCAACAACTGATGTCCAGTTCACTACGTAGCGTATGAGAACTTACAATCTGAGCCAGTATAACTGGATATAATTCTTCTATATGACTCTCTGCAGTTGAGCCATTCGCTGGTCATCGAGGTTTACCTGACAATCTACACAACCATCTGCTCTATCACTATAATCCAGTCTGTTTGGACCAGCAAAGAAAATGTACGCTGGAGGACTATGTAGATCTTACATACAACAAGTGAGAATAAAGTTACAGGAAATAAAAAACCGGAAAAAAATCAATTATGTAGGACCTTTCCAGAACATTCATTAAATTAATGTAAACCATCACAAATACATACCACCATAATCAGAATTTCTATCGGCCAATTTTTCAAGCCTTCTGTCTTCACATGTAAGATTTTTACTTTCTTACAATCTTCTTTCTTCACAAAGGCTAATCTTCAAGCTTTCTGAGAACCTGGTTACCCCTCACAACCGCCTTCGATGCGGTTGAGTATTTTTATTGATTATGCCAATGGATTCATATAAAACCAATATACATGTATTATCGATTGATTGCTTAAAGAGAAGGAGATGAGAGCATCTATTGCAAAGGAACTGGTAACTTCACAACTGAGAATTGGAGATGCGTGTTTGCAGATCAGGAAGGCTCAGTTAAACAAATAGGTATTCTTTATTTACAAAGAAAATTATATTATGTGTCTTGTCACAAATTTCTGTGTTTATTGCGGAGTAGTACCAGCCGGATGAGAAAGGCTCGTCTGTTCAAGTCTCACAAAGAGCTAAAGTCACTAAAATCAAATAGTTGTTTTGCTGTTGTGGCTGTGGTTACGTTTGTCAGAAAAATTGGCAGAAAAACTTGATTTGGAATAATAATAATGTGATATTGTTCCTTGTTTGTTGCAGTGTACAACAGTCACTCTACCTACTCAGCTATTTTGGAGTACAATTTGACCAACTCTCAGTATCATGTCATCATTTCGCTATCATCTCTTGAAAAGACTGTGTTTCCGCCTGTCTATCTACCAGCGGGAATCACATTCCACAAACTCAGAGTTCATCCTCACAGTATGAACATCTTTATCATCGGAGAGGAGCTCTGGTTCAGCTCTAACTTAGGTGCTACATTCGAACGTATCCTCAAACCTGAGCACGGTGTGGTAAGCTATGGCATTCATAATTCCAGATTTGTCTTTTCAACTTGATGGAGGAGACAACCTTATCCATCACCGTTTTATTAATTATCATTGAGGTTCTCGCACACTACACATGAAACTCCAAAAATGCAGTTCTCTTTCATACACACTACAACATTTTTTCACAACTGCAATGATTTTTTCAACAGTTTTATATATGGGCAACGATTTTTAAAGAAAGATTTTTGCGGTTTTGTGCGTAGAGTGTAAGGGCCTTTAGAATCTTCATCACACTTCACATTTGAGTGTTTGATATTGGTACATAGTTTATGATATTGTTGGCATGCGCTAATCTTTGCCTTTATGATCTGCCTCACAGTATTCTATAGGAGGTTCTCCATGATTACCTTTGATTAACCTGAATAGTCGGTATCTAACAACCCATATGGACTCAAAACTGATTGGAATCAGTGATTTGAGTGATTTCTCTAACAGTTGTTGTTTGTTGTTTTTACAGGTTTCAGATGTTATATTCAACTCAGATGCGATTCATACAGAAGTGCTTGCACTAGCCGATGTAAACTCCACTCATTCGGATATCTATTACGGCACATTGGCAAGCAGACGGCTGGCTAAAGTTGGTGTGGCTAGCAAAACTGCTGTGGTGTTTTTGTTGCAAAATAACATGAAATCTATCAGGGTTGCTGGCTATGAATCAGGTATGTCTACAACCACCTTCACAGACTGCTGAGAAGAGAAAGAAGAATAATCTGCATTGTTACCCTACAAAATTTGCTTGTTGCCCAGAAAAAAAGCTGTATTACTTATGAAGATTTCAGTTCAGCTTATTTGTGAGACAAACTGCTAGTGAGGAACAATTCACAAGTACTGAGCAATCAAACTGTTAATAATAACACAGAAGACCCTCCTTACAGTGATCTGTCTTGCATAATTCTATAGCATTCTGCTGCAGGTCACTTTTTTGTGAGAAGTATAACTGATATAAAGGCAAAACTTGACCAAAGGACCGACTTGCTGACAACACTGGCCATAGAATTCTCTACAGACAAGAAATACTACGGTCAGTTAATTATCGATAAAAATATTCCAAGATTTTTCACCAGCAACAAAGGGCCGAAACTTCAGAATACCCAAGCAAAGCCGCTATTGGGCATTTGATTTGGCTAACATAACATGATGGTGTTTTTAACAAAGCTGCTTCTCCTACTATCTCCTCCCTCAGATCATAAATTTGCCATACTGTTCTTTTGCCTTTTAGAATAATGCATTAACTCTAACAGAACCCTCAGTGGATCAGTTTTGATAGGTCATACAACGCGAAATATAGCTAACTCTGAACTCTTTTGTCGGTCATGTCGACCACCAAATGGTTTAGCTATTATGCTAGTGTGCTGTAACGAGATTTTATTTTAAACAGCGTATGAAATTCTAGCTGATGATACTTCTATAGTGCGAAAACAGCATATTGGTATGATGCTACATCATACCTCAGGAGGCCAGGCTATGATAAATGACCATCAGGACCTGGCTGATAGAGTGCAGGTATGTGGTTTGTGCATCACCCCCATCCCTTTGGATCTTCTATGGCATATGTTTATTTCTTGTTCACCTGGAGATCTGCATGTAAAACGACCGTCACTGAATCCTGACGTACTGAATGCCATATCTCCATAAAGTCTCACTCCAAACCAGATAGAGTTAGCGATACCCAGTATAACTAAGTTCGCCCAATTTGTAATCTGAGCACTTCGTATAACATAATGTATTACAGGTTGAGTTGAATGTGGTGGAGAGCTTTTTTACATCACACAATGATCGAGAGTTGATGCTGACACAGCATGAGCTTGTGGCAGAAGTTGTCGAAAACTCAATTGTTCATGTGACACTGCTAGATGCTGATGGGAATGCTGCTCATGTCTGGAACCAGGTCTGAGTAGCATCAGAGTTTCAGTTTAAAAGGAAACTGATTGCCTTTAGTGTGTGGTCTAGAAAATCTGTTGACACTAGTGTTCTTGTGGCTGATAACCGTATAAATGCTATTATTGATACCTGCCAAATTGTGTGTTTGTCAATAGTATAGCAATTTGCTATACTATTGACTACGGACCAATAAAACTGCTTTTGAGGACATCAAGTTGGCATTATGTTTCTTTCATGTCTTGCATACTACAGCTACCTACTTGTACACTTTGAATTCCCTCTGTTTTATTACAGGAGGATATTGGCAAGACGATTGTAATTCAGCAGCATTCAAATTTCCTCATACAGCAGCTTGTGAATGCGTCGACAGTGTCATGTGTCAGTGTACGATATGCAGAGCCTGTGAAGGCTTCAGCCAGCTCCTGGAGCCTCTACGACTTCTCTGCTGGCACATGGTGGCTTCAAGAACCTCAGTGCAGACAAATTATACAGGTAAAACATAGCCTAGATCATAGACTCCAAATCGGGTGCAGTTAGTGGCGCCCACTATCAAAGAAGGGAGGAGTGTGTAAGTGGGTGCCACTATCACCATCTGATTTGATGTATGATCACTTAGACTAGGACACAGTATGTGTGGCTCAATCATAGAGGTATTAAATACCTCTATGGGCTTAATCAATCAATCATCGAAGCATAGATACTCCTGGATGTTGTCTTCTCATTGTCAAGTAGCAGACGACTCCAAAAGGTCTCCCGATGTGAAGATTATTTGTGGCGATTCTTAGTTTTCAAAGGTTTTTCTGTTTTAGGTTAAGCCAGAGGTACCGCAACACATGATAACATTAGATCTAGGGTCAGCTACAACATTTGATGTTGCATCAACTCGGCAGTACGCAGGTGGTAATCATAGAACATCATTACGCTTGGAATACAGTAATCCCTACATCTTCTCAAAAGCTGTTCAGGTCTGTTTCTTACCTTCACTTCACCAGGATACAGGTCATCAACTTAAAGACTTATCATAATCTTATCTTGAATACTACCATATCAGCACACTCGTTATTATTAAATTGGCGTTACAAACACATTCCATCTGTATTTAGCACTTCAAGATGCAATGAATATTTTGTGTGAGAAAGAAAAGACTATAATGGCTTGTCTATCTTTGTCAGTCCCCTTGCTCTCTTCATTGTAAGCTACAGCAAATCATTCTCATTGTAATTGGGTTTATGCCAGAATGAGGATTTTGTTGGACATCAGAAGAAGACTATCACACTAACAGACCGGCATTTCCACAGATCGCTATCGAGTCTAATGATTTACTATCCATACACCAGTCTACTCTGTGATGAGAGGAATATCATCTACACTGTACTCTTATGCTGCCCATACCACAAACGCATCATCTTTAATTATCCTCATCTCATCACACATCAGGTGTGCTTTCCTGCAATATCACTTGCATTTCTACACTTGGTATCAAATAATCTACCTCGTTGTCGGAATGATCACCTTGAAGAATCTACATGTATCTAAAATGATGTAACTGACAAATTCATCAAAGTCAACCTGGTATGCAAAAACTGAAATTCACAACCTGCATTCATATTATATACCTGACACTTAGGAGTTGATACTTGAGCGTATGAACTGTAGTCAAAGCGATTGATTTCCTGAGCTCTTTACCATGGGAAGATTGCAGAATTCTCCTCTAAAACCTTTTCGCAGATGCTGCTTGGAGAGGAAAATTTACCTAATTCAGATCTTCTGAAACATTTGCCTATCAACTACAGACCTCCATCAGCACTTGGCATAGCAATACCACAAACCCAGAACATTTACAATGCTGACCCAAAGGAACCTCTCTACAAATCTAAATTCCAGGTAGGACTGATTTAATGTCTTCCAATCGGCTCCACAAGTAATTCTTTGATGAAATATATTAAAAATTTGTCATTTACATGTACTTGTTTCAGATATCTAAGGAAACAGCTAAATTCAAATTTGATAGACCGTGCAATAAACCAACTATATCAGCTGCAGGTAACTCCAGCAGCAGCTGCGGTTGTACTCAGACTAGGAGAGTGAGTAGACTTGTTAACAACTCAGACTGTATTACTGAGGCAAGTAATCTTCATACTTATTTTATTGGAGTTATGTACAGACTTAGATGCACATTAAAACCCAAAACTAAAACTGGAGAGGACAGAGATTGTATTTCCTCACTACAAATAGCTAGGCGCTTCTACATTGAGGTTGCCAATTTTCGTGCAAGGATTTTTAATCCTTGGTTTGGGGATAGGTGTTAAATGTTGATATGTAAGAATATATAGAAGTCCTATTTACTAGTAAGTCCCGTTCACTTGCTGGATAGACATTGATGCATTAAGACGTAGTTGACTTCTAATTCATATTTCTTACACATTATAATTTATCTCTTTACAACCCCAGGTATACAAGTTACACTTACCCGGTCAACTGTTTATGTGTTTCGCATTTGAGCTGCTGAATTATACCACCAATCAGATATTCATGTCTCCTATCGACGAAGTATATACCATAAAATGTAAGTTTTCATTCAATAGAATTGTTGTTTTAAAAATTGTAACACACTTTTTTTGAACGGATATAACTTGATACACGCACACTTGAGTACAAGTGCGTCATGAGATGCCCAAAATCTATATTTCAAAAGTTATTTACTGGAAATACTAGTTTATGTCATAAATTACTCTCATGCTACCTGCTACAGCACTCCTACTGGGAGGATCATGAGTGGGTGTAATGACTGCTCAATATATGATAGTGTGATGGTTTTCTTGCTGTACGAGTAAAAGTCAAGAAAATCTATGATTCTCTGCCGTTTCAGTAAAAGAGTTAAATGACAGAGTAGACTACCAAGTAGAAATCTATGAATCTGGTGGAACAAGGTTTTTACCTCATGACCTGATCGCAAATGAAGGTGTGCCTTATAAGACCTCGCCCTACAATCTGAAAATAAAGATGGTTGGATCAGGACTGTATCATTTCCAGAGTCGTGTACCCAAACACATGTCATATTGTGACCAAACCACAGAGTTTGTGGTAATCTTTACATCCCTAATCCCATCTCTGATAGCTACATAGCCATGTGACTAGGAGGAGCAGTACTGTAAAGTTCAAACGGCAAATTTTGATCTTTTAGATATTATTGCATACTATTTAAAATCTGGCAGAATTGGTGTTTGTTAAACTTCTCATAAGAAACAGCAAAAAAACTGCAAAACTGTGTATGTACATGTGTACCTCAGCGCTCAGAACAGGGGGTGGCTACGACTCTTTGTAAAATCTTGCCTCGGATGAGACAAAACTGCCGGTGGCCCTGCATACTCATCCTGTATTGTGATGACACCTTTCTTTTCATACTGATGTTTGTAGGTGTATGTTGATGATGCGCCCGTCCCCTATCCTTTCCTTTTCCTCATGAATTTTGGAGTGAGTATAGGAATGGGATTTGTTATGTTTCTGGTGTACGCTGGATACAGAATGAATGCAAGCTACAAGAAGGTGGTCATGAATACGCACAAACCAGTGACATGTGAACACAACACCAAGGACATCCCACCCAAAGTACCTGAGATTATACACACCAGGGCAGGCTCAATGTCTAGTTTTGGAGTACTTATGGATAACAGGAAAAGATCACAATACACTTCTCATGTCTATCAGAGACAATTCAGTAAATGACAACAAACCTGGGCTACTTTTGATTGGAGGAATCTAATGTTTGAGATACATTGCCTTTAAAATGGCTGAGACAATTTATTTCAAACATAATGCTGACCAGAAAATAATTTGATGATATATATGTATGTAAAACATGTAACTAATGTTATATATGCATAAACCTTAGACTGTTCTACTACAGTTCACACTTTTTTGGTTTGAGATGTAGGTTTGGGTTGTGGGTTTGAGTTGTGGGTTTGGGTTGTGGATTTGGGTTGGGTCACACAACCCAAACCTCAAATGTGTTGACTATAGATCAGTCTACATAAACCCTAACACAGCTGTGGCGCTCCGATTATTACGCCACTTTTTGAATACAGGCAGGTTTAATATATATGACATATCCTGGAAGAACATGATCACTTATAAATTATTTTATGGAATGACATAATAAACTGCTGAAAAAATCCTTCGGAAATAAACTTAGCTGGTAGGCCATACATTACAGACCCATTCATATGGTACTAACACGCTGAACCCATTATCAGCTGATAAAGAACTTCATGTGCGCATACTTATCATTCAACCGAGTTCATTTGTTCAACAATTCAAATCATGATAAATATTATGTTAGAAACGTAAAAAATTGTTCATTTTGTTGGAAAAAATAAGTATCTGATTAAAAACATTGGTAAAGGTTGGTAGAAAAATGATGATGAAGGAGTTTGAGGACGGATGATCTTATCTGATAAACGAAGAAAATTAAGGCAAACCATAATAGATTTTTAGTTGGGAGAACTATCCAATAAGCCGAACCTGATGTGACACTG
>ERZ1740070.2710-NODE-2710-length-10022-cov-10.309421_pt1 | contig 10022 bp, 10 predicted proteins | sample MGYA00581734_ERZ1740070 | MGnify/ENA primary metagenome ERZ1740070 (study PRJEB43018, sample SAMN04849744) | marine metagenome | isolation source: floating plastic debris | place: Pacific Ocean | collected 2008-09-01 | study: EMG produced TPA metagenomics... | reverse complement strand
GGTTTGATATTACGGTTCACCAGCACATGCCGATGTTTCACATGGAGCACTGTGTTTTTTGTGCGTTTTTGTCCGATGGTACGGATTACACCAACTGCGGACGGCCCTGTGAAAAACACGAGGTAACGCTTTGCGATCGCACCGGTACCGAGCATGTTCTTCAAGCCGATGCCGGCTGTCGCAATACCCTCTACAACGGTGTTGCCCAAACCGGCGCGGAGTTTATTCCCCGCCTCATTGACCACGGCGCTCGTCACTTTCGCATTGATTTTCTCAAAGAAACACCGGCCCAGGTTAAGCAGATTCTTGGGTGTTATCAGCAGCTGCTCCAGGGCAAAATAACCGGACGTCAGCTCTGGCAGACCCTGCAGCTCTCTAACCAGCTTGGCGTTACCCGTGGCACCCTCGAAACCCGCAGCCGTGGTTAACCAGGATTACTCAATTTCGATTGGGTAATCCTGGTTATTTAAACCCAATAAATAACCCCGACATGACTGCCGGGGCTGATTACACATATAGGGTTTTTATAGATGTGCCTTAAGCACAGATACAATGTAACCAATCTTTAAGACCACCACCGTAAATGCCCCATAAACTTTGTTGAAGAACAACTAAAGTTGATAGATTCATCGCCGTCCTTTAGCCAAAGGTTTTGCCATTCCAACCCCACATGGCCCCCTGAGCATCGGCAAACTCAATATAGGTGCGATTTTGAGGCACCCCCAGGGCCGCTTCTACCTGGGCGCAAAATTCCTGGCTCATGGCTTTGGTTTTGCCACCGCCCATGGTGCCAACGCTTTTAATCTCGATGTAGCAGGCGGGCGCTGTCGTCCCGGCAAAGGTCATGGGGGTAGCCGGTTGAAACGCAGTCATTACGTAGGATTCTGGCTTGCCTAGATGTTTGGCTAGGCTGGCCGATAGCTGCTTGAGCATAGCTTCAACCGTATCTTTGGATGGCGCATCTACGGACGTTTGTACTTTGATTAGGGGCATCTTACGCTATGGGTAAATGGCAAATAAAACTCTCTCTCCTACCCGCCGTAGTTCCAGCCAGTTGTCGATAACAGCAGGGCCTCCCCTTCGCGGTGGACGCCAGCACCGATCACCTCGCCAACAAAGACGGTGTGATCGCCCTGCTCAACGGCGCTAACAACCTTGCACTCCACATAGCCCAGGGTGTCTTTGATGATGGGGCAGCCGGTCTCAGGACCAGGGTAAAATTCAATATCTTCAAACTTGTTGCCCACCCGACGTAGGGGCTTAAAGAAGTTTTGGGCCAGCTCTTTTTGGCCGGCTTCGAGCACGCTGAGAGTAAAAACACCGCTGGCCTTGATCATGGTGTGGGAGGTGGAGTCAGCCTTGACGCAGTTGATCACCAGGGGTGGTGCAAAGGATGCCTGCATCACCCAGCTAGCGGTAAAGCCATTGACCTCATCGCCGTCTTTGACACCACAGATATACAGCGCATGGGGGATCTTGCGCAGCATCGTTTTTTTAGCCTGTTCGTCGAGCATGAAGCCTGCCTAATGGGTTACAACATATCAGTTTAAACTACTCGTCCGGCACTGTTCACCTATTCAATAGTGAACGCACCTGTTTCAAAAAGCTTTTAGAAACCGAGATAGCTTTTTGAGCTTCGTCGATTGTTACATGACGAGATTCACCATAATCGCCAACCTAACGAAGTTCTGCTAACCAATTTAGATTTTTACCGTGGCGTCTGTCCAGGCGACCTGTTTTAACAAAGTTTAGGCTAATGGCCCGTAGCACTCCACTGTGGCTAGTAAAGCTTAAGCCATCTGATAGTAGCAACGCTGAGGCGGCATGGAATGAAGCGTAGTAGGCTCTCGAGGCCACGTCATCGGGCAAATTGGCATCAAATAAAAGTTGGGCTGCTTGGAGGGATGAATCAGCTCGCTCTAAATTTGTTTGAATCTCTTCTAAACTCATGACAAAAGGTCAATACCTTCCTGCTGAATATTTCGGTAGAGCTGTACTTTACCTGCTTCAAATTCATCCTGGGCAGCAGGTTTAGCAGAGATCCAATGGGTCGATTCTAACTGGATCGGATAGAGTAAATCGACCAGGGTACTCAGTTCTTGAGAGTGATCCAATACGGGCGGTAAAACCACTAATAAGTCAATATCACTGGCGTCGGTTATTTCCTGTCTAGCCGCAGATCCAAATAGGATCAGTCCCTTCAGCCGCTGTTCGTAGTGCTTTAGCAGAGTAGTTTCACAGGCTAGCAACGTGTGCTTAATGGATAGCGTTGGCAGGTGGCTCATCGGTTTCATATCTGCCATGACCTGAATAATGATTTATCTCACCGGTTACACTGCCCTATCGCGCAACTTCTTCCATATAGTTACCCCAGAGCTGGGCCGCTTGGGCACTGCTGGCATCGGTAGGGGTGTTGTCGTCGTTGCCAAGCCAAATGCCGGTAACCAAATCGGCCCTGGGGACAAAACCCACAAACCACAGGTCAACGTTGTCATTGGTGGTGCCGGTTTTCCCGGCTTCCCCTAAGCCCAAGTAGGCGTTGCTCCCGGTGCCGCCGTCGATACTGCCCCGCATGAGGGCGGTCATGGTGCGGGCGGTGCTGGAGCTAAGCACGTCTTGGTTGGCATCAGTGCTGTCGGTGGCAAAGTCGAAGATAACGCGACAGGTGCTGCGATCGCGACTATCTTCGCAGTCGCTGCTGTCCAATACCCGCTGGATGCCGTGGGGTCGATTCCAAATGCCGCTGTTTGCGATCGCACCGACGGCCCCGGTCATTTCCAACGGGGTCACTCCGCTTTGACCCAGCACCAGCCCCGGTACCGCCTCTAGTTCCGACTCGATACCCATGGTCTGGGCCAGGCCAACAATATTGTTGAGTCCCGCCTCCTGGGCTATGCGCAGGGCTACCACATTTTCTGAGCGGGCAAAGCCACTGTACATATCCAAAGCTCCACCGCCGGAGCGACAGCCCTCAAAAAATTGGCCCCTCCAGTTTAGGTTGTTACAGCCAAAGGCGGTACCGGGGGAAATCCCCTGCTCTAGGGCGCTGGCATAGGCAAAAATCTTGAAGGTGGAGCCCGGCTGTCTGACCGCCTGGGAGGCTCGATTAAACTGGCTCTGGCTGTAGTCTGCGCCACCCACCAGAGCCTGGATTTCGCCAGTGGAGGGCTTTACCGTGACCAGCGCCCCCTGGGAAAACCCGTACTGACTACCCTGGTTGACGATGCCTGAGCGGAGCGATATTTCAGCCTGCTCCTGGGTGGCCAGATCCAGGCTGGTTTCCACATAGAAGTTGCCCTCCTGGGCTAGCCCCACCCCCAGGATCTGGTCTAGCTCATCAAAGATATAGCTATAAAAATAGGGGGCGCGAATACTTTGCAGCTGACGGCGGGCATTGGGGCTAATCTCAATCCGCGAGCGGCGGGCGCGCCGCCCCTGTTCCTGGTTGATCATTCCTAGGACGGTCATGCGCTCGATCACCCGGTTGCGGTAGTCGAGGGCGTCGTCATAGCTTTGGACCGGGTTAAAGGCATTGGGGGCGGGTAAAATACCCACTAAGGTAGCGGCTTCCTCAATGCTGAGATCCTTGGCCGACTTGTCAAAGTAAAACTGGGAGGCATCTTCAAAGCCGTAGAGATTGTTGCCCAGATAAACCCGGTTGAGGTACAGCAACATGATTCGATTTTTGCTGTAAAACGTCTCCAGCTTGAGGGCGACAATCATTTCACGAATTTTGCGCATGGCGCTGTCATCGCTGCCCACATATTCCCGGTAGATATTGCGGGCCATCTGCTGGGTCAAGGTGCTAGCACCTTCTCGGATGGTGCCACTGCTAATGTTGGTTTTGGCTGCGCGGGCAATGCCCCAGGGGTCCACACCCAGGTGCCAGTAATAGCGCGAATCTTCGGAGGCGACGACGGCCTGGGGCAGATATTTGGAATATTCCCGCAGACGTGTTTTCTCGATGTGGGCCTGGTTGTTGATGGGGTTGAGCAGTACCCGGTCACCATTTTCGTTGCCATAGACCGACACCGGCCCCTGCACCGACTCGGGTATGGGACGAATTGGGATTTTGGGCCATTCGATGGCGACAATCCAAAAGGCGACCAGTGCCACGCTGCCCGTTGCGCCATAAAGTCCATAGCGCAGGGTCTTGAGATACCAGGGGGCCGGATTTTGGAAGTGCAGGGTGACGGCATCGCTCAGCTCGGATGGCCCTAAACTCAGCACGTCGCCGTCCTCTAGTTTGAAGGTTTTTAGCCGTTTTTTGCCGCAGTAGGTGCCGTTGGTGGATTTTTGATCTTTAAGAACAAAGGGGTTGCCGGGGCGGTTGCGATCGCGCGTCAGCGTCAGATGAGTCTGACTCACCAGCGGACTGCGCACCACGATGTCAGAGGTTTTGGAGCTACGCCCTAGCACATAGTGGTCCCCCACCAGGTCATACACCTGGCGCTGGCTGTCATAATCCACCACCAGCTTGGGTACCCGTGCCCCCGGCTTGAGCACAAGCTTATTAAAATCAACCCGAGCAACGTTTTGAAAAACCTGGGTCACCGTACCCAAGAGGGTGCGGGGGGGCGTCGTCGATGAATGAGGGCGGGGCGGCTGAGTCATCTTTAGACGTAAAGCACTTTGAAAAAACAGATAAAAGCTAGGGCGGAGCAGGGGGCATTGGCCCTGATTCGCTTATACAGCTAACGCAACTAGGATTACAGATATGGTTTATTCTAAGTCGCCACCCCTTTTCATGTCCTATTTCCCCTATCTTTCTCCCACGGTCCTACGCCCACCAAAGTATGAAGGGCATAGCGGCGGCGTCCCATCAGAGCTAGGACCGGGTTTCCTCACGTTTTGGCGTTAGCAAGATAGCAATTAGCAGACAGATAATACCGACATTGATCCAAATATCCGCCAGGTTAAACACCGGGAATCGAGTAATCGGAAAAACCTGGATAAAATCCACAACCTCCCCCGCCTTTACCCGATCAACACCGTTACCCATGGCCCCCGCTAAAATAAATCCCCAGCCTGCGCGCTCCCAGCGATCTTCAATCCGCATCAGTAAGCCGTAGATAGCAATTCCGATACTGACAATGACCGACAGCCACGGCAGTATCCAGCGGCAGTTTTCACCGCTGCAGATACTCCAGGCCGCCCCGCGATTGAGCACATAGGTAAAATTCAGAACCCCTGGAATAATAGTCACCGGCTGACCCAGGTCAAAATTTTGCACAGCCCAGTGTTTGGTCACCTGATCTAGAAAAAGGCCAATAAAAGCGGCCACCCAAAATAGCCGATTGATCCGTTTTCTCCGTAATCTGCCCATGCTGTTACGACGACACTAATAAAACATAATCTGGCGCATGCCGTAGGCCAGTACCGACACTGCACAAACCAAAACCAGCTGTCCAGGAATAGGCGCAATTGAGTACGTAAAAATAGCCTCCGTCAGGGGTAGCGCATTCTCCCCAGTCCACTGTAGTACATACGCTAGGGGCAAATACACCAGCCCGACGCCATGGATCGTCAGCAGCCCCCCCAAACAGCTTAGGGCCAGGGTCTCTAACTTCAGGGAAGTCCAAAATGCTAAAAAGCCGCAGACCCACGCCGCTGGAATAAACCCTAATAAATAGCCAAAACTAGGTTCCCTGAGGTAGCTGAATCCACCCCCTTGGGTAAATACCTGGAGATCAAACGCCTGGAATAGCAAAATGCCCAGACTTAAATAAGCGATCTGAGATAGCGTCGCTGCATTTTGTCCCCCTAAGCAGCCAGTCAGTAACACAGCCCCCACCTGAAAGCTCACCCCCAGGGAAAACACATCCACACCATTAGCCCAGGTCCAGGGACCGTTGGTAATAAAGACCTCTAGCCACGTGCCTCCAATGGTTAAAATCAAGCCGATCAAGGCCCACAGCAGCTCTGCCGTTGCAAACACCGACAACTTCCTCCACGACGGCGACCTATTGTATCGTCTCAGCAGAACGTTACTTTTTTTAATCTGACTGAAAGTAGACACCCAAGCAGGTTTTAGACTGGTTGTCTATCCTTTTTATCTGGCTTTCATAAAATCTGACATGTTTCCAACCCATCGCCCTCGTCGGTTGCGTAGCCACCCCCAGCTGCGCCGCATGGTCCGCGAAAACACGGTTGCCACCAGCGATTTTATCTATCCGCTGTTTGCGGTCCCCGGTACGGGGGTAGCGAATGAAGTCAAGTCCATGCCCGGCGTCTATCAGCTATCGGTGGACAAAATCGTAGAGGAAGCCAAGGAAGTCTACGATCTGGGCATTCCGTCCATCATTCTTTTTGGTGTGCCCGAGGACAAAGACGATGAGGCTACCGGAGCCTGGCACGACTGTGGCATTGTGCAAAAGGCTACCGAAGCGGTCAAAGCAGCTGTCCCGGACCTGATCGTGACGGTCGACACCTGTCTTTGCGAGTACACCAGCCACGGCCACTGTGGCTATTTAGATGTGGGTGATCTCACCGGTCGGGTGCTAAATGACCCTACCCTGGAGCTACTCAAAAAGACAGCTGTCTCCCAAGCAAACGCTGGGGCAGATATCATCGCTCCCTCCGGTATGATGGATGGCTTTGTTGGAGCGATTCGCTCTGGGTTAGATGCAGCGGGCTTTGAAAACATTCCAATTTTGTCCTACGCCGCCAAATATGCATCGTCCTACTACGGTCCGTTTCGCGACGTAGCCGAGTCTGCACCTCAGTTTGGCGATCGCCGCACTTATCAAATGGACCCGGCCAACGGCCAGGAAGCGCTTAAGGAAATCGAGCTGGACATTGCTGAAGGTGCCGATATGCTGATGGTCAAGCCAGCCCTTGCCTACATGGACATTATTTGGCGGGTCAAGGAAGCCAGCAACTTACCGGTGGCGGCCTATAACGTTTCAGGTGAGTACTCCATGGTCAAGGCTGCCGCCCTCAACGGTTGGGTAGACGAGGAGAAGCTGGTGATGGAGACCATGATGAGCTTTAAGCGCTCAGGAGCCGACCTGATCCTGTCTTACCATGCTAAAGACGTCGCTCGCTGGCTGCAGGGATGATCACCCCCTAACTTATCAATGACAGCTGTGTCTAAAACCTTGAGTGACAAAACACCATAGGGGCGTAACAATAATTAACGAATGCCTCGACCGGGTATTCGTTAATTTTTAGCTTCTTTCTTTTGCACACTTATCTAGCTGCAGCCCTTGAATACCCATCCGGAAACAGTTTCCCATCCTGACTCCTATCCCTATCCCCACGAGTCTTCCCATAGCCATGTCCACAGTGCAGACTCCCTAAAACGCATTGTTAATCGTCTGTCTCGTATCGAGGGTCATGTGCGCGGTATTAAGACCATGGTGCATGAGGGTAGGCCCTGTCCAGATGTTCTGGTGCAGGTTGCCGCCGTCCGTGGAGCGCTTGACCGAGTAGCCCGGTTAATCTTGGATGAACACCTGAGTGAGTGCATTAGTCGAGCCGTAACCGAAGGCAATATTGAGGCTGAGCTAACGGAGCTAAAGTCTGCCCTCGACCGGTTCTTTGACTGAGCTCTAACGCCAGTGTTTCTCGGGCTGGGGTGTGGACGGGGCGCGAGCAAAATTTTTAGAATGCGTGGGCTCAAGTTACGAAAGGTTGCAAATTGCAACGAATGTGACATTAGGAACTGTTGTGCTGGAGTCCATCTAGGGACGAGGCTTGAGCCTTTTTGTAACCGCTGGCTGTGGGTAGACCCGGCTAAGTGCGTAAAAAAATGTAATGTAACGCCTCATCAAAACGGTCTACGGTAGCAATTGTGGCGATGTCCCTACGGTTCGAACGAATTTTAATTTTGGTGTGCTTTGAGGGCTGATGTTGCCCTGAGGCGGGATTGACACCGTTTAATTCATCGTTCTATCCATACAGCGAACGATTTAAATTCATTTAATGTCGAGATATTTAGTATGAGCAGCAATTTAGCCGAGAAGCTCAAAAAAGGTACGCAGAAAGCGCACACGATGGCCGAGAATGTGGGCTTCGTTCGTTGTTTCTTGCGTGGCGTTGTTGAGAAAAAGTCTTACCGCAAGCTGGTGGCTAACTTCTACTATGTGTACACCGCCATGGAAGAAGAGCTAGAGCGTCATCGGGACCATCCTGTGGTTTCGTCGGTTTATTATCCTGAACTGTATCGTAAGGAAACCCTAGAAACCGACCTGGCTTTCTACTACGGTCCGAAATGGCAAGATAAGATTTCGATTTCTCCAGCGGGTCAGGCCTATGTTGATCGGATCCGTGAGGTGGGTAATCAGTCGCCTGAGCTTTTGGTAGGGCATTCCTACACTCGCTATTTGGGCGATTTGTCCGGTGGCCAGATTCTTAAAAACATCGCCCAGCGGGCAATGAATCTAGCGGATGATGAAGGGGTGGCTTTTTATGAATTCCCCACCATCTCTGATGAGGCTGAGTTTAAGAATCGGTACCGTGCTTCTATTGATGCGGCTCCCGTGGATGATGCTATGGCCGACCGAATTGTGGAAGAGGCCAACGATGCATTTGGCACTAATATGGTCCTGTTCCAAGAGCTAGAAGGCAACCTGGTTAAGGCCATCGGTCAGATGCTGTTCAATAGTCTTACTCGGGGTCGCCGCCGTGGCAGTACCGAGCTGGCTACGGCTGAGTAGGCTTTATGCCCAGCTGCTTGTAATTAGAGCAAACGGGGCAGAGCAAACGGGACAGAGCAAGCGGGGCAGCTTCAAAATGGAGGCTGCCCCGTTTGGCTATTGGGTGAGGATTGGGTAATGCTGATGTTTATCTGCAATTTTTCCTTGAGCCTTGCTCTTTGAGGGCTACTTCTATATGATGATGCTCAATTTCCTATTAGGTCTATCACGAGCTGGCTGGCTGGGGGTAAGCGCTAGCGCTGGCCGCCCTGGCAGCTGAGTGCCAAGAGATACGTAAAAAATCAACTTTTTCTGTTATTTTTTGGTGTGATGTGGAAAATTAACTATGGGTAAGCGGGTATAGCCCCGATGCCCTGGGCAACATGTGAAGCGAGGATTAAGCGAGTGGGTTTTGCGGTTAGGGCTGATCGAGACAGGATTCGTAACGCTAAGGGCTCTAGAAAGCAGAATCTGGTATTGCTACACCCCACAAAGGCATCCCAGCCGGCTAGGCCGCTGGCGACTCCAGCTGAGGTTAAACACCTGTCCACAGCTCGACGATTACCGCTGGGGCTCAGGCTATTGGTGGGTGTTCAGCAGGGGTCTACGGTGATGACCGGCGGGTTGATCGCTACCGCCTTGGTTATTTATAGCTGGACGGTATATCTAGATAAAACCGTGGCCCGCTCATTTCAGTACTTGGAAAGCCTCAAGGTTTCTACACAGCAGGTAACAACTGCCAATGAAACCTTGAAACACAGCATGGCCCAGCAGGCAGAGTCCCCCGCCGCTGGATTTAAGCCCTTTGAACCCAGGCGTGCTATCTTCGTGTCACCTGCGCCTGCGCGTCCCTCTGTGGAGGCTCCTGTAGAGCCTGGGGTGCATGCTCCGATGCCTCATCCTTTGGGGTATTAGTTCGACCGGGATAGTTTTTGAGTCTTGCTTAAAATATATGGTTACACAGCCATCCAACCCAGGGCGACGACAGCTCACCCGCCGACCACGCTACCTGTCGTCGCCACGGTTTCGCATGATTGCCGTCTGGGGGATGATGGTGTTGGCGATGTTGGGGCTGAGCGTCCGCCTCGCTCGTTTACAGCTGGTGATGGGTGACGAGCTGAAGGCTCAAGCTCAAGAGCAGCGTCAGACTATGCCGTCGGCTCCCCAGGCATCGCGACGACCGATCATTGACCGGCAGGGCAATGTGCTAGCCGTTGATCGAGTGGTGTACACCATCTATGCCCACCCGCTGCTATTTAATCGCCCCTATGAGGAGATGGCTGACACCCTGGGACGTGCCCTGGGTAAACCTCCAGGCAGCCTGTTTCAACGATTTCAGGAACAGGAAACGGGTATCCGGGTGGCGGTGGATGTGCCAGAGGA
>ERZ1740070.2708-NODE-2708-length-10024-cov-9.491423_pt1 | contig 10024 bp, 5 predicted proteins | sample MGYA00581734_ERZ1740070 | MGnify/ENA primary metagenome ERZ1740070 (study PRJEB43018, sample SAMN04849744) | marine metagenome | isolation source: floating plastic debris | place: Pacific Ocean | collected 2008-09-01 | study: EMG produced TPA metagenomics... | reverse complement strand
TTACTTTCCAGGTGGATAAGATACATTAGTGATGCATCTAAGACAAACACAATACCTCGACCTCGCCAACCAGCCGTCAACAAGACAAACCTTACGCTGACGGAAGCGACTAACGATGAGTCCACGACGGATCCCGCTGAGGACTCAACTGTGGAAGCAGATGAGGCTAACATCACTACTAACAAGTAAGTCACTGTCGCTGACTACTTAAAATTTTGAACTGTTTGAATAGGGTATTACAGAGAGGGTATGTTTAGAGTATCCCACAATGCATCATTTTTGAATTCCTTCGCCTCGGCGGTCATTGAAAGCGTTATTTTGATTTGACCTTGTAATTATGGAATTTTTTTGACAACAATTGCATTATGGGAATGATGTTTGCATGCCCAATTGCATATCTGGATGCCAAACCTGGTGGAATTGGAATTTACGGCCTGGTGTCTGGCCAATGGTGAGCTGATTGTGGTTTAATCTGCTCCTTCCCACGCCAAATTACGTGTCGCCCACTCGTCTGAGGCTCATGTAACTCACCTAACTCACAAACTGGCAGTAACTGAGTAAGTGTTGGAAGGGATTGGTCATCGTAGCAGCTAATTTGGTTATCACAAGATTCTAACACCTGATAAAGCTAGAGCAAAGACTTTCTATCTCTCATGATGAATCAGGAAACAATGTTATCTCTGAGCCATGGCTGATATTATGGATTATACACTATACCAGCAAACCTACCATCCTGGTTTCCTACAATCCAGGCTTCGTTATCGGCTGGTGTTGAAAGTCAAACGAATTGCGTTCCATTTTACTCAGATATTCAGGCTGCAACAGACTGGGCAATAATTAAGTGCACAACTGCACTAAACCTTGCTCATGTTTTGTGTGAACAGGAAATTTATGGTCTCAATAACTTTTAGATATTTTATACATCCATATTAACGTGTCAGCGCTTCATAAAAAGGGAAAAGTAAGATCAGACCACGGTGTGTCAATGTTGGTCCAGGGCTATTTGACATAAATGGAAGTTAGGAAACCACTTGAGGCATCCCGGCAGCTCATGTGCTAATCTGAGTGTTATTTGATCCCGGCTGATTTTCTATCGATACTTATCTGTATTGAGAAGTGTTTTGTGTTGACAAAAGAAAAAATTCCCTCTTCAAACGGATAAAAGATTGAGTAGACTGATCAAGACTACAAAAAATTCTAGTCTGGACACTGGGTGTGTCCTTAGGCTAAGCATTTTGTTCTACAATGTAAGTGCTAGAAGCTCTGCGCCTTTGATCCGATATTAATTTCATTCTTTTTTACCTGTGAAGTAATGATAGATAATTAAAATTAAATACTCTTGAAACGCTTAACTGAAAAAAACCATCATTGTAATTCCTTTTGGTATGATATAGATGTGGTTTTGTCTGGTAGCACCTTATTCCTCACTCAAATCCTTGACCCAACCAACCTCACCCAGTCACGAGAAAACTGAAATCATCACACATGTGATATTTTTCACCAATCGAATATGGATTTTTCTCGCGGTATGATAATATAATGCAAGTAAGGTTTTCACCGAATTTCACTGGCAATTATGTCTGTTGTTGTAGCAATGTGACGGTGGAGAGTTGTAACAGCTGGGAGGACTCACCGCCACCATACAGTCAACTATCACAAACAGAGGAAGATGAACAATCAGGCAGACCTAAATCAGCTACAGGTATGCTGACTTTTAAAGTGAAGGACTCTTTATATCAAGGTGAAGGGTGGTTTATCAACTTTCCGTTTTAAGGTTGTTAGAGTGAACTGTGTTGGACCCTCTCAATGACGTCATAGCTACAAAACACATTTGGGCCGCTATACCAATCAAGTCATTAGAACACTGATAGTTCTGAACTCATGATATTGATGATTGCTGCTTACAATAGTCATATCTACAGTTCAGAGAAGTTTTTGATTGTGAGCCAATGGTAAAGGGATGCCTGACAAAAAAAATTTTGTGAACATACACATAAACTTATTGTCACTGTTCAATATCGATATTATTTAAGTTCATAGGCTGACGATAACTAAAGTTGACATTCAGTAATGGCATTTCAGCACCTGAAAGTTTGTCCTTCAGTTAGGTGCACTGTGTGCGCTGATATTTGGTGTCTAATGGCGATATGATGCAACCATATTTGCTGACAATAAAACCTTTTAGAATGAGAATCATGCTAATAGAGCAAAATCATAGAATAAGTTTACGTAACCTCTCCGACATCACAATTGAACAATTGCCATCTTATAAGGGATTTATCTTACCGGAGCACCTAATTTCACTTTTCAAAACTATTGTTTGGTGTGTTGGGGCTTGGCTGTGTTTAAAAATTCATAAAAACTAGCGGATGTGAGATTGAACTGGTCACGGAAGGCTTTCAAAAGACTTTTAGAGTACATTATGTAAATTTTGGCATTTCAACGTCTCTTATGAAAAAAATCCTGTCTTTGACACGCAATCTTTTGTTCACATAGTGGGGTAATCAAACTCTAGCATAAAATTAATACTTTTGTATGATGTTTTTATTAGCTGGGAGATGAAAGAATGTATATAAGTAGCTATCAAATTAAACACAAACAGCTCTATATTGGATTGGCAGCAACGGAAAAAGCCTTGAGCTTCACTATACTTGAACATACTCAAGTGTTATAACAATTTTATTTCTTTGTCACAGAATTGCTGAATGAAAAAGATGAAATAATTAAGAATGCTTTGAATGAGAAACAGAGACTGGTCGAGACTTTGGCGTCCGGCTCGCAAGTGGTACGTATTACGCTTCTCGGCTGAGGGAGGCAGAAAACCTTATCTCTGCTTCTACTCAAGACTGAGTTGGATCCAAGTCAGTCAATCAAATGCTCCTGCTCAGATGGGCATTATGTTGACTGAGTTGGCTCGCAGCGACTCCGCTTTGTTTGGAATCAGAAAAGTAGAAACGTGCTCTACTTGTTATGTGCTGTTAGTCGGGTCAAGGTCACAGTGCACAGCTTTAGTCCCTCATTGCATGGTTTAGACCAGAGAACCGCTCTTGATACACATTTTTAGTGACACGTGACTAGAATTTTTACTCATCGGATATAATTACATCCGGGTCCTGGAAAAGGCGGAATGCTGCGGAAAGAAGCGGAATTCCGCCTTTTCCAGGACCCGAATTACATCCCTGTGAGTTAGCGGCTCCAACAATGAATCTTTGAGGATGATGTCTACCAGTAATACACCGGTATTCTACTTGCCCTGTAGTATGTTTGTTTTGTTTATGACTTGTTCCTTTTAACCCTGTCTAATTCTCACATTTTTTTCTGCACTTTGCTGGAAACTTACACCCTGACCAATCGTGACTGTCAATCTGGAACCCCAAAATTGTTATTGATCAGAGTGCATGATATGAATTTGGATTGTTTAGATCTCGAGCCTCTGAGAAGCTGACCAAGAATAGCTTGACCAATAGATTGATGAGCCTGTGACAATTTCAAACTGTCTTTTATGCCGGGGACAGATAAGGAAAGTCAATTTCCCATTTATTTAAATCAAAAACCGATCTTAATGGCCTCAACCATCAAATTTTGGTTATGTATAGGAAACAGTTGTCTGTCAAGTCAAGCCAGTGTCTCGATCTTGATATAACAGACAGTCTCGTTTGGCCTCATTATTAGGTCTCCTCCGAAACTGACGGTGAGAAAGATGCCAAGTCTCTAGTTCTCGCTTCAATTTCTGATGCAATGCTGCTCACCAAATTCCTGTCCGCTGCTACCACCAATGCTGCCACCAATGCTACGGCATCATCACAACCTCAGCTAGCTTTGTCTGCTGCCTCTGTCAGCAGCAGCTCGCTGCCAGCATCTGCGGCAGCAGCCTTGGCTAGCCCTTCTTCGTCAACGACAGCATCCAGTGACGAACTACCAACCATATCCGTGCTAAACAGTCTGAGCAAACGTCTCAATAACCTTTTGGTAGGTGTCCATTGCCTTTCTGGACTCATTGTTTTTAATCCGCCGCCATGCCCGGTCAGCTGTCTGCTGTGGTGTGGGATTTGTCAAAATTATTTGGGAGAAGCTTCTTCGTATGTCATAAAGAGGAAAGTGTAGGTGGCAGCAGATTCTGTCTGTTATGTAGCTTTTAACAACATTGTCAAATCCGGGAGAAGTAAAATGTGATATTATTGCATGGTGTATGATGCTTGCCACCCACCAATAAATGCTTCAACAAGCTTACCAAAAATGTTGACTGTCATGTTTGAATGCCCCCATTCACTGCTTGGCTGGAAAACCATAGGATAATGTTAGCGGATTGTTTCCCAAAAATAAGTGAAAAGAAGCAAGGATCAAATTCGTGATTACTAACTAGGATTACTGTAATGAAACAACATGGAAGTGAAATACTTTGATAATCCCAGGCACTAGGAATCTTGTAATTCAAACTCTGGTCAATAAATCGGCATTTTTGTGACACAATATTGTTTGCTTTAAAAAGTTCAAACTATTTGGCCATTGAATTCCACGACGACAAAAATCAATACAGTTCTTTATCACCACGCATTTTTATGGCATGTCTCTTCCTAAATCATTAACCGTTTTCAAGCATTTTCGAAAAACTTTTTCTCAGCCTTCAAGCCATTGATTTGTGTTCCCACACTTTTCACGAATTGTCTTGCTTATACAGGAGGTACTGGAGGAGCGAGAGAGTGAAAATGCTCGACTCAAACACCAACTCCATACAGCTGAACAGCTTTTACGTGAGTCACCTAAGGATCTTGGTGATAGCAGGCCAAACAGTTTCGTGTCTAATTCATCTTCTAGCGCCACTTCAGCTGGCGAAATGTCCTCGGACTCACAAATCAATGGTGAGAGAATTACTCTTCTAATGTCATAGCTCATAAAAATATTTGGCTAGAACACAATGACAGGTTTTAGACATGATTTGCTGGAGTTCAGGATGCATTCCATGTAGATAAAAATAATAGTGTATTTGGCCTAGGCAACTTGAAGTTTACATCTCCAGAGTCGCCTTGTCCTTGTCACGAGAAGATTACACCTCAAAATCTTAGATTATAAGCAATTATAAACAATTCAGTGATTATAAGTGTTTCCCATCAACTTCATTGTTATCTTTATTGTAAGTCAACATATTAGAAGGCGTGCAAACTCCTCTCATTAGTCAATACAAAACAGAAAGCCATTTGGAGGGTTTTATTTTGGAACGGGTGATAATATGGAGATAATAAAATAATAGAAATAAATGATGCAATATTCACTTCAACCTCATTTCTGACTTTTCTTTTTCTATTTGTAGCCATGTCTTCATCTTCTTCTCTACCTGTGATAAATACCTCTAAATCCGCCCCTGTAGTCGCTCAGTCTGTATCCTCCCCTGTCGAGATGCATATAGCTTCAGATGATGATAGCAGCAGTAGTTCTACAGCAGACAGTGACTCCGATGATGAGACTGTGTACGCTGACACTAAAGATGACCTTAATACTGAAGGTCACGACCCCGATGAGGTCAAGCAGCGACCTAGCAGTGTTTTGTCTGACGTATCCAACTCCCATACTGACAATACGTTGATATCTACAGAAAACTTAGCTGATACCGATGATGTGCAGCAGCAAAATAAAAACTCGTCTAATAGCAATGTGACTGATAGTGAAAATGAGGCTGAAACGTTTGCTGAAACAGATGAATCAAAGCAATCAATCGCTAATCCTCCACCAGTTATACCTCAAGTAGAAGTCAAAGTGCATAGTGCTAGCAGTAGTGACAATGATAATGACGATAGTCATGGCGATGGTGATGGCGATGGTGAACAGTCAGGGACTGACGAAATTGAACAATCAAACATAGACGATATCGTACTCACACCACCCCCTGTAGTAGGGGATGTAGTTATGAACGATGAATGTGACACCAAGTTCTCACTTCCGGCAACGGAGAGCGAGATTGAGACGGCTAGTAAAGTGGTGGATGAAGCCATGAAAGCTGCATTGGATCAGTTTAAGTCTGAGCAGAGCGACACTGGGGATGAACAGGATGAGGGTGTGGACGAGGAAAGTCATCCTGTCATCGATTGTGACAATATAGACATTGACGTCACGTCAGACAGCGAGCCAGCTGTCACTGCTGCCAATGATGGTGCTGCCCCAGGCGGTGGTGAAATTGATGACAGCGATGAGTCAGATGCTTTGTCAGCAAGCTCTCTGGATTAGACATCACCGCATAGCTACCTGCTACAGTTAACCTGCTACTGTCGCTGCGCTGCCTTCATTATATCACGGTACTCCACAGATTTGGCACTTGTAGCAGTGATATGCCACTATAATCATTATGATCACCATACTATTTGTGTGCACTTGGCTGAGGGTTGGTTGTGAGATGCTACATAAACTATGTCTATGTATTATAAACAAAATGAACTCACTCTTTCTCTGTCTTTGGGCCTAGCTGTCAAATAATCAAATTATTTTTCTATGTTTGCCCATGATTCCTCAACTGTTTTTTTATTAAGTCACATCCCAGTTAGTTATGCAGGATTCAAGTATCGCTTTTTTCTCTTTCTTTCCGTTCTATGAACTTGTTTTTTACTGTATATAGCTGACTTAAAATAATTATGGACAGCAAAAATCCCCAGGATGACATTCATCACGATAACATTTGATGGGGATCATTTATTTATATACTAGCTACTCTAAAAATCATGATGATTTCCTGTGCAATTTTCTCCTCCAAACTATCCAAACGTTACCTTTATTATAATTATTATTTTAGAGGTGTGACAGAAAATGAAACTTTTTTTCAGTGTCCATGAGCCCATCGATATTACCTATAACAAAGAGTCGTTTTGCAAACCTCAAGGGAGGGTCGAAACGATCATTTTCTGTTCCAGTGCTACATTAGTTTAGTTTTGTATTATTGTACATAATAAGCTATTCATATTATACCGTTTATTATGTTCACTTTATATAATAATTGTACTACGTATATTATAATTATCATCATCAAAATTGATTGAAACTTCTCTGTTAAATTTTACGACAGACTTTCTCTGGGCTCTCTATACTTAGTATTTTTTGCCGTAATTGACCCATTGTCATGAATAAATCCTCAATAATGATAAATTCAAATGTTAGGTGTGATGTTTGAGCTGCATAAGGTAAATAAAATATTGCAACAGTCATTACATCTATGAGACCAAGGAGTAATAATAATATTAACTCCTTGATGAGACAGCGGAGAAGCTTACAAGTCAATAAAAGAGTTGTGTTCTCATTGACACAGAGTAGATAACTTTGCTATGACATGCATATTAATGTGTAGGAGGCAGAACTGAGTACGTGTTCAGCCATCTGCATATGTGATTGCTTGGCATGAGCATCCAATATGAAGTAAGGAGATACATAATGCCATATGTAAAGTATTGAAATAAAAAAGACAGGGACATTTTGAACACGGTTAAGATTGATACTTGTGACATACTTTTTTGACTAGAAGGACACCAGCAGCTTGAAGCTCACACAGACTGAATATGTAAATAAATACCACAAATAAATATTATTAAATTGGTTGTTTACAAACGATAGCTAGATAAATAAGTTTGTTGTTCTAGATAGCATGCCATAAGTAATGATAGCATTATATGCCTCTTCCAGACAGTGCTGCTAGTCTCCCGGCTCTAGTTGTTGGCCTTGCAGCAACAGATTCAACTTCTGCATTCCTATTTCTACGCTGTGTGCGAGGTGACCTACTTGGGCTACTAAAGTCCCTATCTCTGGTGGTGCCCATGACGTCCAGGTTTGCCTTTCGTTGAGGTCTCTCCGGATGATCATGGGAATGCCCGTTATCCTTTGTATGCTGTGAATGAGGTAGATTCATTCTGCCTAACCTTTCCTGTTGTCTGTGGGAGGTGTAATCGTTGTGATCAATATGCCCATTATTTCCGATGTGCATCCTTCCGACTCTGCCAGAGTTGTTTTGATCGAAATGGACACCTCTGCCCCTATGCGGTTTCTCCCTTTGACTGCTAGACTCAGAGTCTTCTTGTGTTTTAGATGCTCTCTCCTGCTCTCGCTGTTTCTTTCGCTCATCATGTCTGGCTCTCCAATCATATTTTGGCTCTGGCTCAGTGTGTTTTGTACCGTTTAGTTTTGAGTGTGAACTCAACCTCGAACGCTCAGGTATTGTTGTGTTGGACATCTTCTTAGTCATGAATGATACACTGAATTTCTCCAAACGATTCATAGCGACCACCACTCTAATAGCTTTCTACAAAGAAAAAATCAATCCGGATTTGAGACCCTCATACAACTTAAGATATAATGAACCTTCAAACAGAAATCAGGCTTTGTGATTCCCGAATTTAAAGCTGAAATATTGTGGTTATTGCTAACATAAAGGCAAGACAGATGTGCCAATATACATGTAAGGTGACCAATAGCAAAGTTATGAGTCTCACCTTCCACTTGTTTCTGGCATAAAACTTGAGGTGAAACTTCTTCGACAGATGTCTGGTGGTCTGAGTTTTGGTAATTTTCTGTAACCAGCTATGCTTCATGCAGTCTGCAGCTGATGGGCGCTTTCTGTTGATTGAGGCACATGATTAGTTCTTAAACTTATGCATTTGTCTCAACGCAATTATATTTGAGACATAGTATCAATCAAACATACATATATCTGGCCAAACCTATCAAAATGTATCAATGGTAATGACTAGCTAATGATGAATAATGCCATGGGACTAATGACTGAGAATCGTAGCAACGTAAACTATATTAGTCGGAAAATCAGGGAAGACAACTCTTTACTGGAAGGAATCAATTACTCAACTTAACAATATATAAACTAGACATCTTAAACTAAAAATATTATTTTTCAAGCTACCTTGGATCTTTGACCAGCAGCTTCCTTATGAAATCTTTGCAGCCGTCTGTTATTGCTTCAAACTCTTCAGCCGCAAAGTCAAACTTGGCATTGAGAATGTTACATGTTGTCTCGTTGTCGAAATTGCCAAGAAAAGGCGAAAGACCTGACACTCTAAAATTCAAGAAACACAAGAACTACAGGTTATACTCTCGGACACCATGAATATCTGGGGGCATTGAGCAAATCAGTTCACCGTAGGGTACCTCAATGGTAATGCATCAATGATGTTCATTCGTATATATCTATGCATCGATGGCAAGGTCGCCGTAAACACATCAGGTGCGCCGGCATGTAGAATTGAGAGTTACGACAATGGTTGGATACGACTACAGCTAAACATACAGAACATAGCAGATGACTCCAACAGCCCACATATCAGTAGCGGGAGTCACGTCCTCAAAGTTTGCTACTTCTGGTGCCATAAACTCCAGTGTACCAGCCATTGTCTTCACATGTTTGCCTTCCTGATAGGATAGCGCCAGTCCAAAGTCTATGATTTTGATTCTAGTACCTGTTTTTGCCACACACACAACATTCTCAGGCTGAAATTATTGATACCAATATTTCATAAAGATAGATTATCAACGATCAATTGTAATACTACGAAATGAACTACAGCCGAAAGTCAGTTTAAAAATCACATGAAGATATGTAAAAGATTGTAATGAGTCAATAATAACCTATTTATCACTTTGCTGGTGTACACTATGCTATCTCAGTCTCTTGACAACTTCAGCAATTTATCAGATATGAGTTATCTTATCGTGGCCAAAGAGGGGACAAATCAGATAAGAAAAGCCTTATTGTATTTTATCACCACTTCACCAAGGAGATAAAGAGAACTCTAACTCCGTGACTTCACCCCAGGGGGGACTTGACCAAAATCCACCAATAGGCTCAGCCATTTTTCAAGTTTTAGGGGAGGGGGCGTTTGCCCAGCTGAACCTGCATATTGAAATCAAGAAAAGGGGCGTTTTCTCAAGTCTACCACTAAAAATGGTTGTGGAGATGTAATTTGATTCTTTTTGATGTAATTTGAGGGGATTTTTTGCTAGTGAAAAGGGATGGTAAAATCATCTTGTGAGAGCAGTGGAA
>ERZ1740070.2705-NODE-2705-length-10025-cov-7.624072_pt1 | contig 10025 bp, 11 predicted proteins | sample MGYA00581734_ERZ1740070 | MGnify/ENA primary metagenome ERZ1740070 (study PRJEB43018, sample SAMN04849744) | marine metagenome | isolation source: floating plastic debris | place: Pacific Ocean | collected 2008-09-01 | study: EMG produced TPA metagenomics... | reverse complement strand
TTGCTTAGTGGGATTAGTTTTTCTATTAATTACTCTTCAACAACTTCGACTAACTCTTCAATCATCACGTCGAATGCGCGTGCCAACTTCTGAATAGCGGTAAAATCAACCGTAGTCATTCCAGGAGAACGGGCATAGGTTTTTAAAGTACTGTAAATTACTCCGGAGCGGTTAGAAACTTCTTTGAGCGTCCAACCTTTCTCATTTGCAAATTCTCTAATCCTTAATCTTACAAGCCCCATGAAGCTATTAATTATTAACTAATCAAAAAATCACCTAAAACATTTACTCTTCTAAAACTTCAACTAATTCTTCAATCATCACATCAAATGTACGCGCTAATTTCCGAATAGCAGTGAAATCAACCATCGTCATTCCAGGCGAACGGGCATAGGTTCTTAAAGTACTATAAACAACTCCAGAACGGTCAGAGACTTCCTTTATTGTCCATCTTTTCTCAGCAGCAAGCTCTCTTACTTTTAACCTGATTATTCCCATAATTTACTGCCAGCAAACAATTTATATCAACTTGATTAACTTTATTGTTCAAATATTGACTCGTTAAATAAATTAATCAAAAGCGCTTACTCTTCAACCACCTCGACCAAATCTTCAATCATCACATCAAATACACGAGCTAACTTTTGAATAGCAGTAAAATCAACGCTTCCCATTCCTGGAGAACGTGCGTAAGCCCTAACCGTGCTATAAACCAATCCAGAACGGTCTGACACATCTTTAAGCGTCCAGCCTTTCTCGTTGGCAAATTCTCTAATTCTTAATCTAACAATCCCCATTAGACGCTTGACAAGTGATACCTTGTTATCATTTAATAATTTTATTCCATTAAATATAAATGATTACCCTCCAGCATAACAAATGAAGGGTAATCACAATAAGTAAAAATAAAAATCCCGAAAACAACGTAAATCGTGTATCAACAGATAATTCCTATTGCAATTAGGAGGAATCTGATAACTGATGCATCTAGCACCTACTACTGCTCACAGGGTTCATCTAATACTGTTCACAGGGTTCATCTACATCGCTCTCAGGAGTCATTTACTATGTTAACATCGCTCAAACCAAGAAAGCTCGTCATCAGACAATCAAAAATTTCTTATAAATCTTCAGAAATCCATCCCCTAGCACGATTCGTCACCGAAGAAGCAGTCTGTTTAAAATTTAAAATCAAATTTGAAGATATTTATGTAGTCGAATGCTGGCAATATATTGTCTACGTTCACGGCAAGGGTTTGAGCAAATTTGTCAGCTATGCGGATTTCCCACCAGTTATCGGAGTTGCGCCACCAACCACTTTAGAAGCGACCAAATGGCGCAGACGCTGGTTAAAGAAGCATAGTTTTATTTACAGTAAACAAGCACCTGTATGGTGGGGAAGATTTTTTGCAATTCAATTTAAACAAGCTTTCTCGGATAAAGTTTTGTATGAGTGGGGAAAATTAATTAATTTAATAAGATTTGCCTTTAATGAAGAAATATTACAACAACTGCGAAATTGCTATCGCCATAACAAGGAATTGTTGGTTAGCAGCTAATTGATAGTTGTTAGTTATAAAATCTTTCAACTATCAATTCCTAACTCCTAACTCCTAACTCCTAACTATTATCAAGCGTTAGCTGATTCTAAAAGCTTCTTCCTAGCTCTTTCAGCGCGTGCTTCGGCGGAAGTCATGACCTCTTCCATATTTTCGAGCATTTCACCGGGGAAATTTTCTAAAACCCTTGTAGAAAGTGCAACTCTTCCTTTTCCTTCATCTATATCGATGATGAGAGCTTTAATTTCTTGGTCTGGCTGAAATACTTTTTCAAGACTTTCAATAAATTTTTGGCTTATCTGCTTGATGTGGAGTAAAGCACTAACGCCATTTATATCAACAAATACGCCAAATGGTTTAATACCAGTTATCTTTCCTTCCGCTAACTGCCCTATTTCTAATAAACTAAAGCTCGCAGAACTTTTCGCCAAACGTTGGGAAAGTACAAGTTTATTCGTGTCGCGATTAACTTCTAAAAAGCTAACAGTAAGTTTCTGACCTTTTAGTGCTTCCAAATTATTGCGCTCAAGCAGATGAGAACGAGGAATAAAACCGCGCAAACCAAGAAGATTGACGGTAACTCCACCTTTATTGGTATTCATTACCTGCACGTCTACACTTTTGGTGGTTTCTTGCATTTCTAGCAACTTGTCCCAAATCTGCCTCATTTCTAACTGACGGCGAGAAACGGTTACTTGACCTTCTGCATTTTGCTCTTGGACAATTACAAATTCTAGTTCCTCATGAAGTGGTAGAACTTCTGATAAATCTATTACCTCTCTCAAAGCTGCTTCATGACGGGGGATAAAGGCTGAGGATTTGCCTCCAATATCGGCATAAGCTCCATCTGGGTCAATTTGAAATACTTTCCCTTTAACTACCTGTCCTTTTTGAAACTGGTAATCATGTTTTTCTAAAGCTGCCGCAAAATCGTCCATTGTAAAAGACGTAGCGGCTTGTTGAGAGATGTTTGCTTCGTTCTCCATAATAAATTGAAGATGAATTAAGATTTAGAGTGCCCTTGATAAGAGCAAATTATTAGTTATTAGCCATTAATTATTAAGCGAACAATAATTCAGCCTTTCATATATTTTTTTTAACGGTTTTTAAGCCGTAAGAAAAAAGCAAATTGAAAAAGTGAATTATCTGATTAGTAATTAATGACAACTCTTACACCATATCCTACAAATTCGGTCAAGGGTTCCTATAAAAATTCTTTTAGAAGGAAAAAATTTCTATGGGTGCCCGTCAAGATTTCTAAAGCTGTCCAAATAATTCTTTAACTAGGTTCCAAGCATCCGCAGCAGCTTGGGGATTATAGCTGGCGCGACGGTCGCAAAAAAAACCGTGATTGGCATTTTGATAACGAAATACACGGTTTTCTACTCGATATTTGTTTAATTCTGCTTCGATTTGGTCTACTTGCTCTGTAGGGATACTGGAATCTTCCATACCAAAAAAGGCATAAAGCATACCTTTAATTTCTGAAGTAACATTTATAGTAGGTTTGCCACCACCGGGAACACCAGTAGTTATACGTGCGCCATAAAATGAAGCAGTAGCTTTTATATCATTTAAGCTGGCCGCAAGATATGCTACATGTCCGCCAAAGCAGAAGCCAGTGCAGCCAAATGCATCTTTTTTTATTTCAGGTAGGGTTTTGAGATAATCGATAGCTGATTGAATATCTTTTAACAGTTCTGGGGCTTTGGTTTGTCCCCAAGCGTAATCTTTGCCCACTTTTATATCTTCAGGGGTATAACCAGTTGCAAAGCCTGGTGCTTGACGTTGAAATAACGCAGGTGCTATAGCAATATACCCTTCCTTGGCGATACGTTCGGTAACTTCCTGAATATGGTCATTAACCCCAAATATCTCCTGCAATACAACGATTCCGGGATAGCTACCCGTTTCTTGAGGTTTTGCTAAGTAAGCATCTATCTGTACCGAATCAGAAGCTATTTCTATAGTTTTGGTGTCGATTGCACGCTCTGTCATAATAGTTTTTACCAGTATGGTGTGATTATTGGATATAGTTATGCCAGTAATGAGAATTTAACTCTCACAAAATAATTAGTAATAACCTTTTGTGTGAAAAATTTTCTCTAATTAGATTCGATGTATAAATAAAATATCTAGCCTACAAGCAACTGACACTAATTTTTACAGGTTCCTTTTTTAAGCTATTAGCACCCCCAAACGAAGGTGATGATTCAATTCCGCATTCAGCCAGATAGTGAAATTCCCGCATCCACTCAGCTTTTCAACCAAATTAGATTTGCGATCGCATCGCGGCAATATCCACCAGCCTATAAGTTGCCTTCAACGCGAGCATTGGCGATGCAAACCGGTTTGCATCGCAATACAATTAGTAAAGTTTACCGCCAATTAGAGGAAGACGGACTGGTAGAAAGTCTGGCTGGTTCGGGAATTTACGTTCGCGCTCAAGGACATGAGGGTGGTAGTAAATTACAATCGCCGATTCTCAAACAACACCCCCTAGCATATAAAGTCGTTCAGAAGGCTCTTGATGAACTACTTGCTCAAGGTTGTTCGCTCAATCAAGCCCGTGAGATATTTCTAGCTGAAATTGATTGGCGATTGCGTTGTAGCGCACGAGTGCTTGTAGCTGTACCAAGTCAGGATATCGGTGCTGGTGAATTGATAGTACAGGAATTAGAACAAACGCTACAAATACCGGTTCAGCTAGTTGCGACCGAAGAACTATCAGCTGTATTGGATAAAACTACTTCAGCAACAGTGGTTACAAGTCGATATTTTATCGGAGAAGTAGAAGCAATTGCAGCACCAAGAGCAGTACGTGTAATCCCTCTTGATATCCACGATTACGCAAAAGAATTAAGTACTGTAAAGAATTTATCAAAAGACAGTTGTATTGGCATTGTTAGCCTCAGTTCCGGAATTCTCCGAGCAACAGAAGTAATTCTCCACGGTTTACGAGGAGACGAAATATTGGTGATGACTTCTCAGCCAAAAGATAGTTATAAACTAGGAGCAATAGTTAAGCGGGCACAATTAATATTTTGTACTGATAAAACTAGTTATTCAGCAGTACAAAATGCTATGCAAATAGCTATAGAAGATATTATTCGTCCACCCAAATTAATTAGCTGTGAAAATTATATCGGTAGCAAATCAATTAACTTACTCAAGAGAGAATTAGGTTTAGGGTAAGAAGGAATTAGTTAGGAGTTAGGAGTAGCAAGTAGCAAGTAGAATATTAATTCATTCTTATTATCGGCTCACAGAGCATCCATTCCCGGCATTATTACTTGCTACTTGCTACTTTAAGCGCAGTCCCTAGTCCCCCATCGCTTATGCAGAAAGCAGAGTAGGTAATTGCAAAAATTCTTTAACTGTTTCTAAGTAAGTCTCTGAGTCTTCTAACATAGGAAAATGAGCCGTGTTAGAAATCATTACATACTCGACTTCGTCACTTAAAATAGAGGCTTTTCGACCCATTTCGGCGGGAATTATTTTATCGTATTCCCCAGAGATTAATAAGGTTGGTACTTTGACCTTGGCAAATTCTTTTGGCATTAATTCGGACTGAGCTTTACTTACAGAAGTATAAATAGTGTTCAAAGCTGCTTCGTAATCTGCTATCAAAAAGTCTTCTAAAAAAGCCTGACGTTCGGTTGCTGTTATGGAACGATACAGAAATCTTGCCATAAACATTCTGTCAACTAATGGAATTTTTCCTAACCATTGCGGACGGAATTTGACGACGTAGCCACCAAACTTGTGAAAAGCTTCAAAAGACTTTTTGTCATACTCAAAAATACCACTACAAGTCAAAATTGCTTTTTCTACACGGTCTTGATATTGGTTAAGAAACAAAGTCGCAATTGATGCTCCCATTGAATGAGCATTAATAAAAACTCGCTCCAACCTTAATTCATCAAGTAATACAGCTAAATCCTCAGCATATTCTTCTAACTCGTAGGTTAATTCTATTACTGCTTCTTCACCTTGTTTTTCTTGAAGAGAATCTACTTGAGCAATAGGCTTTCCATGAGAACGACCAAAACCACGCATGTCGTATAGCAAACAATCAAACTGTTCTGACAAAACATGAGCGGTACTTTCCCAATATCTAGCGCTACCAGCCCAACCATGGATAAACACCATTACTGGTTTTCGTGAATCACTAGATATTTGTTTTATCCACTGGTAATAATGTTCTACGCCCCGAACTTTAATATAAGCCATGCATCAAAAAATTTAATTTCAAAAACAAAAAAATTAGAAGCTAAGAATTAACTCTAATTAATTCTCAACTTCTAACTTTTAATTCCTTACTATATTTAAGCTGATTCAGGCTTCGGTAGGGAAGAGGGATGTACCAACAATTCTGCTGTGGAACGCTTCTCTACCATTTCACGAGTTACCGTACAAACATTTACATCTTTACGAGAGGGTAACTCGTACATCACATCCAGCATCAGTTCTTCTACAATACCTCGCAATGCTCTAGCACCAGTCTTACGACGGTAAGCTTCTTGAGCAATTGCTTTGAGAGCTTCTGCATTAAACTCCAACTGGACGCTATCCATATTCAACAGTTTCTGATACTGCTTGACCAAAGCACTGCGTGGCTTAGTTAATATCGACATCAGCGCTTCTTCATCAAGTGGATCTACTACCGCTACCATTGGAACCCTGCCAATAAATTCGGGTATCATCCCAAACTTAACCAAATCCCCTGGCTCCAAATGACGCACGGTATCCGCTACTCGCTTTTCCTTGGATTGACCTTCTCCTGGCTGTACAAATCCAATGGACTTTTTACCAGTTCTCTGCTCTACGACCTTTTCCAAACCTACGAAAGCACCACCGCAGACGAATAAAATATTACTCGTATCAATCTGAATGCAGTCTTGATAAGGGTGCTTGCGTCCTCCTTGAGGTGGTACGTTAGCAACGGTTCCTTCAAGCATTTTTAACAAAGCTTGCTGTACCCCTTCTCCAGAAACATCTCGCGTTATCGAGGGATTTTCGCTTTTGCGAGCAATCTTATCAATTTCATCTATGTAGATAATTCCGCGTTGCGCTTCTTCAACATCCAGGTCGGCAACCTGTAGGAGTCGTAGCAAAATATTTTCTACGTCTTCGCCTACATAACCAGCTTCCGTTAAGGTAGTAGCGTCAGCAACTGCAAAGGGTACATCAAGGATTTTTGCTAAAGTCTGTGCCAACAGAGTCTTACCGCACCCCGTGGGGCCAATCAACAAAATATTTGATTTTTGAAGTTCTACTGAATCTGAGTCCTCACCTTCGTCTTTGCCGCCCTCTTTAGAACTATTTACCAGTGACAATCTTTTGTAGTGATTGTATACCGCTACGGAAAGTACCTTTTTGGCTTCGTCTTGACCAATAACGTGTTCGTCTAGGTACTTCTTAATCTCTCGCGGTTTGGGTATTTGGTTAAACGAGAGACTGGCAGAGCGGGTACGGCGTTTCTGAGGTGGCTCCGAACGCGGTGCTGGCTGCGAAGCAGTTGCTGCACTATTAGTATCGAGCAGTTCCTCGTCTAATATCTCGTTACACAAGTCAACGCACTCATCGCAAATGTAGACTCCCGGTCCGGCGATTAGTTTGCGTACCTGCTCTTGAGATTTTCCACAAAATGAACATTTTAAATGGGAGTCGTACTTACCTGTCATACCAGCCTCTTATTTCACACTAGTGACGTTTTCCCCTGCTGGGGGAAGATTTTGTCTGGAGATAACCTGGTCGATTAATCCATAATTTGTAGCTTCGGATGCCGACATGAAGAAATCACGTTCGGTATCAGCCTCTATTTTTTCTAATGGTTGACCAGTATGAGATGCTAAAATCTCATTCAACTTAGACTTATGATAAAGAATTTCTTTAGCTTGGATTTCTATATCCACTGCTTGCCCCTGGGCACCGCCTAACGGCTGATGTATCATAATCCGTGAATCAGGAAGAGACATGCGCTTTCCTGCGGTTCCTGCTGTTAGCAATAAAGCACCCATACTAGCAGCCAATCCAAAACATATAGTTACTACGTCTGGACGAATTTGTTGAATTGTATCATAAATTGCCATGCCTGCCGTAACTGAGCCGCCAGGGGAATTTATGTAGATTTGAATATCTTTTTCTGAATCATCAGCGTCCAGAAATAGTAGTTGAGCGACAAGTGAGTTAGCAACTGCATCATCTATGGGAGTTCCTAAGAAGATAATCCGCTCTCTTAGGAGACGCGAATAGATGTCAAAAGCTCTTTCCCCCATGCCTGATTGTTCCACTACCGTTGGCAGCATGGAAGTAGAATCCGGGCTATCGCTTTGCGAATAAATAGATAATTGATTCAAACTACTAACTGGGTAATTTCCCGACTGCGATACAAGCATAAAAGTTATAGATGACAATTAAGACAACAGTAGCTTTCGTAACAGCAATTACTGCTCGTTTATAACAATAACCGAATTTCAATAAGAGAGTATGTTTTACCTATTATGCCTCATATAGATAAAGAACGTGTGAAGGTTCGTCGATTTGTTCAACATTTCTAAGACATAATTAACATCAACTTTAAGTTTTATTAATTTTACTAAAGTTGATGGGCTTCTTTTTTCAATTTTAATCTAAGCGGGTTAACACTCAGCAACCGGAGTTTACAGCATGACCGCTTTATCGCAGGGCGCATGTATTTTAATGATTGTAAACTGATTGCCGAGCGCTATTAACCGTCATTATTCTTCTGGTGTAGAGGAGACAGTTTGTTCTTCGGATTCGGAAGAACCTGAATCACTTTCTTCAGTTTCAATAGACTCTACAGATTCCTCTGTTGTATCATCTGCCTCTGGTGGATTTAAAGAACCTTCCGGAACGAGTTCAATAGAAGAACGTTCTAAGAGCCAGTCGATAATTTTTTCAGTCAATAATTCGTTTTCGACTGCTTCTTGTACTCTATCTGGGTCAACATCCTCCCCAGAGTATTCTTCCATTACTTCTTTTTTCCTAGATTCTATTTCTTCGGGTGTAGTTTTAATAGATTCGCGTTCGCCAACTTCGCGCAAAGCCAGAGTTCTTTGCAATCTGTCAAGTGCCTCCGGACGTGAACGTTCGCGCAATTGAGGAATAGTATCTTGGTTGAATAGTTTCTTGATATCCAAACCTTGTTGGGAAAGGCGCATTGCTGTTTGGGTCAACATTGCATCAACTTCTTGCTGAATCATTGTTTCAGGCAGGTCAAATGTTGCATGCTTGACTAACTCATTTAACAAAGCTTCTTGTTTTTTAGCTTTAGCGTTATCTTCATTTTCCTTTTTAAACCGTTCTTCTAAGGAATTACGTAATTCGGCTAAATTCTCAAATTCGCTAACTTCCTGAGCAAAATCATCATTTAGTTCGGGAAGCTCTTTTTCTTTAAGTTCTTTAAGGGTCACAGTAAATTTAGCTGAAGCACCTGCTAATTCCTCATTAGCATAAGGGTCTGGAAACTGAGCTTCAACTTCTTTGGTTTCTCCAGGATTCATTCCTATTATCCCTGTGATAAAACCAGGAATAAACTTATCTTCCTCTAAGTCAACCTGAAAATCGGTAGCTTCAGCACCAGGAATTGCTTCGAGTTCAGCTTCTGGGTCTGCACCTTCTTCAGGAGCCAAAAAGCCTTTAAAATCAAGAATAGCAGTATCCCCCAACTGTGCCGGACGACCTTCTACTGGAATTAAAGTCGCCATCTGTTGGCGCTCCGAATCTAAAACTTTATCTACTTGCTCGGTGTCATATTTAACTTCTTCGGCTTTAAACTGCAAACCTGAATATTCGCTCAAATCAATAGACGGTGGTACATCTACTGCAGCCGAAAAAGTTAAGGGTTTACCTGGCTCATAATTCTCTATGAGTTCTTCAAAAGAAGAGCGTAACTCTGGTTGACCAATAGCTTCGATACTTTCCTGCTTTACCGCTTCACCAATGCCATCTTGAATTAATTCTTCAAGAGCGGCAGCTTTGATACGAGTTTTTCCTAAGCGCTGTAACAATATTTGCCGAGGAACCTTGCCTTTGCGAAACCCTGAAATATTAGCTTGACGAGCGTAATTTTGAATTACCTTTTCATAGCTCTGCTTGGTTTTTTCCGGTGCAATCTCGATTTCTAAACCAATTTGACTGGCTGGCAGTTTTTCCTGGGTAACTTTCATAGACTTGAATTATGTTTATGCTACTTTTTGAACAAGAAGTTGACGAACGTCTGATGCGTCCCGCTTGTCGAAGGAGATTAATATTATTATTCCTGACAATTCTTTCCTAGAAATATCCGGGAACCTAACGATGGTAATTAGAGGCGTGCGAATTTGAAATAAAATTTCTTTAAACGCAGTCAAGGTTGGTGAGTTTCGGCCGCAAAAGTTGATACTAACTGCAAAACCCAGATTATATTTGTGGTATTCGCACTCAACAAGCAGCGAGTAA
>ERZ1740070.2704-NODE-2704-length-10027-cov-7.528179_pt1 | contig 10027 bp, 7 predicted proteins | sample MGYA00581734_ERZ1740070 | MGnify/ENA primary metagenome ERZ1740070 (study PRJEB43018, sample SAMN04849744) | marine metagenome | isolation source: floating plastic debris | place: Pacific Ocean | collected 2008-09-01 | study: EMG produced TPA metagenomics... | reverse complement strand
TGAAACGTATGTGGGGAGTACTTGTGTGTACACGGTAGCCTTATCAAGGAGAGGGATGTCTTTCTAATTTTGAGCATGATAAATCCACATTGCTTGGGTATCACCTGCTTTTGTGAAACCGCATTTTTGATAAAAATCAACGGTTTCAGATTCTGCTACTAAAATTTGTTGGTGGAAATCTTGATATTTTTGAGTAATTATTTTTAATAAATTTAAGCCGATACCTTGTTTTTGGTATTTTGGAAAAACTAATAAATGCGGGTAATAAACTACTAAATAACCATCGGTAATTGAATTAACTAACCCGACTAATTTTTCTTTATCCCAAGCTGTAACGAGTGAATGGGAATTCATTAAAGCATTGTATAGTTCGTTGGGTTTTTTGGCTGATGACCAGTTATTAGAGTTATATAATTTTAAAATTTCATCGATAGATATGTTGCGGATTTGTTTATATTCGATATTGTTTTTATTCATCGTTTGGCTGGTATTTAACTTATAAAAATTAGAATTATAAACCCATAACAGATAATTGAGAATTAAAAAAACCGGGTTTTTTGAAAAAACCTGGTTCTTGGAAATATTTATAATGATTATATAAAAACTGCATTCAGGAATCTAATTTGAGAAAAACTTGTGGTTCGGGATTTTCAGGAAATTCAATATCCCAATCTACAAATCCAATATTACGGTAAAGTTTTGATGCTATTTGATTATATGGGTCATGACCTGTAGCTATTAATTCAACTTCTGGATATAATTTCAAACGTCTAATAACTTCTAACATTGCAGCTTTACCATAACCCTGCTGCTGATATTTAGAATCAATCATCAAACGTAAAATAAATCCAACTCCACCAATGATTTCGTACATAATAAAGCCAACCATTGGTGATTGTGGTTTTTCATGACCGAGGACAGAAGCATCATATACAGCAAGAGGAAAAAGGTTAGGATTGACGTAAGCTTGAGCTAATGACCTTATATTCGGTGCTACAAATTTCTTTTGATTTTCATTTAATTCTAAACTGACACACTCTTGAAAATTATCAACGGTTACTTTGCGTAAATGCACTTTAGCCATTTTTTTATCGTGAATAACTCTTTTATATTATTTCTGAGAAATTAGCTTTTTTCTACTAGCTAAAAATTATGTAAATGATTAATAATTCTGATTTTTAAGGTAATTCATGGCTAATTCAGCAGGTGTATCGTTTTTGAGTGCAATCTTTTTATTAAATGTCGGATACAAGTTATTTAAAATAGTTAAATCTTCAAAAAGCAAGGTATCGCGAAAATTATTTCCTTTTTGAGGAAACTTAAGCAATTTGTGCCACCAAGCATATTTAAAATTCAAATATCCATCTACACAGAATTTAGTTTTTGTCGGTGATTCTGGATAACTATAAGCAATTCCTACAAACAGCTTTCCTTTAGCAATTTCGTTAGTAAGAATCAGTAAACTTGGTAAAAATGAATTAATACATTGAATCACGACATCATTTACTAACGGATTCATTTTATTTTTATTTACTTGTTTATCGTCTCGTTTATGTAGAAAAATTTGCCAAGATATTTTATTTTCATCCTGGGTTAAATTTTCGATTTTAATATCTTTTGTCAGCATTGAATCATAATGAGTACCTGCAAAATGCTCTCCATCATGTGCATTCCACATCAGCTGGTCAATATTACCATTAAATGATTCTGAGAAAGAATAAATATGATTCAGTTCGCTGAGATTTAACTGGGGATTATATTCGGGTAAAAAATTAATGTTTTTATAATCGGGAATAGGTAATCTGGGTTCGATTGGTTGAGAAATTGATTTTCCATTTTGTTCTTCCCAATTAAGTCCGTAAGTCCAAACCAAACCATTAACAACTTGTAAAGGTAAAACCGGTTGAATCTCTTTAGTAGAAATATTTCCGTCAACAATTACTTTTCCGTCTCCCAAAAATTGAACTTTATTACCGTGGTAAGGACAAGCTAAACAACTTTTATGTTCAAATTCTACAATATGACCACCTTTAGCTAGATTTGCTCCAGCATGAGGACAGATATTATCTAAAGCATTTAAATTACCTTGTTTGTCTTTCCAAATTACATAATCATGATTGAGAAGGGTAATTAATTTGGGTTTGTTAATTTCAAAGCTTTCATATCTACCCAAACACCAAGGTGAACCTTCGTACATTTGGGTTTGACTTTCAATTTTCATTGTTGCTACTACTCTTTAAATCTTGTTGTAATTACAAGTATCGAAAATTTATTGAGTAAATAGCTTGTAATTAATTCCGATTTTTGGATATTCTTGCTATTGTTTTAAATTAACCTCTGAATTAACTTTTAATTCTGACTTTGACTCTCCCCAATTATCAAAATTACGTTTTACCCAATCCATCCCAACTTCATTATTTAATTTAATTTTCTGTGGTGAATTAGGATAAATTTTATTTAAAATATCAGCATCTTGTTCTACTACTGTTTTACTCATTTCCAAAAATTGTTTCTTCAAGAGTTTTCCTAAAGGATTATTTATTTTTGCAAACAATAAAATATAAGTTCTAGTTTTAGTTAAAGACTCTGGTACGAAAAGATGACATTGAGCAATTTTTCCGAAAAAGCTATCACCATGAAAAATAACTAAGGAAGGAAAATAGTTTTCTAAGTGAGCTTTAATTAAATCGGGAAGTAAAAACTGTTTTGGTTGTTTAAGCTTTTCCCAGAATGTTTTCGGAGCGGTAGGAGCATCGTAAAAAGCTTCGGAATGATGACCGTTATCGGTAAACTTCTCAAACCTAACTTCGGTAATTTCAAATAATTCGCGATGGGTACCGTTTTGATGGTTATAATCGTGCATATTTAACAGCATCGATTTTAAATCTGTTTTAATGCTTGTATCTGCTGTATGACCTATAAATTCGTAATTATCAGCTATTTTTTCTAAAATATCGGGAATGTGAATTACAGGTTTATAATCTCCGTAAGACCAGATAAAATCATCTCTAATAATTAATTTTAAAGGTCGTATTTGCGGTAAAGTTTTTTTATCAGTTCCCGGTAAAACGGTACAACCATCCTTATCAAATTTCAAAGCGTGAAACGGACAAACAACTTCGCTTGTTCCATCAGAATTAACTTCACACCAACCCTCCGATAACATCGCTCCCATGTGAGGACAAATATTTGGTAAAGCTTGAATACTCTCCTGTTTATCTTTCCACATTACATAGTCTTGACCGTAAAGAGATATCTTATGAGGTTTATTGGTTTTTAACATTGATTTATGAGCTAATAACCAAGGCGCACCTTGTAACATTTGAGTGGTACTATTAATTTTCATGATTGCTATTAATCTATTTATTATTTGTAGGGAGTGTTTTCTTTTTGCCTGCCCTACAAATAATCTAGGATTACTATAGTATTTAAATTTTATTAATGAACTAGATTGTAAATTATTGCTATTTTTGGATATTCTTGCTATTTGTTATCTGAGAATAGAGACAATTTCGGTTGATTCCCATATATTTAAAACCTCACCCTCAATCCCTCGACCTATTAAGGCTACGGTGTACACACAAGTGGGTATAAAGTAGGGAGGATAAGGTTTACAGACAAGTCCACCGAGGGTTGAAAACCCCCGGCTAATAGCCAAAGTCGTCTAAAGACGACTAAAAAAATTACTTAAAAAACATGATAGTTATTAATTTAGTCCTATTTATAGGACTTATGCTATTAGCCAGGGACTTGCAGTCCCTGGTGAGTAATGGTTTTAACGACTTCTGTGTACACCGTAGCCTATTAAGGAGAGGGAGGTAAATAAATCTATTATTTTTTATATTTCAATAAAAACTGTTTGGGAGTAATTCCAATTTTACGTTTAAAACAACGATTGAGATGACTTTGGTCTACAAAACCAACTTCTTTCGCTATTTCAGCAATCGACAATTTTCCTTGTTTCAATAATTCTTTGGCTCGTTCGATGCGACAATTGATTACATATTTATGTGGTGTAAATCCTGTTGTTTCTTTGAATAATCGTGAAAAATAATGAGGACTCATTTGTACGGAAGCTGCTAATTGATTCAAACTTAAGTCGCTATCGAGATAAGCTTGAATATAATCAATTACTTGCTGTAATTTATATTGAGGTAATGTTCCTGCTATCGGTTCAAAGGAATTTTTACGAGTGGTTGAATAATTTTCTAATAAGTGCAGAATCAGCGCATTCATTAAACTTTCTGCATAAAGACGACTGGTGGAACCGTTTTTAATTAAAGCCGATTTCAGCGCTACTCCAATTTGATAAACGAATGGGTCTGGAGTCGCAAATTTTGGTAAAAGTTCTATTTTATCTGGGTCTACTACTTCGTAAATTGCTTGAGAAAACATCAACGGGTCAATCACTACTGCAACCGAAGCACCTTCGCTATACCATGCTGACTGATGGGTTGTGTTCGCAGGTACAATGACAAAATCTCCCTGGACATTATGTTCTTCTTGGAAATGTCCATCAATGATTCTATCTGTTTGAATAGTCGATGGAATATCAGTCAAAATTCCAATACAGTGTTGTTTGAAACAAGTTTTTGGTAATTCAATTGCTGGTTGTCTATCGTAAACTATAGTTAGGTTATCCCAACCTACTGATTGACTGGAAAATAAAGGAGAACGTTTAAATATACGTTTATATCCTTCTTCTCTTTCTTTTACCAAATCTATTGAAAGAGTTTCTGATGATTTATCCAGCATTTTTAAATTCTAGTATTTAATTAATCCAAAGTTTGATTTATTACCAATATACTCTATATAATCTTGTCTATAATGAGATAATCACTGATTTTTTAGTCATTCAAGTATATTTATTTGCTCAAAAAAATCCTTTAAAATTAGGTGGCGATTTTTTTTAATGGGTACGATTTTATAGTATTATTTTTATAGGCTGTAATTTTAATAATGGGAAGGCAAACCTATAGAAAAAATTTTGTCAATACTCCCATTATATAAAACTACTTTCTTATTTTTTTATCATCTCACACTTTGACCAGAAAAAAAAGTTTTTTGCAATCAAATTAAAAATATAAACTATTTTTTAATTGACATTTTTTTTAAATCAAAACTAATGATAAATCCAGGGGAATATAAATTAGAGAAATCGGAACTACGTCGAAATATAATCAAACAGCGTCAATCACTATCAGAAGCAGAATGGAAACAGAAGAGTCAGGAAATTTGTCAGAATCTTGCTAAATCGGACTTATATATAAAAGCTAAAACAGTACTGGGTTATTTCAGCTTTCGTCGGGAACCAGATTTAAGCTATTTATTTTTGGATAATAAATCGGATAATGATAAAAATTGGGGATTTCCTCGCTGCGTGGATAAATCATTAATTTGGCATTACTGGAAATCCGAAGATGAATTAATAACGGGTAAATATGGAATTCAAGAACCAAATCCCAGTTCACCGATAATTAAACCAGAAAATGTTGATTTAATTTTAGTTCCTTGTGTTGCTTGCGATTATCAAAATTATCGATTGGGTTACGGTGGAGGATATTATGACCGTTTCTTGAGTTCTCCTGAATGGGAATCAATTCCGACAATTGGTATTGTATTTAATTTCGCTTATTTAACTAGAGTACCTGTAGAAGAGTGGGATAAAAATTTGGATAGTATTTGTACCGAAAACGGTTGAAAAAGATAGATAAAGATAGAAATTGAATTATAAAATGATATTTTCCGTCAAAAATGGGAATCATTAACTTATAAAGGTTGTGTATTCTACTTTGATATGGAAGATATTTTTACTAAGGATTTTTTTGATGAATCAGTTCCATCACTCGGAGATAGTTGGGTAGGAACAGATACAAACTATAACGATAAACAAAAAGCCTTAGCGGGTGTAATCGCCAAAATTCGAGCATCCCTTGATATAGAAACGATTTTTAAAACTACAGTCACCGAAGTAAGACAGCTTCTGGGAGCTGATAGGGTAGGAGTTTTTCGTTTTGATGATGAACAAGAATGGGAAGGAGAATTTGTCTCTGAGGATTTAGATTCGCAATGGGATTCGGCTTTGGATGCAAAAGTAAAAGACCATTGTTTTAGTAATCGGATAGCAGATTTGTACAAACAGGGAAGATTTAGTGCAATTAATGATATTTATCAAGAAGATTTTAAGGATTGTTATATTGAAATTTTGGAGAGATTTCAAGTTCGAGCTAATGTTGTTGCTCCTTTATTAAAGGGTGAGAAGCTTTGGGGTTTATTATGTATCCATCAATGTAGTGTTCCTCGGGATTGGAAGCAAGCGGAAATTGATTTTGTCAGTCAAATTGCAGGACATTTAGGAGTTGCTTTACAGCATACGGATTTACTTTATCAAGCAAGATATCAAACTGAACTTCAGAAAGCTTTGAATCATGTTGTTTCTCGTATCCGTAAGTCTTTAGATTTGGAAACTACTTTTAAAACAACAGTCAAAGAAGTTCGTCAGTTGTTGAAGGCTGATAGGGTAGGGGTATTTCGTTTTGATTTGGAACAAGAATGGGTTGGGGAATTTATTTATGAGGATATTGGTTCGGATTATCCTTCTTTAATAGATAATCAAGTTGGAGTAAGTTGTTTTGGTCAAGAATTTACAAAGGAATATCAAGCAGGTAAAATTCGTGCTGTAGCTGACATTCATGCTGCCGATATAAATGGCGATCGCATCAAAATTTTGTCAGAAATCCAGGTAAGAGCAAATATGGTTGCTCCGTTGATGAAGGGTGATAATTTATGGGGATTATTATGTATTCATCAATGTGATGGTTGTCGTGATTGGGAAGCGGTAGAAATAGAGTTTGTAGAGCAGATTTCGGAACATTTGGGAGTTGCTTTACAGCAAGCAGAATATTTAGAACGGGTTAGGAAGCAATCAGCACAACTTTCTCAAGCTGTCGAAAGAGAAAAAGTAGCAGAATGGCAAAAAGCGATTGCAACGACAGTAGAAAAGATTCGTCAGTCTCTGGATTTGAGAGTTATTTTTCGTAATACGACTTCCGAAGTTAGGGAATTACTTGATGTTGATAGAGCAGTAATATACCGTTTTAACGATAACTGGAGCGGTAAATTTGTTTCGGAGTCGGTAACCCAAGGTTGGACTCGTTTGATAGAGGAGCAAGTTACTCGAAGGGAATTAGTAGACAATATTAACGAATGTAGCGTCAAAGATTTATCAGCATCTCCGGTAGTTGATACCTATCTTAAAGATACTCAGGGAGGGGATTTTAGTAAAGGAAAGGTCTATCGGGTTTGTAATGATATCTATAATTCTGACTTTGATGAGTGCTACATAGATTTATTAGAGAAATATCAAGCCAAAGCCTATATTATTGTTGCGATTTATCTAAACGAAAAACTTTGGGGTTTACTTGCTGTTTACCAGAATTCTCAAACTCGTAAATGGCAAAGCGATGAAGTTTTCTTTCTGACTCAAATCGGTACTCAGTTGGGAGTTGCTTTACAACAAGCAGAATTTCTGGAAAAAACTCAGAAACAAACAGAAGAATTAGCTAAAGCAGCAGAAAGACAAAGAGCTTTGGCTACTACAGTTGAAAAAATCCGTCAAACTCTCGATATCGACACAATTTTTAAAGCGACTACACAAGAAGTTCGTCAGTTATTAGAAGTAGAACGAGTTGCAATTTATCGTTTTTACAACGACGGTAGTGGGGAATTCGTAGCGGATTCGATTGTTGATGGTTGGGTACCTCTAACCAATCCCCAACCGGTGAACGAACCTTTGTTATTACAAGCGACTAAAGCGGGTAAATATCCCCGTAATGAGGTTTTTGTTCCGATTAATCTTGGTGAGAAACTTTGGGGATTATTGGTAGCTTATCAAAATTCCCAACCTCGTTATTGGGAAGACGAAGAATTAAATTTATTAGCTCAAGTAGGAGTACAGTTAGGAGTAGCATTACAGCAGACAACAACTCTGGTTCAATTACAGCAGCAAGCAGAAAAATTATCTGCTTCAGCAAAAAGGGAAACTGCTTCAGCACAAAGAGAAAAAGCTTTAGCTACAACAGTGCAAAAAATCCGGGAATCATTAGACTTAGAAACTATATTCAATACTACTACCCAAGAAATTCGTCGATTGCTCGAAGCAGATAGAGTCGCAATTTATCGATTTCACAAAGATGAATTTGGTGAATTTGTAGCCGAGTCAGTAGGTGATGACTGGATTCCCGTGAGGAAATTAGTACCCGCAATTGTTGATGACTATTTGAGGAGCTATCGAGGAGAAGCCGATACTAAAACTAATACTCTAGTAGTCAATAATATTTATGATGTTGGCGATTCTATTTCTAATATTACGCTTTTAGAAAAATTACAGGTTAAAGCTTATATAGTGATACCTGTTTTTAAAGGAGCTAAACTTTGGGGATTTTTAGCTGCGTATCAAAACAGCACAACTCGTAATTGGCAAGAATCAGAAGTGGATTTACTATCTCAAATCGCTACTCAATTAGGAGTCGGGTTACAGCAAGCAGAACTACTCGAACAAACTCAAACTCAAAAAGAAGAAATTTCTCAGACATTAAAAGAATTACAAAGTACTCAAACTCAGTTAATTCAGAGCGAGAAAATGGCGGGTTTGGGACAGTTGGTTGCTGGAGTTGCTCATGAAATCAATAATCCAGTCAACTTTATCTATGGAAATCTTTCCCACGTTGAGGAATATGTTAGAAATTTATCGGGAATACTCGAACTTTATCGCAATGCTTATCCCCATCCCGAATCTCATATCAAAGAACAAGCTACAACTGTAGATTTAAATTATATTTTGGAGGATTTACCTAAAATAGTTGGTTCGATGAAAATCGGAGCGGAAAGGATTCAGTCACTGGTGCTTTCTTTAAGAACATTTTCCCGTCTCGATGAAGCGGAAATGAAACCGGTTGATATTCATGAGGGAATTGAAAGTACATTATTGATTTTGCAGCATCGAATCAAGCAAAATCAAAGTAATTCCAGTATTGAAGTAGTCAAAGATTTTGGAAAACTACCTGAAGTTGAATGTTATGCAGCTCAGTTAAATCAGGTATTTATGAATATTCTGAGTAATGCTGTGGATGGTATCGAAACCAAATTCTATAAATCTAATATTCAAGAAATCCCACAGATTCAAATTAAAACTCAAATAGTCAACGAAAAATCTGTTTTAATTCGTATTTCTGATAATGGTTGTGGAATTCCCCATAAAATCCGTTCTCGAATATTTGACCCGTTTTTCACAACTAAGGAACCGGGTAAAGGAACCGGTTTGGGTTTATCTATCAGCTATCAAATTATTATTGATAAACATAACGGTCAATTTGAATGTGATTCTCAAGTTAATCAAGGTACTGAATTTAGGATAGAAATTCCAATTTGTAATTAAAAGCTGTTTTCAGGGTCGGTTTACAAGTAAGAAGTAAGAAGTAAGAAGTAAAAAGTAAGAAGTAAAAAGTAAGAAGTAAAAAGTAAGAAGTAAAAAGTAAGACTTCTCCCTAAAGGGTAGAGGATTCAAGAAATGAATTTTGTTTTTCTTCGTTTTTAAAAGACGAGGCTTCCTTCACATCATACTTCGGACTTAATTCATTACTTCTTACTTAAGCCCGAAGGGGTTTGGTGAATCTAATTTTTTTGTAACCTTATCGAAAGAAATTTATAAGTAAATTTAAAATCAGTTTGTTGTGATTTTAACTAGACTCGTTTATAAAATAGCCCCTATTTTGCGTCTAACACTTACAAAATTTTATTTTGAGTGATTTTAAACACAGATTTAATTAATTAAAAAATTAGCTTTATTAAGCGGTTTTAATAATCAATACTATTTTTTATCAAGGCGAATGAGTTTCTTAGGAAGATGAGTAAACGTATTTCACAGCGAAAAACTAAAATCTGAACCAGAAAATATTATTCAGGTATTCTCAAAGTTTCCTACAGATGAATCATCAACAATAAAGTTGAAATTCGCAAAATAGAAAAT
>ERZ1740070.2703-NODE-2703-length-10029-cov-10.307499_pt1 | contig 10029 bp, 5 predicted proteins | sample MGYA00581734_ERZ1740070 | MGnify/ENA primary metagenome ERZ1740070 (study PRJEB43018, sample SAMN04849744) | marine metagenome | isolation source: floating plastic debris | place: Pacific Ocean | collected 2008-09-01 | study: EMG produced TPA metagenomics... | reverse complement strand
GGAGTTATCATACCGGATTTGAATGTTGTCTCTGAAAATGTGGATGTTGTTGTTCCTGTACCATCATACTGGCTGTAGCTGTAGCAGTAGCTGTGGCTGTAGCTGCTGCCGCCACCATTGCTGCCGCAGAAAGAGCACCAGGTGGAGGCTGGTAATCTGGGTTACCATTAGGCGGTCCGTTGTACTGGGGTCTGTACTGAGGAGCCATTCCTGGCCTAAAATATCAATTACCAACAGAAAATTATCATGGTCCAGTCCGAACAAGTCCGAAGCAAAAGAACAACAACATCCACATAAAGCTCTAAAGGGGTTATTATGCACCACCCAGTGAAAACCCAGCCAAACAGAAAATTTTATATCTTTTGGTGATATCATCCCCGGCTGGCATAACTTTTGATTAGAGTTACAAGATCAGCAAATAACGTAGCTGGTGAAAAGCATTAAGAATTCTAACAAGACCAAGCTTATGTTTGTAAAACTGCAAGGCCACTTGAAAAAGATTAATGTGCTTGGCGTAGAGCCGTGTGTCCTACCGATAGGTACTTATAACAACATAATGTAGTGGATATATTTTTGACGTTCAAAGACAGACATAGCGAGCATTCACTAAAAGCAATAAACTATTTTATAATTTTCAACAAGTAAAATTGGATTTTCAAATGCGGTTAATGACATAACAGGGATCAATTTTAATTCCCAAAACTTTACCACCTCTCAAAAATGTTTTCATTTACACATTCAATGAGTGTATTCAAATCTTTTGCCAGATCAAACACTTGGTATCAAACTCTTTCAGGTGTAGATGGGCTGCTATGCTAGCTGATTCTGCTATTAATTTTGATTCTATACAGAGGTTAATTAACCTCTTAGCTTTGTTGGCGTTTGGTTACCAGTGCCAAATCCACAGCCAGTTTGGTGATTTAATGCTGAAAAAACCTAGCCCTAGGCAAGGCTTATTGCTGTTAGATGTTATGACGCCTATACAGCCTTGGTGATGAGGTTGAGAAATTTTAAATCTGATCAAGTTTGAAGACCTACAGCGATTTCTGGCTTACGAATTGGTCTGGCTCAATTTGTACAGGGATTTATAACACCTTGTTACCCAGGACAGGAAGTAATAAAATTAGCACAAGTTTACTAGACATTGATGTGATACGTACCCTGGGGCAGCGGGCATAGAGTTCTGTCTGTAGAAGCCTGGCTGTTGTTGAGGTGGGTAGCCTGCAGCGGGATGTTGACCACCAGCGCCTCTCTGGTACATGGGCATACTGTCATAAGCACCAGCATGCTGTGTGGTAGGAATCTGCGTACCCGGTGTCATGCCCCACACAGTTGCCACCACAGATAAACCATTAGGCCCTCGTGCATTTGGAGGTGCACCACCCTCCATTGGCCAACCCATCTGACCGCCATCACTGAAGACAAAAGTCATAAAACATTACAAGACTAAACATAATAGTTGAATAATTTATCATGCATATTAATAGGCTCATAATTGATAATTCCCAAAAAATTGATGATTTTTTAAGAAGTCATTTTTTGTGTTTTACATTGATTTTTAAATTCCGATTAGCAATTTTTATTACAGCTGAAACAAGTGATTTGCTAATAAGGAGGTTGCAGTGTGTCTGGGGTGCTCGCCATGGCTGCAGATCCGGGCAGCTGGCTGTAATGGTGCACATACTGATTCCCTTGCGACAGGTGTGTCAAAAATACTCTGCATAGAGACTCACATGCAGTGTAAAATCTGGAACCTGAGCCTAGTAGCATTATCACAATCATGATAATAATTATGAGGGGTCTGTACATTATATCGCTCATTATCTTGGAGACCAAGTTCTCAAAAACACTGTCCATATTATTGCTAAATAGTGTCACGTAAAGCATTCATTAACTCAAGCTTACAGATTGTTATATCATGTTACAATTTTTTACACAAACTTATGTCATTGGTGAGATTGAGGGTGCGGGCAGGGACTTATTAAATTAGCTACTCCGTCTGAGGGGTGTTTAATAGAGGAGTACCTGGAATATTGCTTTCGCAGCATAGGCTGCTGCATGCCCGTCTGCAAAGTATAATCAGTTTGTGGCGTGCTGGATTGTCCACCTGTTTTACAACTGTTTTCACTAAAAACCTGAGCTGCTGCGGATGAGGTACCAGAGGCAGACTTGTGCTTTAGAAGCAGTGCCCTCCCGAGATCCTCACTCCAAGCTCTCAAATTAGCTACAAACACAGATATGAATCACGTTAAGTTGACGTTTTGTAGCGGCCAAAAGGTTCTCAACTCAAATGTTTTATATACTAGTATTCATTGTGGAAGCAACAAACCCGACCTCCCGACCCTATAAACTAAAGTAAAGTAATGTACAAACGCCATACAGTAGGTGAATCCAACAACGCAAACTGCAGCGACAACGTACTGGATGTGATGGTTGATATTGGTGGAGAATCACACAAGTGTAACTTGAAACCTAAAAGCGAGATTTAGTTAGAATAGAGACAAGGTGGATGGCTTAGGTTTCTTTACATTAATAAGCCATATTTTACTAAGTAACTAAACAACAATCAAAGTTTGAAAGTAAATACAAAAGCATAATTGTAGCTTCGCCATTTAACTGGGATGTTTCCTTTCAATTATAAGCTGGTTTTGTTTACACAATTCTTAACAGTATATCAATACAGCTCATAGAATAGATGTTCAGCTTAACAAAGGTTATCGGTGTATTAAACCATATTAACAACAAAGAAGGCACCTTAACAGATAGAGAGTCACTATTGACAGCGAACAGCTAATTTAATCACCTCTCTAAATGTTCAACACCTCAGCTAACAATCAAAGTCGAAGATCTCATGACAATAGTCTGCCACAGTTCATACACGTTGTACCATAAACACACAATATCATGTGAAAACGCAAGCTGATGACTTGACCTTCCCTAACACCTTCACCCCGGTAGTTCTAGAATCAAAAGTTGGAAAATCTGCAGCAAGTTCACACTTCCTCGAATTTGAGTAATAAAACAGTAGCTACCTAATAGGATCTTCACTAACAAGTAGCACATTTTCATACCTTCACGTAAGTAGAGTTTTGGAGAGAAAAAACAATTAATTAGAACATTGTTTGACACTCTCAGGCACTCTAAAGACCTTAAAATAATGCCAGACCAAATGCTGTCCATAGACTTCATAGTAACTTCTGATGTAGGGGTATATTGAAAACTTGTCCACAGGAGCGATGATACATTTTTTTCTACACGGCAGAAGAAGCCTTCACTGCCACTGCTTGCGTGCAAGCTGAAGTTGTATCAGGTATTGATTAGTAGAAGAAGTCAAGCGAGAGGGAGACTGAGGGTTTGATATCATAGCTGCAGCGGTAACAGAATAATCATTGCTAATAGTGTACATAACACTCTAACTGCCCTCCCCACAACATCAGCAATCAAATAATAACTTTCAATTCATTACATATTCAGCAGCACATGGCTTAATGAAGTCACTATTATAATAAACATTTTGATGTTCATAGATTGAACAAAAGATTACTAAGCATAGGTCATTATGGCTGTACACAAATGTAATTACCTTTTTCAAATTAATCTATAGAATTGTTGGAGCAAAAAGGCATTTACAAAAAATGCTTTGACTGTTACAAAAGAAAGACAAAAACATAGAAACAAGATGACAAAGCCAGGCAACGACCTTCATCCACTGACTTCCCTCAAACGGCAGCAAACTTGATTGTCGATAAGATTTTTGCAAGCAAGCAAGCAACCACTCCTGATATCTAATAGAGACATGGAGGAATTTGAGAATAAACCTGGATGTGTTGTGGGATGTGATAGCATAATTATATCACCTTCTGTAACACTCAACCAATAGCTGAGAAGAGCCAAAGATAAAATCTGAAGACAATCAATGCTAAATGGCAAGCAATTACGGCAACAAATGCTACAGGACACTTTCATATAACAAATCAATATCAACTTATAGTAGTATATCTACCAATCACTATTTAATAATCCTCAAAGTTGTTAACTTGTCAGGGCTCCGTTATGCTAGCAGTCAGCCGAACACGATATATTCACTCGTCAATCATTTATCGCCTCAGCTCAGCCGCTCATTGCTGATGATGATAAGGTGTAATTTTATACCTTCAGAATGATTAAACTTATTTGAAAAGGAATGTTGTTAGCTATCACAGTTCACCTAACACAGTCTAGCTAGAATATTTTCCACCTCCTCTCACGTTGCATGAACACAGTCACTGATGAGCTTCTTCCTCTCAATTATTAGATAGGGATACAGAATAGCAGATAGATTATCGCTCTTTCGCTCATGATGTAGCTTCAGAGTACATTTTTGCTACTCAAGGTTAGCAAACTCTCACTGTCAATTTATGAAAATTAAACCCAAGGTTCCTCACAACAATGAAGTTCATTGGTCTCAATACATTCTTATCAGGGCTAAACAATGTTTTTCAACAACCAGGGATCATAACAATACTATGAAGCACTACAATACAATACTATCATCTGTAAAAGAAAATAGCGTGGATCACGAACAACAAAACCAGAAACACAGAGGTCTGCAATGTGACTGCCTTCCAAAATATCAAGTGGTAACCTAATCCATTGGATGTTACCGCATTCAACCTGTTGAAAGCAACACGATATTGAGTTGAAAGGTTAGAATAACGTGACCTCAAAATAACGATCAGCAATCATTGCCGGAACCTATTTCTCATACAAAACGTAGTAAGTCATTCATAAAGCGTGACAACAGCTGCGATACCAATCAAAATTTTATAAACATACCAAAAGATCACAAATGTATGCTTTACATGTACATTAAAAATTTTGTACCTTATGGTACCATTTTTAAATACACTGTGGTTATGTTATGCATGAAAAGATATCATTATAAACAGTCCATCACCAATTGCCCCAACAAACTAAAATATCATGAACCTGTTTCATAAAATTTCACCGGTATGGATCTATCCACAAGCACTATCCAAAAGCACATCGGAGGGCTAGAATTCGCATGAGTCACCTGCATAAAAATCCTTCACTACAATGGTATACAAAACAACCATAAAACTGTGTCACACATCAAAATGCGACTACAACTGCGAGCCATCAGACCTTCCCCAGCAACTTTTGCCATAACCATTTCTCATCTCAATTTTTTCTGCACACCAAGAAACTACAATAATAATAAAATTATAGCTTTCCCTTCCTGCTAAGCGTAATAGGCTTCATGTATCAGCCTTAAGTTGACAGCCTAATTCGCATGCATACAATACAATGTCCAAAGCACTATTTGCCATCAAAGATTAGTCGTTTTCACAACTCAGAAAAACTTCTCTCAACGCTCACACACAAATTCTGGTTTTCACAAAATCTAGTCAGAGAGGCCCACAGACGAACAAATACCAGGCCGAAGGACTAGATCAACAGAGTGATCGCTCATTGGTACTGTCTCTGTTATCCAAACAGTAAAATGAGCTACATAATTTGCAGGCTATCTAACTACATATTTAGGCTCACCAGTTCCTGTGCAATGGGCAAACAACTCCTAAATAAAATAATTAAAATACCCCGTATATGCAACTCCTTGATGTACTGTGATGCTGAGTCCCACTTATGTAAAAAATTATTCATTTTTCCGCTGTAACAAATTCACTGTCTGATGGATCTGCGCAAGTATGAAAACGCGCTATATAATCCATTACTTACAGCATCATGTCGGAACAATAGCCTATGGGCAATTTTAAATCCGTGACTATTCGTCCCAAAAGCTTGTCCCAAACCCCAACCGCATATTAATAATCAAAAACTCTAAAGACGAATCTGTTTGGGACGAATCGTCTAACTAATACAATTTACTCAAAACATTCCAATTGCTTTCAAATTTATGTGTAAACTCCAACCATCATTTACGAGATACAGCAAGACAAGATCATCAAGTGACTACTGGATAAACGCACGAACAATATCCTAATATTTTATTGAACCATTTCATCAACGATACGTTAATTTCTTCTGGAGTTTTCCTCACATATTATCCGTATACTAGATAAGACCATCATCGCATCAACCATCTCATTCCTCGTCGTCACAACGTGAACATTTATATTGCTATTGCTACCGTTGCGTCCCATCCCATCTTTGATACCCATACAGGCATAAAAATACATAACGATATTGAATATATGGATAGGATATATATGTAAATAAAAAATAAATATAGATACAGTATGTTCACTAATTAATTAAATATAGCTACCCGCTGTACCGTAGATAAAATCCTTAGCATCTCAGCGTTGTGTCACTGTCAGTTGATGATAATTGTTGAAACTTCCCAGCAGCAAAATTTGTCACTAAAACATGTGCCCTGTCACTGGGTAGCGAATACTTCTCTCTGATGATAGTGAACGCTATCAATGAGTGATTTAATCAATCACTCAATAGAACTTCGCAGCTAAACAGTTGGTATGTGTTGTGTATAATAACTGTAATGTCTGTAGGCACACTTGTATAAAACAGATCAACTATCAGTGAATGAGGTACGGTACTACTGTATTCATTTACATATCAAAGCCAAGTCCGAGGGGTTCAAGGGTCATATTCATTAATCACTGTCCAATCAACAGTCTGTAAAACATGGTATGCATCAATGAGTTTACTTTAGCTAATCAGTGAGCGCAGGTGATTGGTTAAACAAAGGAATTACAAACAAATAATAGACACTGACACACTTTTGACTGTGTGCAGTAAAGTTCATTCTCGATATTTTATAACGTGTAACCTCGAACGAACGATGTCACGTAGCTCATCAACATAAATTAAAGTACAGAGTGAGAGCAAAAAAATTAAATAATTGGGAAACTGAAGGCAGCTGGTGATGAAAAATGAAGAATTCCCTTTCATATCCCGACATTAGAATGAAAAGATGTGGTCACTTTATTTGCTCAAGGTGCATGTCCTCCAGAACAAAAAATTAACCTTTCTTGATAAGAATAAAAATTGAAGTTCTATCCCAAAATTGATAGGGTTGGATATGCCACTTGGATATGAGCCGGGCACAATGTATTTGCTCATAAACACACGTCCTGGGATGTCAGTAGGTGCACCTCAAAGACAATATTTATTACTATGGCAATAAAAACACGTGGACCATGGGTATCTTTTATTTTGGTGGAAGTACTTTTGGGCTGGCCTTAATAATTGACATACTTTCCTCATTTATACTTAGCTTAAATTTTTTTTTACGCTTTAACAGGTTGAGAATGTGAAATTTGCGGGTGTCCACCACTCACCACTGATGTGATATTCAATTTTGCCCACCCCTTTTTTTTCAGACCGACAAAATCTAGGAAAACTTGTCTAGTCTGTTCATGTTTCCACAAGAAAAACGCCATTGCAATGGCCTGTTAATTCTAAATATTCCAATGAGGATTTCTGAAAAGTGAATAAGTCGGAGGCTTATTAAGAAAAGAAAACATGGAAATCCTTCACTTCAGAGTTGCACTTGTGCGTATTAAACCCTACACATGCATGTTCAGCCTATTGAATGTTACAGAAAAGTCTTAACAGCTCTTGCTTCCAAGCAGCACAATCTGCTTTCGCTCGTTCTAAAAATCACGATCTAGGCGAAAAAATCTAATTTTATAATTTGCTTACCTTAGTTCAATTAATTGACTGCAAATACAGCCCAAACTACCCAATATCGCATCCATAGCATTGAACTTCAGAAGCACCAGTTTACTGGAAGATTCAGGTGGACACATTTGATTTGGTTGAATTCAACCACTGGTGCACAACTACATGCAAAAAGTCAAACTTCACTTAAAATGGAAAAAAATTCATCAAATTACTCTTTTGTTACCCAGTAGTAATATATATATATATTATATAGATTTCATAACATAAAAATTGCCAAAATTCATCACTAATTAAGCTATGCTAGACAACTCTTTTGATGATACATTTTTTCCACCTTTGTCGCTTTTAACAACTCAACAGCAGCAGTGTGTGAGAGAGGCAATCCCTCCAACAGGAACAAGAAACTGATGCAACATGACAATCCCTTCAGACAAAAATTGCTAAACAAGCTCAAAATGTGAAACATGCGAAGGAACCTGCGAAAAAAAACGGTAAGACAACTGGAGCAGACATAGGCAATCAAGTTTTTCAGATCGTTTACCTCATTTTCGTTTGTGGAAGGTCAAAAACTAACATTTGAGGCAGTACATACACACATAAAAACAGATATTCAGAAAAGCCCGTTTCAGTCACTAGAAAAGACATCCTTGTCCACAGTAAGCAACTCATTTATATCAGCTTATGATTCTACGGCTCAGGATTTGGCTGCCAGAATTCATCAAAAATGATCACTTTTAGACCAAAATTGAGAATTCTATGACACATTGTTAATTCACTGAAACCCTGAAAATGATTGGCCCTGACATTGTACTACAACATATCTGAAAGCCAAAAAAGGCGATATATCACCTTACCGTACGGTATAGGCCTACCCAATTTTTAATACAAAATGCCAACTTCAGACCATTGTCCATTTGAGGGTCTTCAATAAGCGGAATAGCTGCATACCCAGTATGTTCTAATTCACATGCACTACTGATACAGCACAACCTCATCTGAAACTCTCACTGGTCTATCGATACGTCCACCAAAGAGGCTGCAGTGGAGTTTTATCAGACCAATAAAACACCATTGATTTGCCAATTGGAAACAATTTGTGAGGCAACTAAGTCTTCAAGTCAGCAGTCTTGAAACTTGGAGGAGCAAACTACCAAACCAAGGCCTCAATCCCAACTTCATAGGCCTTCATAGGAAACTGCTGCTGTTACTGGAAATGGAAATTGAGGATGACACACCTGAGTATTACTAGATTCTCAGTCAACCACTCCCCTTTCGCAGTGGGCTACAGTGTGGTGATTGCCAGAAAAACACCAATACAATATCATGAAATCCCATGGAAAATAGAGAATCTCAGCAACTCAATGGTAAATGGCTCATGCGAAGGCAAGGAAGGTTTTCTAAAAGCTTAGTGTAAGCCACCATGCCTCTTCCAAAATTAGGGCTAGACAAAAATACCCAAACGGCAACCGCATTTATAGCTCTGCTAGTTCTTTAAAGAAAAATCATGAAGACTCCTGTTACATCAACTCAAAATTTTTGAAATTAACCCCTAAGAAATCATGTGATTAAACAAATTACAAATAAAAGTGACAAACAGACCGGCGGCTTGTGGCTGAAACTTGTCTCCGTTAGCAGCACAGATAGCCAGAACGCGGTAGCTCAGATCTAGATCATATCCTTCTTTCTGAGCACACTCTTTGACAACCTATAAGATAAAGATATACATACATATACCAGTAAATTGCAGTTATTAGAACAGAAACATATGCCTGATCAGCATATTTTCTGAACACTGCTCATGAAAATGTCCCAATAACACAGTATGAAGCAACCAGACAGGAAATTAATTCAAAACCAGAAATAATTACGTTGCCCATATAATTGCAATGATTATGGATACTTTTACACCATACTATCACAGCAACAGCATGTAGTTGGTCATAAATGATTCAGATTTTGCTATGGACCAATAAATGTCTACAAATAATATACCGCTACAGTCCGAGATTTCCACATTTCTTTCATATTATCCCAGAGTATATTTAGTCTCAGATATGATATGACATGATTATGATATTATGTAGTCTCAGATATGAGGGGTTCTGCAACCAATAAATCTAACTAACTCGTCAATAAAATGAAAAGCGTATGTTTTTTTAGACGAAGTAGAAATGTCATTCTGTTTGTACATAGCTGAGTTGTAAAGAACTGCTGTACTATTTGCTAGCATTGCTATTTCATGATTCAGAGAATCATCATGTTTTTTTCGTCACATCCCATTCATTATTAGTTTGGTTATATCATTATCTTCAATGTCCTACCATCTGTGATTGAAAGTTGTCGTTTGCCAAAAATCTGGAG
>ERZ1740070.2702-NODE-2702-length-10029-cov-12.215961_pt1 | contig 10029 bp, 3 predicted proteins | sample MGYA00581734_ERZ1740070 | MGnify/ENA primary metagenome ERZ1740070 (study PRJEB43018, sample SAMN04849744) | marine metagenome | isolation source: floating plastic debris | place: Pacific Ocean | collected 2008-09-01 | study: EMG produced TPA metagenomics... | reverse complement strand
TACATGTGATCAATTTTTTCCTGAACATATAGGCTTGATATGAAAATTTAACAAAAGGAGAATTGCTTTTTGTGTAATGAGCTTACCGTTGTGAATAAACTCATTGATATCATGCATTTGTGTCTTTGCAATGTATTTTATTTTTTATTTATTTATAGGCTGATTCAGCGAGTGAGACAGAATCAGACTCAGAAACGGATGAGGAAATTGAATCAGATGTAGTTAGACAGCTGAGAGACCTGGCCACAGATAAGAAGGTGTTCCTGGATATTACTACAATGCTCGTGTATGTGTCCGATGTCTGTAATGGAGGATGTCACTTCGAATTCCGTGAAAAGGTTTTGTCAGAACAAGCGGCAGCTGAACGACACAAGTCAGCTTTGGACTCTATTTTACCTTACATGGAAGGCAGAACTCTCATCACTTGTCAATCAGCTGTTGACGATTATAATAGCATTGTTGGGTTACTAGGTGGTGTTGATGAGAAAAGTAGGGCTAGAGAGCTTATTGAACGGTTGACTATTGTACCAGATTGCGTGTCTCGAAAATTCTCGGATTTAGCTGAAAGTGGTCAGATCAAAGGTCGATCTAAGCTGATATTCGGCAGTGCTGATATGCTCCGCTGTGACATTCTTACATCTAATGAAGGTTTTGTGCGAGCTGCTGCTGGCCAGGGAATCCACATATCAGCAATGTTACATGAGCCCAGAGCTTTGAGTGAGCAAAAGAAACTCGGCGAAGCCAGTGCTCTGCCCACTGAGTGAAGCCGCTTTTGTGTGACTAGACTAATTATTCTTGACTCTTCTCATCAACGTTTAACCATGATGTACAGGTTTGCCTAATTTATAAATAAATTAATCCCCAGACAAGGAAACTAGCAAGCTTGTAATTTTGGTCATGTAAATTTGTTTCTCTGCATCAAGACCTTTAGGTCTCCATACTCGTATAGCCTATAATGCATTTCTGAAATTTATTTGCTAGGAGTTGTTCCCCTCTCAAATAGGCAGACAAATCCAGATGTCCCTTTAAACTAGAGCTTTTGATTTGATTAGGGATTTTGCTGTAAACTCAGAGGTATAGCACATGTGGATGTGTCCATACCCATTTTGCAATTTCCCGATAGAATCATCACCCTTTCCATCATACAGCAATCTTTTCTTAATTTCTTGTCAACTTTATTGCGCTGGCGATATTTAAAATTACTCAACCACTCAAAATACATCATGCAATGATGGACGTGTAGTATGTAAATGTAGCCTACATTCTACATAACCATTTTTTTGCCCTCCATCTAGCAGAATGAGTACAACTATCCAAAAGCATTTTGCCAGCCGATTCTGTTTTGATGTTTGATCAGGTCTGCCCATCCAAGTCTTGATTGATATGGTAGATATCTAGTTTGCAGGTTGTTATCTAGTTATTGCTTCTGATATAATTTACGCTAAAATCAACGTCTGTCATCTAGGACCTGGGTTTATTACGGAATTTTATCTTCCAAATTTATTACCCAGCTCAAAGCACACCAAACTTTGTATAAACAGTGAACACGTCAGCGAGGCGAGGTAGCTACTACATCTGCTTAATTCCTCAGCCGCCCAAGAGGTAAGCGCTGACCTGATGCAGATGAGTATTATTAATTCGTATTGTCAACTTGAAATCTTATGATTTACCTTTGCCTGTAAAAATGATAAAACTCTGACATAAGATTAACCTGATATAGGGTCTTGGATTTTATGACCACATACATAACTCTGAGGTTAGTAGGCTACAAGGGTTATAGTCGCTCACTCCAGTGACATGTAATTGATTGACAGGGACAGCATTTGCTATTTTGTAACTGCGCAAGTATAATAATTCCCACATAACCTACAAAATAATATTATTAAAAGTATGGTTAGGAAATCAAATCAATGCCAGTAAATAATTAAATGAGTGATATAATTAACCCTCCACAACTGTTCCACTGGTTGTTGAGAAATAAGCCATGACTGTTTAGTGGGTATTAACGTTGTGAGGAACCTGGAAAGCATCCCTGAATCTCCTACATAATCAAATAAATTGATCACACCGATTTTACTTATACATCTCAACGGACATGAAGAAGGTGTTGTGTCTAATTGCATTGAGCCGTTATATCAGCCACTCATAAGAGGTTACACATGCTGTCCTCAGAGTATATGTCATAAGTAGCTCTTCACATGCTTCAAGTGTTACAGTGTGAACTGTCAAGACTCAAGACATCGGATACTGAGATCTATTAATGCTGGTGAGAGACTCGCTTACGCCTAGCTACTCAAACAGGTGAGTTGTCTTTTGCCTCCACAACATCTGTAATTTCCATTTATATAACTGAAACTTTTAATTTCAACATTTAGATTGATGTTATTGTAGCATGGCTGATGTGATTTTGCACTGCTCACTATTGAATCGATGAGGTGATGCTCTTGTCCTTATGGTAAATGCATGCCTGGTGCTCGTATTTCCTCACGAATCAAAGATCTCCCTGATATGTCATTATATGGAGACTAGCAATGCAGGGCTATTATAGTGACACCTTATAATTTTGCATACTTTGTAATCATAAAATATAAATCTGCCTACGCTGCTATCATTATTGGTGATGTGAGTGACCCACACACAGATTAATGTATCCTAGAATAAACCTGTGAAATGTGATGTCTACAATAATTTCGTTGTATTGAATTCCCACTCAGCTCATGCTGAGTGCTGTTAGCATTTCTTCAGACTTGAACAGCTTATCGCTAGTTGTCAATTTAATTTTATAGAAAAGTACTATTAGATTGTCTGCATCTGAGTCGCTCTTGTCGGCGTTTGGGAATCTCCAACAGCAGTATTTAGGATCAGGGTATTACTTCCACTCGGATATTCTACGATTCTCAAGGTAACAATGATTTCTTCATTAGCATCCTTAGTACCGGTAACTGTTCTGAAACCTGTCTGAAGCTGTACCTACTCTGCAACTTCAGAGATAGTTTTAGATTTAGAATTTGTACCCGTTATAATAAACATTACATTTTGTGTTATGATCCTTTGTGATCTAGTGGTAGGATAGTTTTCATGTGAAATATCCATGTGAATGTAGAGCTTGCTGAGTAATCAAAATTTTCTAATGATGCATTTTTTAATTTCCATAAACGATATGAAGAGAGCATAAGCTCGGTGAAAAGAGCGTCAGCTGTCATAACTGAATATTAAAATTCTAATATCAGGACCCGTTTTATCATTTTCCTTTTAATAACGGAGTCTGATGAGCATCTATTGTTAGGTTCGATGGTGAGTTCATTACTTTCTGTATATTGTAATATTTCATCTTCCTAAATCTAAAGCTTCATTTTAATTAAACCGATCGATTTTCACTACTTGTGTAATCTGTATTTCTTTGTGAAAGACAAAAATGGCTCACTCATCGCAATAGAACATATCTTTGACAGACGTAGATATGGCTACTTCACCAAGTTCACCGAGTGAGGCTGAGCGCGCCACTCTGAAGGCTAGGCAGGAGAAGTTCAGACAGGACTTACAGAGATTGAGCGAGTGTAACCCTAATCCTAACCGCAGGCGTCAGACTATCACCAGCACCGGAGACATGTACAAGAAAAGAGGTATCATGGGTAGCAAGACCGGCTTCCATATACAGACTGGTACGTCTTCCTCCTCCTCCTACATCAACTCTATCGTCCTGAGATCGCGGAGTCTGAGCGTGTAAGTTGTCATACCCTTGTGCGCGTAACCCTCAAAGCCCTCGCTAACTACAACTGAATCTGTGAAGAAAGAAGTTTTGGTCCATAGGCACTACAACATTTGCTCATAACTGCAATGATTTTCCAACAGTGTAATATAATCCAATATAATAAATTTCCATTTCACAACTATTTTTGGTAGATAAATCGAATCAGATTTAGTTGTGGTGTGTGACGGCCTTCATAACAGTTTTTTTTAAACAGATAAACATACTTTGTTCTCACTTGCATTAGATTTTTCAATAGCACATCTTACTTTGGTGTGAGTCATACCGACTACCTGCTCTTTGCAGTCAGACCAAATTGTGTCATTGTCATAAATCTAGGCAACTTGATTTGCGCTGTCTCTTTTCCGAGATTACAGCAATTGTGTAGTTTACTGGCGGATGAAAACACTCATGGGAAGTAGCATTCGGCATATCTCTCAGTTGAATGTTGTTGTCAGAGATGTCAATAAAGTCTCACTGGTCGCTCGACTTGTTTTCGTTTCTGAGCTCAAATAGTCAAGGCAAGCAAGTGATCTCCAATTATGATTTGCTGGGCTCTTGTGGAATACAGAAGTGATTGTGAGATCCATGAAGTACTATTTAGAATGGTAGAAATCAGTGATTGCTAAGTATTGCCTACTCTACACCTGTTTAGTGAACGTTCCATAAACCTGTATGGCTCACGCAATCATACATGTAATATGAAAAGATGTAGCATCATAGCAAAGTACTGCCTTTCGTGTCATGGTTGCCGGCTCCACCATCCTTAAAATCGTCGCTGACCTTTTCTGTTCATTTGTAGAGCACAAATACATGGCGGTTCGATGCCCATGCTTTCTAGTGCATATACTTATGCAGCTTTTGTTTCCTGCTTTGGTATATTAGTCTTTTGCTGCCCTCTGCGTGATCAAATCCTTGGCTTAATCGTAAATACACTCATTATTAAACATTTATGACGGATGTCATCTTTTGTAAGGTATCTTGTCTGTTTGCTGTTGTTAATTACTGACATCAAATCTTGAATCTTAGTCATGAGTCGGTTCGGTTGGTTCAAAATATTGGTTGGCATCTTCTGGCAGCGTAGAGGGACTGTGGCTGAAAGAAATTAAGAGGAGTTGTGGAATAAGTCAGGTACCCATATACTAGAACGATGTGTCATTTATTCACATGACATCACGTTGGCTTCTAGATAGTAATAAAATGTTTGTATGGTTGATATGAGTAACAGCTATCTATTATGTGTTTATAGTGTTGTTGATTTCGCATCTGTTGGCATCTGTTCTAAGATTATTAGTTATTGCTCCTTGATATACTTTAAAGGGTTATTTGTTACGTTTGAGGATGTTGAGAGTTGAGTTGAGACTTCTATAATTGTTGTGATGATGATGGCGATTTATGAAACGTTGACATACTAATTCCTATTCCTTGGTAAAATAGAATAGTCAATACCCTATACACCTTAACTATACACCTACTAGCGAAGAGTGTTCACACTTTTTGTCTTATGATTAGTTGATTATGTCTGGTTCAAATGCATGTTTAGGAACTATGTTTTATCTCCCATCGTGTTATATACAAATCCAAGCTGAGCTGTACTGGTATGAGTTTTCAGTCATTTGGGTTACGCCACATTTTTGTCATTTGATATGTAAACCATTGCAAAAATGAGATGAAAAACTCAACATGTAGGGAACATCAACTCTGACTTTCCTTACATGATGATGTTTTTGTCTCATACAGGCCATTGTCTTTATATCAAACAACAAAAACGTGACGCAACATAAGTGAGGGGGAGACACATCCAGCTTTAGCTTGAATTTGTATATAACGCGATTGGACAAAATACATGATTTCGATTCATGCGTTTGAAACAGGCATGAGGTACTTTTGTTTTAGCCACCAGGATATTTGGCCATTCTTACATATTTTAAAATTAAGCATATTCAGCAAACAGATACAGTGTTTAAACTATGGATGGTGAATAATAAACTATGGCTTAGAAAATTCAATGACTAACAATTAAAGTTCCAATGAGTTTTTGAACACCGCAAAAAATGTATTCACCCTTTCAGCTATCAAGAAAATGAAATGATGTAAAAACTCTGAAACTAATTATATACTTCTGCCACTCTTGATTTTTTAACCCTTGATCAAGGTATTGTAACAATTTTATTTGTGTAGTCTTGGTCTTATTGCTATTAACGTAAAGTGATACCAACCATTTAATATCAAAATTTATGTGTCAAATCTATGTACCAACACTTTTGTTGTAAACGGGAAGTTGCCTACCCAATAATTTGTGTGCATTAACCTTGAGAGTACGACTCCGGAATAGAGAATGAAAAGAAATATTATTAAAATCAGCATTATTCTTAAAAACAGGTTTTCTGACTGTAAGAATACAGTAGGCCTATGATCAATAATTCTGTTTCATTAGTATAAGTCATGTTTATCTGAGCACATATCCCTGAAATTATCTCTGGCAGAATTGCGTTGTTTGCATCTAGCGAGTAGCAATTTTCGTCTCGTCTAGAGCTGTACAATATTCCCAAATCTCAACAGGTATTTGTGTGTATATCAACGCTTTGCACCAAGGTGAATTTCCGTGTGGTTTAAGAAGTGAAATCGTTTCACAATCGGTCATAATTATTCTGTCATAAATGAAAAGTTGAGAATAATCTGTTATTAACTGTAGCCCTTTTTATTTTCTAATAAAATTACGGAATGTTACTCTATCGATGCCTTAATTTCCCATTACTGTATTAGTCCATAAGTTCTTTCTTTTCATAGATTATTCGTGATCAAAATTGGTTTTCATATTATTAATTACATTGACTATTTGATTAGCTTGTACAGTAATAACTTTTATGTGTCAGCTTGGATAAACGTGCTGCCACACATCTCACTGCCACTACTAGAGTGTCTTCAACACCGAGGCTTTGGTCATTTGGATTGTGTTACTTCTCTCAAGGCCAATCTAGATTTTGCGATCTCAAACTACATAGATACATGTACGTTAATACTCGTTTTTAGTCGAATACATGCTACATTTTATTGTCATCGTCGCATTGTTCACACCCAACAGCTCTCTCACACATCATTAAACTGGATTCAATCTAGAAGTTGGTATTAAAATGAGAAAACCATTTTCATATTGTGGATATCAGTCTAAGCGGCAGCTGTTGGGCGCTATTCTCAATGCTTAGCTCGATGTGACGTAAATAGGGACTGGTTTTATTCGTTGTACGTAGTTCTGGCTCTGGCCCTGCATTACACAGGATGCTGATTCTGATAAGAGGTGTGTAGACAGTTAATTCTCAGCTCTATCAAGCCTCCAAATCTCACACTCTCACACAGTGTTGCTGCTTTTTGAGATTATATCACTACAGGACTAGGGCAGCTATTCCTCTCTGCTGATGTCATATCAGATTGAACATGATATACCTTCATCAATCACACTGGCTGAGGCTTTTTATACTCGATATTGTCATCGAGATCTGCCTGCCGCACAGTTGAACAATTTTGAACCAGCGCACAAAACAGGCCTACATACGTCTGCTGATACTAACTTAGCCGCATGGTATATCCAACCCATTATGACTTTGAAAGAGAAATGGGAGGCTTTTACTACACGGATAGGGTTGAATAGGCTAGTCGGTAATATTAGCAGCTGGATAAACACGGAGGACAGGGCTGAGCTACCTCCCAATGTCTTTGTTTCCGAGTGAGTTTCATTTGCTTCATTTTGTCAAATGTACATGGGTACCAATATACATGCAATTTGTGTCAATCGAGAGAGTGCACTCCCAGAAAACTGACCACTTGGCCACTTCTTTGTTCTGCATTTGTTTTGAACTGAATAGACAACAGAACATTTGTTCGTTTTTAAATGACTGCTAGTCATTTCCAGGGCAAAGCAAACTAAATATTATGGTGTTTCTCTATGGGAGATACTCTTATATAAGTACCAACAAATCTTCCCTCCAAAGTTGTTTTTTCATCTTAAACAACAATATTTAAAAGCCAGTGCCAACCAATTTTGGGCTCCGCACCTCGACCAGCGTTTCAGATGCCACTATTGTCTCCCTATTTTTAACTTATTAACTTTTGTCCTCATTTTGATGAAAAATACAAACAAACAACATACGAACCATGATCACCCACCCTTTTGCTTTTTTAACCCCTCTTACACCCTGTTCTTTACTGATGACACACCCCTCTCACGCTCCTAATTTGTTGACCCTAAACTGAGATCTACAATACATCGTATTCAGAGCATAAATAGTACCCCAATCACACAAACATGCAAAGTATACCCCCTTTCAAGTGGCCCAATTTTGATACCCCAAGAGTCAGAAACTGAGTGATCATGATGTGGTATTTTTGCGAGAGTATAACCCGTGTGGATGTTTCGTGATAGCTCATTCGCACATACGCCTTCTTTTGCACCATCCTTTTGACTTTGGGCGGATGAACAGGTTCATTGCTGCGTAGTGCTGGATCGGTTGGTTGATGATGTCAGTAAAAAGGATAGATTAGTCATTGAGTTGATTGGTATGGTCTGGTACTGTCGATGATGCATGTTGTGTCGACTGGGAGTTTGACGAAACCTGAGCTATCTGTTTAGATCCTGTCAGCTTTCACTGTATAATAAAAGTAGTTGAAACGGCTAGTTGGTTATGAAATCTAAGCTTCGTGATGGTATGTTATTTATGGGAACTGACCTAAAAGCAATTTTCACTCTCTATGCCTTTTTAGGTCCACTCATTAACATGCAGTGACTCGCTAATTGTAGACGCAAATCAACAACTAAAATACTGAAAATAGAAGTCGATTGCTCAATCGGAACAGCTTATTTTAAAAAAACTAGCTACTATTTTTGTCCATCACTGGTTGGCAGAAGGGAGTATTGTATGTCAACTAAATGCCCATTTACAGACTAATTTGCCAAAAAACATGAAAGTCTATTTGAGTGACAAAAATTTCGCATTTGGGTCTAAACTTTGATTTCTGTTAATCAGCGAATTCACAACATGATTTATTTCCGTTGCTTGACTAAAATAAAATACATTGGAAAATGTATACTGATCTGGTTAAATTCTCTATGATAAGACATTTATGAAACATCTTCAAGATTTCTAAATAATTTTTTCAATATAATTTGATGGTAAAATGTTCATTTTTTGGCTAATTCTATTCAATTCATATTTTCATACTGTGTAGGTAGATCAAACAACTATCGGCTTGGCATTAATTATTTTCGTAATAACGCCCATCCTGTTGGATATATGTAAGCTGCCTGGGCTGCCATGTCAACATACTGCTAAGTAGGAACGTAGGATCATTGGAAACAAGGATTTTAATCCTTGCTTGAAAGCTACCATTACTGATACATATGAGGAGTTGCAGTCGTTGTTGTTGCTATACCTTTTGTTCTGACGTGGAATTCGTTTTGATCAGATAAACAGCTTGTTATTAGCTTGGAAACAGGCAAGGTGTGAATTTGTAATCAGTCTATTTAACTATCTTAAGATTATACACCCGAGTAAATTGCATGTGCTTACATCTAAGGTACAGGGTGATAGACTTATTGTGAGCTCTCACTTGAGGCACGACGTCATCACTCCTTGTTTGGTGTTTTGTTGTGCCTCTACTCCTCGTGTAAAAAAACACTTTTATTTTGGAGTATATGGCTATTTCGTAAAAATATTCAGCCAGGTTTAATGAAAGCGCAAGTGTTATGGACTTCTTGCCCATAACCTTGTTGATAAGGCAGGTTGATGTGTAACGTCGTCTTTTCAATATTCGCCGATATCAACCAATAGGTTTGCAGTTCTATTGACTGAGTAATGAACAGCCAATCAGAATTGTACTGAGTAACATATAGCATCATAGGGAATTTCCTATGAACAAGAAGATAACTCCTACGTGGCATGCCCTATTTTGAACAGTAACATACGCACACTTGCTATGGGATTCCGAAATGATATATTTAGATAATTATATTAATCATAGTCCTGCTGGCCATACACAAGAGTTGGAATGGGTCGATTTTGGGTGTTGTGCCCTCAATATATCAGAATATATCAATATATCAGATGACATATCGATCTACTCTGTGATCAAGAAAAGTGATGTTACCCTTACTGATTCTACTTCTCATCAGGCCACCGTAACGTCCTTCCTTGTTGACCAGTTACAGGAGTCAGCCTGCTACGCACAAGAGTTCTGTCAAAGTAATGACTTGTCTCTCAACATCAACAAATCTTGTACGATGACAT
>ERZ1740070.2701-NODE-2701-length-10031-cov-8.073276_pt1 | contig 10031 bp, 5 predicted proteins | sample MGYA00581734_ERZ1740070 | MGnify/ENA primary metagenome ERZ1740070 (study PRJEB43018, sample SAMN04849744) | marine metagenome | isolation source: floating plastic debris | place: Pacific Ocean | collected 2008-09-01 | study: EMG produced TPA metagenomics... | reverse complement strand
ATTAAGCGATATTTCCCAGCTAACGGTACTGCTGGTTTTGCACGAAACTTTGTTAGCGGATAAAGACGGGTACCCGCACCACCACCAAGAATAATACCTAAAACTTTTTTCATTTATATTTCTCCAGACTGCCTTGAAGCTCTCACTAATCAGTTTATGACTGTGTGTGACAGCTCGCACGGGGAAATTAAAGATTAAGGTAAGTTAATGAAAACACTTGAAAACACTATTAATGTAGTGAAAATAAGACTTTTAATAATTCTTTCAATAATTTGAGAATAGAAAAGAATGTATCACCTAGGACATTACATATCATCAAGTAGCTACACCCTACTTTAATCCCCACTTACCAAACGCAATTGCTGAGAAAGCTTCAGAAACTTCACCCAAGGTTGTTCTGAAAGCTGAGAAACTGCATTTGATGAAAGCGTTGCTGTAAACACATTCTTTTTAGCCGTAATATCACTGACACCAAAACTTTCTAAAAGAGCAATTGCCTTTGAGTCTATAGGTAATTCAGTATGAATAAAAACTACTAAACAAGGTCTTGATTGGTCTTGAATTTTTTTCAGTGCCAATATAAGAGCGATATCTAGCTTACTATAGTTCATAAACTGGTAAATGATTGAGGGGTAGGTAATAGTAATCTTACTTGCCCCGTTTTAAGCCTATCAAGTATAAAGCTAATTCCTATCCATCTTTATATAGGCCTTAATTCAATTGATAGGCTTAAAAGTGTTTAGATTTTGGATTTTGGATTTTGCGGAAAGTTAATGGTGAATCAGTTAACGGGGTCGGTTTCCGTCCCCAAAACTTTCCAAGAAGGATTTTAGATTTTGCGGAAACTACTTAGAGAAAGATATTTTTCCCCTAGTACAGCACGGCTTAAATAAAGCAACCATTAAAAATGGCTGAAAAGCCTAGAAACTCAAACTTTTTGTCTTGAAAATTGCGGTCATGGGGGAAACCCCCAAGACCGCAATTTCCGCTACTTCTTACTTCTTACTTCTTACTTTTTACTTCCGCGAAGCGGTACTAAGTATTTTCCAACGACGGATTTTGGATTAAACATCGGGAGTTAGGAGTGAGGAGTTACGAGTAAGCAATTAATAATTCAAGGGTTTTGAGTTTTTACTTTGTCATTAGAAAAACGAATTACTACATTCTCTTACTCTTCTACTTTGCTTCTCTCCCACTCCTAATTCGCAAAATTTACAGATTTCCGGCGTTAATTAACCCAAATCCCCACTTTTTATCGAATTTTTCTTTTTCCTTTCCGGGGATAGAACTATTTTTGTAAAGTAGTTCTTTCAAAGCTTTGGGGTCGAGTTTGGGATTACGCTGTAATAATAGTGCTACTAATCCGGTGACAAAAGGTGTGGCCATACTAGTACCTGCTAAAGCTACAAACTTGGAATTAATAATCATCGACCTATCCAAATTCGCATCGCTAGAAAGGGCTGAAACTATCATTGCTCCTGGTGCTGCAATATCCGGCTTTTGAGCATCATTTCGTAAGGGTCCTTCGCTACTAAATTCAGAAATAGTATCTAGCTCTAAACCCATTTCCCGCTCTTTACCATCTATATCAGTATATTTAGATTTGGTAGTATAGGAAGCAACCGTAACAGCAGTTGCGGCACATCCCGGAGAACCAATTTTTACGGAATCAGCGATACTTTTACCTGTAAAAAAGACTGAACTTGCATCATCTAAAGTCCAAACGTCTACACGGGTGTCTTTTGATGATTTATTACGTAACCGTAACTGCCAAACACCTCCGGGTACGGGCTGATTGAACTGTCCTTCCCCAGTACCGCGAATTTGCACGAAGAAATTATAATCGCCGTTCATTGGGTCTTTACCGGGTGTTACTATTTCGACTAACGCATCCGACAAATTATATTCTTGTGCTGGATTGTCGTCAGTAATAATCGGTTGAAAAGGTGTAACAAAACCGTTGGGACTGCGTACCGAAACTTCCAACTCAGAATCTTTGGAATACCAACCGTTTAACCATACTATTCCGACTTGATTTAATGGTGCAGAAAAACGCATTGTGTTGGTTTCTCCACTAGGAATAAGGGTTTGACCGTGAATATTATCATTACCTTCGTTACCAGCAGCAGCACATACAATTCTTCCTGGACCAGTTTCACTATCAATAATTTTGGAGAGAGAATCAGTACCATCGTGACCGTCAGCATGTCCCCCCAAGCTGAGATTAACTACAGCTGGAAGTCCCATCTCGCTAGCTACTCGAAAAACATAGCGAACCGCATCAGCGATATGAGCATCTTGTAAATCAGTTTTGACAATAATAAATTCTGCTTCCGGAGCTACTCCACAAAATTCATTATCGGAACCTCCAGCAATTCCCGCAACATGAGTCCCGTGTCCGTCAGTATCGAGAGACATTGCTAAATGTTTATCGGTTAATTCGGCTCCATAGTCACCTTCGGTAACTCCATTTCCCGATAACGTCTGATCCCAGACACGTAAAACACGTCCTGCAAAAGCAGGATGGGCTGAATCAATACCGCTATCTATAATGCCGATAATTACACCTTTACCGCTTAATTGGGATTTTTGTTGCTTAAACTGCGGTAAACCCACTTTTTCCGGTGCAACATCCATGCGCCAATGTAATTTCCGCGATGGTTTAATACGTTCAACTGCTGGCTCTTCGGATAAACGGGCTAAACTTGCAATAGGTAAAAAAGCGGTTCTTACTTTACCCCTATTTTGATTGATTTTAATACCGTACTCAGATAGATGACTCAAGTCTGCTTGTTCGTCACAGTATACAAAAACTACACTACGAATTGGCTTCAAACTACTTCTAGGAGAAACTATACCGAGCGAACGTTTGTGAGTGACTAATGCTTGTCTTCCTTCTCTGTGATAGTCTTCATAAGCTAACAATATTCCAGGAGAAAGTTTTTCGTGTCTCATATTAACTATTAACCTCTATTTAACTTTAAGTGCTGCAAAATTCTACCAGGATAACTCGTATAAAACACATTCCTTACAAGTCTTTTTCATGTTTGATTGTTGAGTGAGAGGATAGTGATATTTTCCTACAATCAAAAAAATAACTTGTAGTAGCAGCTGGACGATTTCATGGGAATTAAGCTAGAAACTCTTTTATGTCATAACACCCGCAGAGAAATACACAATATCACTTGTTGATTACAGATAATCGAATAAAATAAGGTGTTAGAGGCTAGATTCGGTGATTAATTCCAGTTTTTTCTATCTAAGAAAAATTATTGGGAAAATTTTATAACTTGCTCAAAGGTGATTCGTTATTTACCATTTAAAACAATTGGGATTTTACTGATTAGCCTTTATCCGAATCATAGTTACATTGAAAATATGAAATCGATAGGCATTGATTAAATACGAGCAATGACTTGCAGCTTTAAAGTTGTATGCAGAGACAGAAACTATTGCTAAATACTTTTAAGGAATAATATTAGCTAAAGAACTATTTGTATTAGATAAACTGGCAGGGGAGAAATTTGATTAATTTGGGTAATAGTTGCATTATTTAACTATTGCAACATTTCTTATTGTTTAAGTTTTAAGAATAATGCATTCTTCGGTATGTCAGCATAAAGCATGAATATCTTTAGTTGTAAATATTACATACTACTTTAAATTATAGCTATTTCCCCAGGGATATATTCATGCTGGTCTCTTCTTAGGTAACTTGTTTAAACCTACTCATAAAGGATAAACAACAATTTATCTAAAGTTAGAGACTTCAGTATTTTCTCTATGTGCAGTTGTATATGTAATTTGCTACACTTTTTGTCAAAGATTGTGATTCACTTATTCCAGGTTGGTGTTGAGTTTAATTAAACCATGATGCTTCATAGTCAAAAGCTATAGGTTTAATATGCCGTCATTATGTTGATTTTTTTTCAAAATCATATTAATGTAAATGCTCGGATGATTTAGAAAAAATTCTTAGTCTATCAGATAGCAGCTAACTGAAATAATTGTTACAAAAAGCTAAAATAGCCACAATACTTTTCTTCATTTTGTTACCACAGGTCAAGTCAATAGTCGTTTGAATTTATCGCAAAGCGATTGAAAAAACTTTTTCAGATGTGATATCACGTAATCCTATTGATGATTGGAAAAAATATAATTGAAAAATTAAATAATTGTAGTTATGCTAAAAAAAGAGATACAGAGTATAAGAAAAAGACAAAGCCCTAATTATTTAGGTTATGTAAATTGATTATTAATATGAGTACAATATTTTCCAAATTGAACTTCATCGAATATAATTCAACAATGCAATTTCAAATTATTTGATTCTAATTTATTAATTCAATCCTAATAAGTTGGAGTCAAATTATGCACGTTTGTATTATCGCAATCAGAAAGACTTAAGAATATAATGAAAAGAGAATAATCAATAAGTGATTTCTTGTAATTCTTAATCTTAGAAAAATAAAAATATCGAGTATCAACTACCACAAGTAAGTACCATAATACTACTACTAATGGTTAGTTCATTTACCTGCTTGGGAGCGAGACTGGTGTGTTACTACATGAAAAAAGATAAATTACAAACACTACTCAAGCTGAAAAAGGCAAATCGACAAATTTCCTGTCGATTTCCCCAAAATCATTTACCAGCAACTTGTAACGATAATAATAATAGAGTTTCTCAAATCTATAACGAGATATTATTTAAAACGGATAGTTCGGGAAGATGGACATTTCTAAGTCCAATCTGGAATGAATTAACTGGATTTAGTGTTGCAGAAAGTATTGGTAAAAGCTTTCTAGATTATATTCACCCCAGCGAACTTTTAGAAAACTTAGAGTTATTTGAAATTCTAAAAAAGCGACAGTTAGAAGAAACCGTATACAAAACTCGTTACAAAACTCGTTACGGGAATGTTTGTCTTGTAAAAAGTCGCATACAAACTTTGTTAGATAGTCAAGGACAGATGATTGGGACTTCTGGAACGCTAGAACTAATTAGTTTTGAAAATCAATCGGGATGTGATGTTAGCGAGCTAAATCAAGTCAATAATCAAGATGATTTAGAAGTGATTATTCAGAATAATCAAGCTTACCTCGAAGCACTTATTAATATAGAAACTGCTTTGCAGAAGTTTGATGGTACTGACGAATGCTACGAACAAATTCTGTCAATCTTAGGATTTGTCTATCAGCCAAGTAGAATTTATATATGCGAACATCATCAATCCAAAAATGATGAATTTTTAATTAATCAAAAAGCTGAGTGGTGCGATAGTAAAGTCTTATCTCAAGCCAATAAGTTATCTTTGGACAATAAGCTTTCTTCAGAAATTTTTCCTCAGTTGGCAAAGAGATTATTTAGTGGTGATATTGTTTGGAGTAATTGGACAAAAGCTAATCTTGAAGAAAGAAAGTTTTTTGAAGCGAGGGGAATTGTCTCGCTCTTACTTTTTCCTATAAAAGTTCAAGGTAAGTTATTTGGTTTTATTGGATTAGAAGATTGTATAGAAGAAAGAGTTTGGCAAACAGCAGAAATTAATTTTCTGCAAGCTACAGTTTATGCTATTTCTCTTGCTTGCAAAAACTTAATCGCAAAAGAATCCCTAAATAAGACTATTGAAGAATGCCAAAGTTTAAACTCAGAATTAGAAGCAAAGGTCAATCAACACACCGTTGAATTGCAGCAGGAAATTAGTAAAAATAAGTCCATACACAAAGAACTAGAAAAATCCCTTTCTTTACAAGAAACAATATTAGAAACTACTGCTGACGGTCTTTTATTCGTAGACGCTCAAGGTTCAATTTCTGGCTATAACCACAAGCTTGTACAAATGTGGGGTATTCCTCAATCACTGATTAAATCTGGTGATTATAAACGAGTATTAGAATTTGCAAGCAATCAGCTAAAAGACCCTGACGAATATTTTACTTTTACTTTACAGCTTGAAGCTTATCCCAATGCTGAAATTTATGATTGGATTGAATTCAAGGATGGGAGAACATTTGAACGTTACTCGCAACCCCAATACATTGGTAGCGAAATTGTAGGTAGAGTATGGAGTTTTCGTGATATCAGCGAACGCTTTCAAGCAGAAGCAAAAATACGTCATCAAGCGAACCACGACCTGCTAACAAATTTACCCAATCGGATGCAGTTTTCTGGAAGATTGTTAGAGTCTCTAATCAAGGCTAATTTGAATAAAAGTAAATTAGCTGTATGTTTCCTAGATTTAGATAGATTTAAAACTATCAATGAGACATTAGGTCATAAAATTGGTGATAAATTGTTGAAAGGGGTTGCTTTACGTTTAAATAGGTGTCTGCGTTCGAGCGATACAGTTGCTCGCTGGGGGGGAGATGAATTCACTTTGCTTTTATCTGAAATTAATGATACGCAAGATGCTGCTCGTGTTGCTGAAGAAATTTTAAATGCTTTAAAACCAGCATTTTTGATAGAAAATCATCTTTTGCATATCAGCGCTAGTATCGGAATTGCTGTTTATCCCGACCACGGACAAGATGGAGAAACTTTAATTAAAAACGCCGATGCAGCGTTAAATCGTGCGAAGTTAGAAGGAAGAAATCACTATCAAATTTATAATTCAACAATTAATTCCGAAGCTTCAGAATTGCTTAGTTTAGAAAATAGCTTGCATTATGCTTTAGAACGAAACGAATTAAGATTATATTACCAACCCCAAGTCGATATTAGTACTGGGGAAATTTGTAAATTTGAAGCATTATTACGTTGGCAACATCCACAATATGGATTAATTTCTCCTGGTAAGTTTATTCCGATTGCTGAAGAAACTGGACTAATTGTACCTATCAGTGAATGGGTTTTAAGAACCGCTTGCACTCAAAATAAAATTTGGCAAAATATTTTGGGTAACTCCGGAGTAAGAGTAGCGGTTAATTTATCTCCGAGACAATTCCAGCAGCCAGACTTAGTTGGTACCGTGCAACGTATATTAGCAGAGACTCAGTTATCTCCTAAACATCTTGAGTTGGAAATCACAGAAAGTGCTGCGATGCAAAATGTTGATTTCACTAAAGAAATTTTAACCGAGCTATATAGCATGGGTGTTTCCATATCTATAGATGATTTTGGAACCGGATATTGTTCGTTTAGTTATCTCAAACAGTTTCCAATTCACTGTTTGAAAATTGATAGGTCTTTTGTCCGAGATTTAACTAAGGATACTAATGATGCAGCTATTATTACAGCAATGATTGCTCTTGCACATGGACTACATTTTTCTGTTGTTGCTGAGGGTGTTGAAACCCAAGAACAACGCAATTTGTTAAATATGTTGGAATGCGAATTGATGCAGGGGAATCTTTTCAGTACTGCTGTTTGCGCTCAAGAAGCTACAGAATTATTATTAAAATCTAAATCTAAATCACAATTGATTGATACATCGATTTTAGCTGCTTAATAATAGTTGCGAGTAATCAGCAACATTAATGCTATGGGGTACTAAGTTTTTACGTATTCAATTTATATAGTAATAGCGACCAAGATGCATGTCCTATCGGACACGCTCCGCTAACGCTAACGCTAACGCACTACAATGTGGTGAAATTTTTCTATTATACAAATTAGCTGCACATCAGGTTACTTTAGTCTTACAAATAGGACTTGAATGTAACCTATCAAAACGGCTAGAAAATAACTAATAGTGCCTTTAATTAATTCCAATGTATTTTAGAGACGAGCATCAGTATTACGTCTCCAGATGTTATGGAGAAATTAAATCTTATATTGAGATAAAAAAATACAAGTCCTTGAAGAGTTCAAATACAACTTCACCAAGTTGTAATAATTGAATTTGGTGAGTTTTGAGATTTTCTAACCGAATAATCTCTCGACCATAAATTCAACTGATATCTTACTAAAATATTGATTAAAAATGTCGATACATATAACTTTACTTTTCTCAATTTTTCGCAATGTTCCGACCGCTTATTGATGCTATTATCAATAATCCAACAGCATTATAGGAGTTACAGTGTGTAACATACTATTGGTAGGCTGGCGAAAGTAATACATACTTTTATTATTACTTGCTTTAAGCTTGAAATCTCGTTATTTTTTTGTAGTACGCAACCCGTTATTGAAGGCTTTTTTCTAGAATTTACAAAAAAAAATGGATTGCTATTTACATAAGTAAATATTCGACAATTATCTATTTGATTCAGATATTGAAATTATGAGACGATAATAAGTTTTGTTTGAGAAGACGATTTTGATTGTGACCGAGTTAGAAAAACTGTTGTGTTGAATTGATATTGTTATTTCCTTCCTGGTAGAAGATTGGAACTTAGGAATTAAAAAAGATTCAAATTAGATTAAGCAGTCCACCGCTCCGTTAAAGGTGGAGTAATTGAAAGTGAAAAATAATTGTTTTGGACTCTACTTTACATCTGCCTTTGCGTAGCGATATGCTTTCGGGTTATTAGTTCCTTTATTCTTCAGGTATTTTATCGAAAAATATTATGGCTCAATCGAACGAATCATCCCAAAAATCGAGTGCGATTAATCTAGTTTTTGTGGGTTTTATTGCAGTTGCAATTATTTTTGCAGCTTATACAAATAAAATGGAAGCTGTTACCAAAGCAAGTTTCGAGTCAGCGAAAACTGCTGTTGGTATAGCGATTGAATTAATTGGAGTTATGGCTCTGTGGTTGGGATTAGTAAGAGTTTTGGAAGCGGGTGGTTTGATGTATACCATCGCAAAGTATTTGAAACCTTTGATGGTAAGACTATTTCCTGATGTTCCAGAAACTCACCCAGCAATGGGAGCTATCATTCTCAATATTTCTGCGAATATGTTAGGTCTAGGAAATGCAGCTACACCTTTTGGGATTAAAGCAATGGTTGAGCTAAATAAAATTAATCCCTTGAAAGGAACTGCAACAAATGCGATGTGTTTATTTTTAGCAATCAACACTTCCAGCGTTACTTTACTGCCTTTAAACGTAATTGGAATCAGGGCTGCGGCTAATAGTCAAAACCCGGCTGCAATTTGGATACCAACTTTAATCGCGACTTTATGCTCTACATTAGTTGGAGTTTCTGTAGCTTCGTGGTTGGGAAGAAGAAGTAAAAAATTAGAAACAACACCGTTAGAAGAATCAAATTCAATTTCGGATGCAGATAATTTAGAAATAGAATCAGAGAAAATAGAAGGGGAAGGGGAAGCAGAAGAATATGAAGAGCCAGATTATTCCCATTTGCTATATCCCGCAGGTACAGCTTCAAAACTGTTTGCTTGGTTATTTATTTTAGGATTTCTGGGAAGTTGGGTTTATGGGGTAATCAATGCTGGTAATCTTGCTGGATTTTTTAATCAAGATTTTCTTTCTCACTGGTTGATGCCAGCTTTAATATTATTAATTATTGCTTATGGGGTGGGAAGAGGAGTAAAAGTTTATGAAGCAGTTACCGAAGGAGCGAAACAAGGATTTGGGATTGCAATTAGCATTATTCCGTTTTTGGTGGCTATTTTAGTTGCAATGGGAATGTTTCGAGCATCGGGAGCAATGGATGTCATTGCTAAAGTTTTAAATCCGATTACTAGTTTGATTCAACTTCCAGCAGAAGTATTACCAATGGCTTTAATACGTCCCCTTTCTGGAGGTGGTGCATCTGGAATTATGACTGAATTAGTTCAAGACGCACCGGATTCCTATAGTGCTTTTGTCGCTTCAACCATGATGGGAAGTACCGAAACAACTTTTTATGTGCTTGCAGTTTACTTTGGTGCTGTGGGAATTACTCGGATTCGTCATGCTTTGGTTGCTGCTTTATTAGCTGATGCAACCGGATTGATTGCTGCTTGTTTTCTTTCTTCTATATTTTTTAATTTATAGATTTTGGGGATTAGGGAAAGTGCGGTCTTGGGGAGACCTCAAGAGCAACTTTTCAAGCTAGAGGAAAGAATTAGAGAGAGATAGGGTATGAAAATACAGCATATTTCATCTTCATGAGGTACATTCTAACGGGCAGGGATGCCCGT
>ERZ1740070.2700-NODE-2700-length-10042-cov-6.681486_pt1 | contig 10042 bp, 8 predicted proteins | sample MGYA00581734_ERZ1740070 | MGnify/ENA primary metagenome ERZ1740070 (study PRJEB43018, sample SAMN04849744) | marine metagenome | isolation source: floating plastic debris | place: Pacific Ocean | collected 2008-09-01 | study: EMG produced TPA metagenomics... | reverse complement strand
GCCTTCACCCCCGCCCTCGCGACCAGGCCCGACCTCCGCCTCGCCTTCGACGACCACTTCAAGCGCGTCCTCCTCGCCGGCGACCCACTCGACGAAGCCCTCGCCGCCATCAACCGCGACTGGAACGCCATACTCGCAGCCGCACCACCCGCAACCATGTCCGCCGTGCCAACACCCGCCCCGATTACAACGCAAACCGCGCCGCAAACCACGCCGGAACCCGCCACCCCATGAGCGTCGTCAAGCAGCACAACGCCGCGAGCCCCTTCCTCTTCCTCATCCCCGCCCTCGCGGTGCTCGGCATCTTCTGGGTGCTCTCGCTCGGCCAAGTCGTCTACTTCTCCCTCACCCGCTACTCACCCTTCCGCGAGCCCGAGTTCGTCGGACTCGAAAACTACGCCCGTCTCCTCTCCTCCGAGCGCTTCTGGTTCTGCCTCTTAAACACCGGCCTCTACCTCCTCGTCACCCCCGCAATCATCCTCATCTCCCTCGCCGCCGCCTCCATCGTCCACGCCTCACTCCGCTACGCCAAAGGACTCCGCGTCCTGCTCTTCCTCCCCGTCGTCACACCAACAATCGTCGCCGCCATCGCATGGCGCGTCCTCTACAACGAAGACGCAGGCCTCCTCAACGCCATCATCACGACCCTCGGCTTCGAGCCCATCGGCTGGCTCAGCACAAAGCCGTGGACCCTCATCTCCGCCATGCTCGTCACCCTCTGGAAGGGCGTTGGCTTCTACATGATGATCTTCCTCGCAGGCCTCATGTCCGTCCCCCGCGAGCTCAAAGAAGCCGCATTCCTCGACGGCGCCTCACGCCTCGACGTCCTCCGCGTCGTCACACTCCCCGCCATCTGGCCCATCGTCAGCCTCGTCTTCGTCATCTCCTCCATCTCCGCACTCAAAGTCTTCGACGAGCTCTACGTCACCATCCGCGGCGCACCCATCGAGCACCAAACCATCGTCCCCCTCGTCTTCGATACCGCCTTCGTCCGAGGCGACTACGGCCTCGCCTGCGCCATCGGAATCACACTCTTCGCACTCATCCTCGTCTTCAGCATCATCAACCTCCGACTCTCCTCCAAAGGAGAGCGAGCATGATCGAAAAGAGAGGCCCAGCACTCACCGCATGGCTCTACCTCGGCGCCATCCTTCTCGCCGTCCGCAGCATCGGCCCCGCGAGCTACCTCGCACTCGGCGCCTTCCAACCCCCCACCGCCGACCTCTCCAACATCACCGCCGGATTCACCACCGACCCCGACTCCGCCTTCACGCTCGACAACTTCCGCGAAGCATGGCGCCCCGGCAGCACACTCGAACAGATCGACGAGAACGCCCCACCACCCGGCCCGGGCCTCGCCCGCCCGCTCCTCAACTCCGTCCTCATCACCGTCATCCGCACCATCACCAACGTCCTGCTCGCCGCGCTCGCCGCCTACCCACTCGCCCGCATGCACTTCCGCGGCCGAGGCATCCTCTTCGTCGCCATCCTCGCAACCATGATGATCCCCGAGCAGGTCAGCGTCGTCCCCATGTTCCGCATCGTCGTCTCCATGGGCCTCTACGACACGCTCATCGCCGCCATCCTCCCCTTCTCCGTCAGCGCCTTCGGCATCTACCTCTGCCGACAAGCCTTCATGTCAATCCCCTTCGACCTCGAAGAAGCCGCACGCATCGACGGCGCCAACAGCATGCAGATCTGGTGGCACGTCATGCTCCCCCTCGCGGGCCCCACACTCGCAACACTCGCCGTCTTCAGCGTCATCGCCGCATGGAGCGATCTCCTCTGGCCCTTGGTCGTCCTCCAAAGCGAGCACAACCACACACTCCCCGTCGCCATCAACCGCCTGCTGGGAGTCTTCGCCACCAACATCCGAATCGCCTACGCCGCAAGCGTCCTGGCGCTCATCCCCATCATCGTCTTTTTCCTCATCGCCCAACGCTTCCTCAAAGCAGGCATCTTCGCCGGCGCCGTCAAGGGCTAGAGCATGACCCGCGAGATCGCATGCGACGCCCTCATCTGCGGCGCCACGACCGGCGGCGTCCCCGCCGCACTCGTCCTCGCCGAAGCAGGACACACCGTCATCCTCACCGACCACACCGACTGGGTCGGCGGCCAACTCACCGCACAAGCCGTCCCACCCGACGAGCACCGCTGGATCGAAACCCAAGGCCGAACCGCCCGCTACGCCAACTTCCGCGACTCAATCCGCAACCACTACCGCACCCACCGAAACCTCACCCCCGAAGCACGCGCCGCCGAACACCTCAACCCCGGCAACGGCTGGGTCAGCCGCCTCTGCTTCGAACCACAAATCGGCCACGACCTGCTCATGTCCTGGCTCGCCCCGCACATCGAGTCGGGCCGCCTGAAACTCCTCCTCAACCAAACCCCCATCGGCGCAACCCGCACCGCCAACCACCTCGACGCCGTCACCTTCCGATCCACCGCGCCCGACACCGCAGGCGAGACCACAACCGTCCAGTTCAAGCTCGTCCTCGACGCCACCGACACCGGCGACCTCCTCGAGCTGGGCCAAGTCGGCCACCGCATCGGCGCCGAGCACCAGTCCGACTTCAACGAGCTCCACGCCCGCGAAGACCGCGCCGACCCGCTCGACCAGCAAGCTTGCAGTTGGTGCTTCGCCCTCACCCACGATCCCCACAACGACCACACCATCCCCAAGCCCGACCTCTACGAAACCTGGCGCACCTACCAGCCCATGATGGCCGGCAAGCCCGAGGAAAACTGGTCCACGCCGCTCTTCTCCTGGACCGTCCCAAGCCACAACCCCGCGGGCCGCGTCACCTTCCCCTTCATCCCCTACCCCGACCAGTGCCCGCCCGACATCTGGGACATGTGGCGCTACCGCCGCGTCCGCGACGCCGCCCAATACACACAGCCCGCCGCGCACCCCGACGCCACCATCATCAACATGGTCCAGATGGACTACTGGCTCAAGCCCATCCTCGGCGTCCCCATGACCGAGCGCGACGCCGCCCTCCGCGGCGCCCGCGACCTCTCTCTCTCACTCCTCTACTGGATGCAAACCGAAGCCCCGCGCCACGATAACCCCGACCAACTCGGCTACCCAGGACTCCGCCTCGCCCCCGAAATCACCCGCACCGAAACCTCAAACAACCCCGGCGTCACGCCTGGCCTAGCCAAAGCCCTCTACATCCGCGAGCCCCGCCGCCTCCACGCCCGCACCATGCTCACCGAGCAACACCTCGGCTACGACCAACGCCTCGCCGCAAACGCACCGAACATGGACGCCACCGAGTTCGGCTCCGGACACCCCTTCAAAGACTCCATCGGCGTCGGCCACTACCACATCGACCTCCACCCAAGCACCGCCCTCCGCAACAGCGTCTACGTCCCCTGCACCCCCTACCGCATCCCGCTCGGCGCACTCATCCCCGTCGACACACAAAACCTCATCGCCGCCGGCAAGTGCCTGGGCGTCACCCACGTCGCCAACGGCACCACACGCGTCCACCCCTCCGAATGGAACATCGGCGAAAGCGCAGGCCACCCCTCCGCCGCATGCCCCGCCTCCATCACAACCCCCTAAGTCTTCCACGCCTCCCCCGAGCGCACCGCCGACCTCCAAGCCCAGCTCACATCCGCCGGCATCCAAATTGCCTGGCCCTGGGACTGACCACGCGTCGAGCGCGGCATCCACCACGCTCACACCAGCCGCGTCGTCATCCGCGCGACGGCCCGATCGCGCTCAACCTCGTCCGGCAGCATGATCTCGCCCCGGCTGTACGTCACCGCGTGCCCAGCGATCCGCACCCGCCCCGGCCGATCCGCGCTCACGCCGATCCACAGATCGCCGCCGCGCGTCGAGATCTGCCGCGCTGTCATCGCATCCTTACCAAGCCGCCTCGCCCAATACGGCCCAAGCATCGTGTACAGCGACCCAGTCACCGGGTCCTCATCGATCCCCACCGCCGGTGCAAACAGCCGCGCGACGAAATCCACACCATCTCCCGCCGCCGTGCACCCAATCGCCCGCACATCCGGCACACCCGCAAGCCCCGCAAAGTCCGGCTCCAGCGACGCAACCTCCGCCTCCGACTCGAACACACACACCAGGTCGTACGACGTATGCACCTCACTGGGCCTCGCCCCAAGCGCCGCCGAAACCCGCTCAACCAGCGCGTCACCCACCGCCACCGGCACAGTCTCGATCGCCGGGAAATCGAGGACGATGCGCCCCGCACCATCCCGCGTGACCACGAGCGCGCCCGACGCCGATCCAAACCGAATCGCTTCGCCCGCGAACCCAAGCTCGTTCCAAAGCACATGCGCCGCAGCCACCGTCGCGTGCCCGCAAAGCCGAACCTCCGCCGTCGGCGTCATCCAACGCAAGTCAAAGTCGCGACCATCCTCCGCGCTCGGCACAAAGAACGCCGTCTCCGACAAGTTGTGCTCCGCCGCCAAGCACTGCAGCAACCGATCATCAACCCACCGCTCCATCGGCGCAACCGCCGCCGGATTCCCCGCAAACGGCCGATCGGCAAAAGCATCAACCTGAAAGTGCCGAAACCTCATTCGCCCTCGCCACCATCGGCAACATCCCCGTGCGGCCGATCATCCATCCACCCACGCTCGGCAATCAAGCGCAACGCCTCATCCACGTCTTTGTCCCCGCGCCCCGAGCAGTTCACCACAATCGTCGCATCTCTCGGCATCTTCCGGCTCAGCCGGATCGCCCGCGCAATCGCGTGCGCCGTCTCCAGCGCACACAAGATCCCCTCGGTCTCGCCCAGAATCAGAAACGCCCGCAGCGCCGCGTCATCGGTCTCGCTCACATAGCGCACCCGCCCCGAGTCCTTCCAGTACGCGTGCTCAGGGCCAACGCCCGGATAGTCAAGCCCCGCCGAGCACGAGTGCACCGGCTCGGTCTGCCCGTCCGGGTTCTGCAGCACGTACGACAAGCTCCCGTGCAAAATCCCCGGCTCGCCGTGACTCAGCGGCGCCGCGTGATCGCCCGCCCCCGCGCCCCGGCCGCCCGCCTCAACACCAACAAGCTGCACGTTCTCGTCGTCAACAAAGTCATAAAAGATCCCCGCCGCGTTCGACCCGCCGCCCACGCACGCCACCACCGCATCGGGCAGCTTCTCGATATGCCGGAGCGACTGCGCCTTCGTCTCCCGCCCGATGATCGACTGAAAATCTCGCACGATCATCGGAAACGGGTGCGGCCCCACCACCGACCCGATGATGTAGTGCGTCCCCTCCACAGAACCCATCCAGTCCCGCATCGCCTCGTTCGTCGCGTCCTTGAGCGTCCGCGTGCCACCCTCCACCGGAATCACCCGCGCGCCCATCATCTTCATCCGCGTCACGTTCAGGTGCTGCCGACGAACGTCCTCCGCGCCCATGTACACATCGCACTCAAGACCAAGATGCGCCGCCGCCGTCGCGCTCGCCACGCCGTGCTGCCCAGCGCCGGTCTCGGCAATGATCCGCTTCTTGCCCATCTTCTTGCAGAGCAACCCCTGCCCGAGCGTGTTGTTGATCTTGTGCGCACCCGTGTGGCACAAGTCCTCCCGCTTCAGCCAGATCGCCGCGCCCTTGTCCTTCGCCGCCTTCGAGCGCGCGTATCGCGTCAAACCCTCTGCGTTGTAGAACGCCGTCGGCCGGCCAACGAACGACGCGAGCATCCCCCGCAGCCGATCCCAGAACGCCGGGTCATTCCGTGCCTCGTCGTACACCGCCTCGAGCTGCTTCAGCGCCGCGACCAGCGTCTCCGGCACGTACACGCCGCCATACTCACCAAACCGCCCACGCCCATTGGGCACAGCCGTCATCGGAAGATCACGAGCGTCGCCCTCGGGCCCGCTCGACGCGGAAGTCTGCATCGTCGTCATGCCACAAGAATAGGTTCCCAACCGCCCCGCCCCAATGGGGATCGCGAGCAGACTTCTCCCCCCATTGCGCGATCAATCCAACGAAAAAACGGGCTCCCACCAAGGGAGCCCGTCCGAAAATCACCGAATCCGCGGGTTCAACCGCGAGAGACATCGTCAGCCAGCATCACCGGCGACGACGGCCCGCAACCACAAGCCCGCCCGCGAGCAGCGCCGCCGAACCCGGAGCCGGCACGCGCACCACGATCTGGCTCAGCGCCACCGTGCCGCCCGCGCCATCAAGCACCTCAAGCTCCACCTCATACTCGCCCGGCGCGTTGGGGTCGAACGCCGGAGCACCAAGCAACGTCTGCCAGAACGAGAACAGCGGGTTCTGGCTGTCGCCAAACACGCCCGTGTTCAGCGCCGTAGGCCCACCAGCCGCAACCGCCGCCAGGTTGTAATCAATCGTCGCGAAGTTCGACGCGCCCGCCGCCGGATCGAAGTCCAGCCGCAGGTTCACCTGATAGTCGTTCAGCGTGCCCGAACCCAGATCAACAACCGCAACGTAGTTCCACGTCGCGCCCATCGGTGGGCCCGCCGTCGTGCCCAGCGGCGCGTCATACCGGTTACCGACCGAAGGCAGGTTCGCCGTGAAACGAAGATCAGCCTTCAGACCGATCTCAACATCAAGCGTGTCGCTGCTCGCGACGTTCACGTTCGAGTTCGCAATCCCGGTGCCAACCGTGCCGTTGAAGTTCGTGCCGAAGCCCGACATCGCCGACTGAGGCGTCACCGTAAACGACGCCGACGCCGCACCAGCGCACATCGCAACAACCGCGCCCGCAGCGCACATCTTCTTCGTATCGATCATGGGTCTTGTCTCCTCCGGGAAAACGCGCCCGCATGGACACAACGCCAACCGCACGCGGGCACAACCACGGCCGGCGGTCTTCACACCAGACCCACCGAAACTCGGCAGGGGGACACCCGGTGTGAGCGGACATCCTAACAACCCACCCACGCCACAACCCCAAGACACCCAAGATCACACGTAACGGCTACACAACCGCAAATCGCACCCATTCCTCCGCCATCCCGCTACCCTCCGCCCGTGCCCCAAACCGCCCAAACACCCACACCCACGCCCACGCCCACGCCCACGCCCACAGGCCTGTTCAAAAACCCCCTCGCCGGCCTCGACCGCCCCCGCGAGGTCCTCGCCTGGGCCATGTACGACTTCGCGAACCAGTCCTTCACCCTCCTCATCATCACCCTCCTCTTCCCCATCTACTTCAAGCAGGTCGTCGTCGGCGACGAGCAACGCGGCGACGCGCTCTGGTCCATCGTCGGCGCGGCCTCCCTCGCGCTCGTCGTCATCGCAAGCCCAATCATCGGCTCACTCGCCGACGCACGCAGCGCACGCAAGCTCGTCCTCATGGGCACCGGCGTCGCCGCCGCCATCCTCACCATGCTCCTCGCCCTCGCCGCGCCCAACACCATCCTCCTCGCCACGCTCCTCTTCATCGCCGCCAACTTCTGCTACCAGATCGGCGAGAACTTCCTCGCCTCATTCCTCCCCGACGTCTCCACCCCGCGCACCATCGGCCGCGTCTCCGCCATCGGCTGGACCACCGGCTACATCGGCGCACTCCTCCTCCTCGCCATCACGCTCGGCCTCATGACCACACTCAACTGGACCGACCCCCAGCACTGGCGCCCATTCCTCGTCTTCGCGGGCATCTGGTTCGCGCTCGGCATCATCCCCGCCCTCATCACGCTCAAAGAAGTGCGCCGCGAAACACCCGAGTCAACATCCGCCCTCGCACTCGCACGCCAACGACTGACCGACACCATCACGCACGCCGCCCACTACCGCCAACTCGTCCGCTTCCTCATCGCCTTCTTCATCTACGGCATGGGCGTCCAAACGATCATCTACTTCGCCGGCATCCTCGCCAAAGACTTCGGCTTCGGCCAAACCAAACTCATCCTCTTCATGCTCCAACTCACCATCACCGCCGGCATCGGCGCCGTCGTCGTCGGCATGCACCAAGACCGCATCGGCGCAAAGAAAACCATCGCCATCCTCCTGCTCATCTGGATCGCGTCCTGCGCCGCCATGGCCGCGCTCGCCATCATCCCCGCCGCGCCCGAGGCACTCTTCTGGGTCATCGGCAACGGCCTGGGCATCGGCCTCGGAGGCATCGGCACCGCAAGCCGATCAATGGTCGGACGCCTCACACCAACACACAAAACCGCCGAGTTCTTCGGCCTCTGGGGCATGGTCTACAAAGGCGCAGGCGTCGTCGGCGTCCTCTCATTCGGCCAAGCCAAAGCATGGATCGGCACAGGCCCAAGCCTCATCATGCTCACCGCCTTCTTCGTCATCGGATTCATCCTCATCAAGCGAGTCGACGAACTCGCCGGCGTACGCGCCAAACGCCGCACCGAACGCGACCACGACAACTAGCCCCGCGCCTCTCATACTTCTCGTACCACTCGTGCCACTGACCTGCATAGCAGGTCGGTGCTCTTCCCCGCGCCAACTACTCCCCCGCGCGCACCGAAAACGCCGCCACCGACCCACTCCCCTCAAACGCGCCCACAACCATCCCACCACCCGCCTCATCCCCCACAAACACAAGCGTCTCCACACCAACATGCGGCAACGTCTCGACCAGCCCCGCAAACATCGGCCGCCCCGGCTCGCTGATGTCCACCGCCACGACCACCGGCTGCCGCTCCATCCCAACGAACGCGATCGCCCGCCCACCAACAACACCAACACAAAGCGCCTCAGGCTCAGGCCCCCGGTTGTCATCGCGACCACCATCACGCTCCCCGACCCGCTCCGCAATCACGCGCTCAAACAGATCCCCCGTGTCCGCCACGAAACCGCCGTCACGATCCCACACACTCATCCGCCGCCCACCAAACGCGTGCAGCTCATCAAAGTCCCCATCCCCATCCACATCCCCGCGAAGCCTTGACACCTGCAACCGCCCAATAGCATCATCACGCCGAAGCGCCTCAACATCGCCGAACACCGAAGAATCCAGCTCCAAATCCTTCACGCGCACATCCTCCCCCTCGCGCGGATCACCCTCGTCGGCCGTCAGGAAGTACGTCGCCCCACCAACATCCACCCGCACGACCGTGTCCGGCTGCCGCATCCCAAGCACCGGCCACACGCGACCACCCACTTCTCCATCCCGACCCCCATCCCGATCAGACCCTTCCAGCTTCTCACCCGCCGCCGCATAATCAACCGCCGGCAACGCATCCACCCGCGCGAGCACCACCTCGTCCAAATCAACAACCGCAAGCGCACTCGCCTCCTGGCACGTCACCACCGCCCGCGCACCATCCGCCGTGATCGCCACATACTCCGGCTCGATGCTCACATCCCCAATCGTCGCGACCCGCATCGTCGGCTCAGCAACAAACGGTCCCACCACATCAATCACCGCAACCGCCCCCGCCGGATCAACCCCGCCCTCCGGCTCACCCTCGCACGCCACAACAACCCTCGTCCCATCCGGCGTAAACGTGACCATGTCCGGCAGCGCCGGCACCACCACCGACCACCCAACCCGCACCAACCCATACAAAAGCAACCCCCGCCACGCCCCCAAAAACAGCACAACCCACCCCACAAAACCCACCACCATCCGCGCGCTCGCATCCGGGTTCACCGCCACCGAGTTCAACCCCCCACCCACCTCAATCAGCTCGCCCCGAGCGAATCGCCCGTCCCCATCGCCAGCCCAATCAAGCGTCAGAACCTCAACCCGCCCCGCCGCCGCATTCGTCACCAAAAACCGCGCACGAACCGCGTCATGCACCACCACCTCCGCAGCCCCAACCCCGCCAAGCCCAATCGCGCCCACACGCCCAAACACCAACTCGCCCGGCCCAGCCCCCGCCGCACCCGCCAAGCCGCAAACACCACACAGCGCACCAACCACGCCGACGCCAATCGTCCGTATTCCAATCATGTCACGAGCCTATCCGCCCGCCCGCGCCACCAACTCCGCGCGGTAGTCTGCCACCCATGACCGCCGCCCACACCGCCATCGCACTCACCCTCGCACTCGCACTCCCCATCGCCCTCGCGCTGGCAGCACCATCCGAGATCGGAAGACACACGTCTGAACTCCAGTCACCCGTCCCGATCT
>ERZ1740070.2699-NODE-2699-length-10048-cov-4.652957_pt1 | contig 10048 bp, 4 predicted proteins | sample MGYA00581734_ERZ1740070 | MGnify/ENA primary metagenome ERZ1740070 (study PRJEB43018, sample SAMN04849744) | marine metagenome | isolation source: floating plastic debris | place: Pacific Ocean | collected 2008-09-01 | study: EMG produced TPA metagenomics... | reverse complement strand
ACGCGCGTTCAACCCTGATCCTTATACGCTGGGAAGGATCGCGGCCGTCCACGCCCTGGGCGACATCTGGGCGATGGGCGGACGACCGAAAACAGTCTTGTCGCAGATTATTCTCCCCCCCTTGGCCCCTGCCAAACAGAGCGCGATGATTGCCGAGATCACAGCAGGGGCGAACGCGGTCTTCGCGGCTTGTGACACGCAAATTGCTGGCGGACATTCCAGCAATGGCGCGGAACTGACAATTGGATTTTCGATATCCGCCAGTCTGCAAAACGCGCCAATCACCCAGTCGGGCGCCAAACCCGGAAATGTACTTGTCTTGACCAAGCCCATCGGCACCGGCGTGCTATTGGCAGCAGAGATGCGGCAGCTCGCCGATGGCGATGATGTTCAAGCCGCCCTCACCTCCATGTGTCGCCTGCAAGATCAGGCCGCGGCGCTCCTCGCCCAAAAAGCGGCGGCGATGACCGACGTCACCGGGTTTGGTTTGGCAGGACATCTCTTAAATATTCTCACGGCGTCCGGGGTCGCCGCGGCGCTGGATATCTCGAGTATTCCAACGCTTTCTGGCGCATCGTTTCTCAGCAGCGAGGGCGTTCGATCAACGCTATGGCTAGACAATGCCAGGCACGCTGCCGCATTCATTGATGCGGAGGCCGAGACGACAAGTCTGCTATTCGACCCACAAACGGGGGGTGGATTGCTGGCTGCAATTCCTGAGGAAAGTTTGCCGGACATATTGCAGCAATTCGATTCTGCTGGTGAACCGATCTGGCCAATTGGTCGGACCCTGGATGGCCCAGTGGGCATCTATATCGCTTAAAGCAGGATGACTATGTCAGGGCCCTGACGATGGCGCTGACCAGATCGTCTTTTTTCTGTTCCATGATTGGTAACTGATCGAACGGGACCAGCATTGGATGAGTCTTTCGCGCTTCATCCCGAACTGGGCCATAGGTCCAGCCTTGCGCGCGCCTTTGATTCATCCATTGAAGGTGCTGAGCGCCGCCATCTGCGTCCGGATGATCGAGGACAAACTGAATGCTGGCAAATGTGGAGTCTTTCATCCATTGCGGCGCGACGTCCCAGTCCGGCATATCCGGTTGTCCATGCGCCGTGCTCCAGGTGCGGATTGCGGCGTGGATCACGCGGGCGATGGGTTCGAGCGTTGGTGACATGGTTTGGCGCCTCCATATTGCTTTTTAAAAGCTAACAAGGCGGCGCCACTTTGGGAACTGATTTCGCGGTGAGTGCGCACGGCATTAGGCGATCGAGCGCAAACCCTTTTGCAGGACGGACGCGTCAACAAACTCTGATCCGGATGCGACGGACGTTTGAACCGGTGCGTGGACCAGAGGCATTTCCTCATTCGCGACCCGCATGCCGACAACTTTTGCCTGCTGTTCGGATTCCAGCTGCAGCAACCAGTTACAGATTGGCGCAATCACGGTTCGATAGTGCAGCGAATTCTGAATCGGACATTCGAGATCGGTCCAGATATCCAGTTGCGCCTGACGCTGCTCGCGCGTCTCTTCGGTTTCCTTGACCGCGCTCGCAATGGCAGACATTGCGTCATGGGTCAGTTTGATCGCAACATAGCGACGGGAATGCAGTGCCTGACGCGACGTTCGAATTTCGCCAAACTCATTGCACAGCCAGGTTGCCATGGGCTGGATGTTGACGCTGTTAATCAGAAGGTTGCGAATGCCAACTTCGGTCGCATCATCGAGTCGCAGATATGCGAAAAGACTTGTCAGCTCATCACTCCCCAACCAGGCATTAATGGCTTGCTGAACATAGTCGCTCGCCTTGTGATAATCCTGGCCAAGCTGAAGCGGCAATTGCGGCAAAGCTTCATGCGCGAAGCTGAACGCACAACGCAGGCGGTAGCTGATATCGCTCAATTGCTTGCGCTGATGTAGAGCGTCATTGCTCTCGAACAGGCGCTCATTGATTGCAGAAACAAGGGCTTCAGCAGCATTTGATCGAAGGATCGGGTTCCCGACACCTCGGGGGCCCATCATGAATTCCACGCTCATTGGCAACTCCTAGCATTACGCGTCTCACGTGTATTCATGAGCAAACATCGTGCCAAAAGAGTCTCTAATCGGGAAACGATCGCGTTTTAGGCGAATTTTCGCCTCTGACGAGAATTATCGATCAAGCTGACCAACGCACTTCAAACCGGCCTGTCTCTTGCCAATGCTCGCCCGAGAGCGGCGTGGAATAGAGCTTCAGGGCGATTTCATCGAGCGGAATGGCTTTGCCGGTAATCGCATCCTTGGCACTGGCCAGTTCCAGCCCCTCGGCGCTAATGCCGTATTCGTCATTTGCTGCCTGTGGCAACGACCGCTTGAAGCGAACATCAACCATGACTTGTTTGCCAGATTTCAGCACCAGCTTGTAAACCCGCTCAGGCAACATGTGGTTGAGGAAGCGCGTACGACCGATAAAACTATCGGTCAGCATGCGCGTCTCGCCTTCCATTTCGCCTGCCGGTAGAATGATATCACGCTCCGTGAACGGTTTCAGTCCGCCGGAAATTCGGCCCCAAAGATTCTGCAGGCGATACTCGTCATCGACAACGCTGCGAATGCGCCAGCCAGGAACCCTGCCCGACTCAATTGCATTGTAAACGACGGTTCCAAGCGCGGTTACGAGCTTTGCATCCTCGATAACGCCTTCTTCAGAAATCGGCAGCCATTCGCCGGCAAAATAGCCTTTGGCCGTAATGATCCGTGCGGGATCGAGTGGCAGTTTTTCAGACAGAATGCGCTTGGCTTGCGGCAGTTCGGACGGCTTTCCGGTCAGAATCACCAGATCGCAATCAAACAGACCGACATAACGCGCATGCGTCTCTGCGATATGCGTGAACCATTCATTGATCACCTTGTCGACACTGGCCATCTCGATTTCGAGCTTCTCGCCAGGCTTGATGATATTCTTCTTCAGACCATCCTTGCGACCCAGTTCGTTCAAGACTTCAATCTGTTTCAAGGCCGCGCCGGACTCTGTCAGATCGAGTACAATTTCAGTGTCTCCGCGGGATACGCTGCGCAGAATCTGCAGAGCGATCGGGATGAATACAGTGCGTGTGCAAACCAGACGTTGTTGACGCTCGCTCTCGCGTTTGATCTGGCGCAGGAAGAATTGCTCGAACTTTTCGCGCTCATCCGCGCTGGCAGAGAAGGGTTCGCCGAATTTCGGCAACAGGACGCGTTCGATGATATCCTTGGCCAGGCGGTCTCCGGCAATTGTGGTCGAATCCTTGAACAGGAGCTTGCAGACCAGGTCGACGCCCGCGCCGGGAAGTTTGTCGGAATACTCAATCACGGATGTATCCGTCGTACCTCCGCCAATATCTAGCGTCATGACGCGGACACTGGCATCAGTGCCCTTTCCACGTCCCATAAGCTCGATCCAGTTCTCGCCCGTATCGCCCATGTGGTGAATTTCGGAGAAGACGACCGCCAGTTGCGGTGCCACAGCTTCGTCCAGCGCCAGGCGAATATCCGGCGCGTGTCCGTCTTGCTTGATCTGATTGGGATCTTCAAACCGGCTCAGCAGGAAGATATCGCGGGCGATTTCCCATTTTTCACGGAAAATCTCGATCTCGTCCTTGGTCCATCCGGCTGGGTAGCTCAGCAGGATATCGCCGAGTTCGCGGCGCAGATACATCTGATTGCCTTTGCGCCAGGCTTCAGATTGAATTTGAGCCTGCGCCTGCTCCAGGATAGACAAAGCCACCCAAATCAGACTGTCAGCGCGCGAATGATTGGCGCGGCGTTCAATCTCGGCGCTAAGTTCAGCATCCCGATTGGCCAGCGACCATTTCGTTGTACCATTTGGCAGGAACCGGAAGATGGGTCCTTTCAACGGCACCAGCGACGCAACATCATCTTCAGACCGACGCCAGGGTTGAACCTGCATCGTCCAATGGGTCTGTCCATTGGCCCCGCGCGGCGCGTCGTCCCAGACATACATTTTTGGCGATGACAGGAACGACATGCCGCCGCCTTCGGTTTCGATATTGCTCAAGGCCTGACGGGCGGCATAACCGATGGCCGCCGGTGAGACATTGGCAAATTGGTGCGAGGACTGAAACACTTCGCGATCACGCTCGCGGCGGGATGTATTGGCTATGCGCTCAAACAGGGAGCGTTTGTGATAGGTCGGGTTCACGGCCTGGGTCAGCTTGCGGGTCGGTTCGGGCTTGAACACGCCTTCGACCAGAGCGAACCAGCTGTCCGGGATCGCATCATCCAGATCCAGCGCGTCCATGTCGAGCGAGTCGAGATCGGTACCGGGTCGTGGGAATACGATTGGGCGACAGGCGGAAGACAGGCCATTCTCGATACCGGACTGCTCCAGCGCCAGGACCACTGTACGCGAGTTTCCGAAATCGACTACCAGATTGACTTTGACGGGGTCGCCCGCCTCTTCGAGGAAATTCACGTTCAGGATCAGGTCGCCATACTGTGTGCCCAGATCGAATTCCTTGTGGATCTTGAGGCTGAGGGTCTCAGGCAGGTCGCGAATGGAGCCTGAAATGTAAGGATTGAAGTTCAAGGCGGTAGACGGCATCGAGTCTTCATCATCGACGTCGTTGATCACAGCCGGTTTGGCTTTTGACGGGGCTTTTTCGGTCACGAGGGCATCCGCGACGGTGTAACCACGCGTGCTCTTCCCGATCGTGAGATCGATCGCTACCCAGAAGCCATCCTTGACCACTTGTTCGCCATCTTCATCCAGCGTAACTTTCGCGCCAAACCGCCCTTTCAACCAGGGCTTGCCGACCGGCGAGCGCCAATCCGATTCCTCAATCGCGCCCTCGAGGGCGTAAAACACAGTGTACCAACCGGAATCTGGAAACGCATTGATCGTATTTTTCATCGGAATCCCACACAATAACCCAAGGGCCCTACGTGTCAGATTAAGATTGAAATCGCGTAAAAACCCGCGATCGAATTTCAATCAAATTGATACAATTGAAGGGATCTGTATTATCGCATTTCAATAGAAAGCGTGGGCCTTTGCTATCGACATGAAAACGAAGATTGCGATCCTCGGAGGCGGAATCAGCGCACTGGCCGCCGCTTACGAATTGAAGCGGCTGGATTCAGCGGACGCGCTAGATATTACGATCCACCAGATGGGCTGGCGGCTCGGCGGCAAGTGCGCCTCCAGCCGGAACGACCAGCCTGGCATGGGCTATCGCAATGAAGAGCATGGGCTGCATGTTCTGGGCGGTTGGTATCACAACACATTCGAAATGCTTCGCCGAGTCTATATGGACTGGAATGAGCTTCCCGCAGTCGACTCGCGCCCCATTCGAGAGGCTTTTCTGCCGGTGAATGGCGCGGTCCTCTTCGACGAGAAGCGGTTTCTTTGGCTCAAATATGGCTGGCGTAAAATCGCGGTGCGCTTCCCGGACCCCGTCGGGCAGCCAGGGATTGATATTCCAGACCTTTCGATCGGGCGAATGTTGCGCGTCCTGGCACGCTGGGTTCAGGAGCTTCTGGAAAACGCTTTTGCGGGTCTCAGTCTGGTTCGGCTGGGCATGCGTTTTTTTCGGCATTGGTTCGACATATCCGACGTCGTGAAGACACTTGAAACAGAAGTCATTGAGCAAATGACCGATGCGCAGATGCAGGATGCGGCAAATCGGGTACATATTTGTGCCACCAGCATAGCCAGCGAATGCGAGTCCATGCTCGACAATATCTCCGAAGCGGACGCACAGCTCTGGTATGAATCCGAGACCGAAGATGGCCCATCGGTCGCGGATCTCGTCACCGCGGCCCTGGTCGGTGCATTCGTTGTCAAAGGTATGTTGGCGGATCGATTGATCACGCGCGGGTTTGATTACATCAACGCCGAGGACGCGACAGAATGGATGCGCCGCCATGGCGCGCCGAATTTTGTCGTCAAATCGCCTTTTGTCGAACTCGGCTATCATTATGCCTTCAGCTATATTGACGGTGATCCGAAACGACCAGATATGGCCGCAGGCGCAGCTCTGCGCGGCTATATGCGTATGTTTTTCGGACAGGTCGGCAGCTTTTTCTACCACTTCGAAGGTGGCATGGGCGACGTTATCGTCAAACCCTTCTATGATGTCCTCAAAGACAACGGCGTAAAGTTCGAGTTTTTCAGTCAGATCACCCGCCTCGAACGAGATCCGGAACGGAAACAGATTTCGCGCGTTCAGATCCGTCGACAGGCCAAAGTTTCCGCCGGTCAGGACGCCTATGATCCCCTGATCAGCACGCCAAAAAGCCTCCGGACCTGGCCGATTGGACCGCGCATGGATCAGCTCGAACTGGGTCCTGGACAGACCCGGTTCCCGAACGATTTTGAAGACCCGTTCGACATTGATCCAAATGATCCGATCGAGGAACTCGTTGCAGGCGAGGATTTCGATATTGCCATCCTTGCAATCCCCGGGACCGCGCTATCCGAAATCTGCCAGCCACTGGTCGATGCTGATCCAGCTTGGGGGCGATGTTTGAACGCCATGTCATCTTGCCCGACGGTTTCGGCGCAATTATGGACGCAAAAAACACCGGATGAGCTTGGATGGGGGAAGATGCCGCACATCTCGACAGGCCATGTCCTGCCGCTGAGCACATGGAGCGATATGAGTCACTTGCTGGCACTCGAAGAAGAGACTTCGGAAGGCCCGTTTCGAGGTCACCACCTTCTGTGCGGACCTTATCCTATCACGGGCGAATCTCCGCGCGACACAACCCTGAAATGGTTGAAGAAAAACTTCAAGGACGTGTTGCCAAACTGGCGGCTAAAAGATCAGGATATTTCGGATCGCGCGATTTATGCGCGTCTGAATCATAAACCCAGCGAGCGCTATATTTTTGCCGGGTCCGGCGATATTGATGACCGCTTGCGCACCGATGAGAGCGGTTTGTCCAATCTCTATTTGTGTGGGGACTGGGTCCGTAACGGTACAGAACTAGGAAGTGTGCAAGGAGCCGTCACGAACGCGAGAAAATGCTCCAGCGCCATCACCAGAGTCTCAATCCGGGTTTACGGAGAAACCGATTTTGGCTGATGGTGAGGACCTCATCCGAGTGGAGTCACCCCTGTTCGAAGCTGAGGAGGTTTCGGGCATTGTCTACGTCATCGATCTTATCGGCTTCTCCCAAATCACCGAGGCACAGATTGCCCAAAGCGCCAGATTGGGCACAGAAGCGGTCACGCGCATGGTTACTGATTTGTTTGGCAAATTGATGAGTAAGCTAGCAGCACAAGATATTCATTTTGGAGGCTTTGCAGGCGATGCCCTCATCGCCTGGCAAACCGAAGGTGATGACACATTATCTGCGCCGGATCTCGAGGCGCTCTCGGCGGGGATCTGCAATGAGATCGCGCCTGGGCTTTTCTGTCGAACGGCGACAGCACATTGTACATTCTGGAAATCTGACGTCGTAACACAACAAGGCGCTCGGCCACTTGTCTGGGGCCCGGCGGTGAGTCGCGCCTTTGCTGAATTGGCGTCCCATTCTCGCAATCCAACTTCGGGTATCACTCTTCCCGATCCCGGTGTCGGAACCGCAACACAAGTCCTGGCAACCGCATCTGTAACCAACCGCTGGACGATCATCATCCGAGCGCTGACACCCGCTGAGTGTGAAACCATAACGTCGACCGACCTTGCCGTACTGTTGCAACGGACACGCGACGTTTGTGATGCCGTCAATGCAGACATCGATAATATCGTTCAGGATGACAAAGGATTGCTGATTGTGATTGTGCTCGCCGCATCGAGAGCACAGGATACCACCCAGCGGGATGTCCTGCTGGACAGTTTAACGTCGGCGCGCGCGCAGAGATCAGATCGTCATGAAGCGGTATCAGAATTTGGCACTGTCTTTCGGTGCCATCCTGAAATCGCAGGCCAACCCATAACGATTACGATCGGCAAACCAATCAACCATGCTGCGAAGACGCTGGCACACCGCGTCGGCGCGACGGACGCAACGACGACAACTCCTGTGCACCGTGCCCAGCCCAATGATGTTTTGATTGGTCGCGAGCCGGAGGTTTCACGCCTTTGGAGCGTTTATCAAGCGTCCAGGCAGGACCGCCAGACGGCCACTCTGACCGCGCCGGCTGGAATCGGCAAAAGCACGCTTATACGCAACCTGGCGCGCAGAATTGAACTCCCTTTGGCCATTGTAGAGGTTTCGCCAGGAAGTCGGTTTGCTCCCTTTGGTTGTGCGCAGGATCTGGCTGAGTCTTGCAACTTGCCTGCTTCAATCGTGTTCGAGTCGGACGCGCAGACAAAGCTTGCTCAAAGTCTGCCGCATGTCGTCATTATCGAAAATTGGCAATGGTGCGATGAAGACAGTAAACGGCTCGTGCGGCGCTTGCACGCCGATCGCAAGTCCGGCCTGTTATTGGTCAGCTCTCGTGAGCCAATTGATGGCCTCGACTCCGATGCGCATTTGAACGTCACGGCCCTGAATTTCGATCAGTCCCGAAACCTGCTGGAAACGCTTGCTCCTCATGCATTGAGCGAGTCTGCGATGCGATCCATTTTCGAGCTGACATCCGGTACGCCATTTTGGCTCGTGCAGGCCGCCCTCCATTATTCCGACCGGAGCCCGGAGTCAGACCTTCTGGCACCTCTGTCCGGGCTCGAAGGTCTACTCTCGGCACGTGGCCGCGATCTCTCAGATGAAGCTATTGCGCTTTGGCGACTCCACTGTGCCTGGCGACGTCCACTAAAGTTCGAAACGGCAGGCCAGCTCCTGGCGGAATTCCAAGTCGCCGTCGGGCCTCAACATCTCAGTGAGCTCGAACGTTTAGGCTGGCTCTTGCAGGATGATTCCACAGGTCCCGCAGACTTCCGTCCAGCCCACGATATTCTGGCCGATTGGGGCAGTTCGGATTTGCCCATGACCTTCGAACAGGCCTTGCATGCTGCGATTGCCAGGACCCTCAGCAGCGCCGAGGCATCACCTTCTCGCATCGCACGGCATTGGCAAATCGCCGGGGAAAATCGTCACGCGTCGATCTGGTATGACCGAGCCGCGCTGAATGCGGACCGTGCAGGGGCCCATGACTTGACCATATCGCACCTGTCTCAATCGCGGCTGCTATCGCGTGCAGCGAAGACCAGAGACGAAATTCAACAACTGGAACATCTGGCGCTCTCCGCGACCGCAAATTGGGGCATTGGCAAGCTTCGGCGCGCGAAACAGACGCTGACAGAGTTTGATGCCACCGCCAGAGGTATACCTTCGAGTAAATCCAAGCGCGCAGCGCTCAGGCGCGCCGCGACCATCCAATCGGAAATCGGACAATTTGCCGGCAATTCGAGTTTGATCTTTTCCGGTATGTATCGTGGTTGGCGAAACAGCCACGCGGACTCCGGCGCATATGAAGTCAAGGCCCGACGACAAGGATTCATTTATTACGCGCTTGGGTTGCTGCAATTGCCTATTACAGGACGCCTCAATCGATTGGTCGAAAAGGCACACGAACAGGGCGAGTATCGCAGTCAGACATTGCTCGGCTGCTCGATTGGCACATTGCATATGACGCGGTGCGACTGGCAAAACGCCGAAACCGTATTGTCATCATGCTATGCCGCAATCTCGCAAACAGATGACCGACAAATGCTAGGAGTTGCGCAGTGCTTGTTGGGGCTTTGTTACCTATTTCAAGGCGATACGGACGAGGCCGATGTCTGGTTTGAGCGTGTGGCCGACACAGGTCGGGATCACAATCATCATGTCTTCAAGGTTTGGGGCGCCTACGCCAAAGCAGAAGCCCGATTCTATGCTGGCGATCTGGCAGCCGCCAAACAATTGGCTCTTGAGGCGCGCGCCGCATCCAAAGGCCTGGGCGATCATCAGTCCGCCTGCATTATCGAAGGCGTACTGGCGCAAGTTTTCCTCGCTGAAGAAGACTACTCAAATGCCCGCAAGCACGCGCGCAACGCGTCTCGCTTTGTAGCGAAACTTCCCCCGACCAATTTCAGCACGCTTGAAGTGATCGCCGCGCCAGCTCAGGTGGGCGCTGA
>ERZ1740070.2698-NODE-2698-length-10048-cov-7.322025_pt1 | contig 10048 bp, 3 predicted proteins | sample MGYA00581734_ERZ1740070 | MGnify/ENA primary metagenome ERZ1740070 (study PRJEB43018, sample SAMN04849744) | marine metagenome | isolation source: floating plastic debris | place: Pacific Ocean | collected 2008-09-01 | study: EMG produced TPA metagenomics... | reverse complement strand
GCCCCCGGCGGTGTTGGGCGGGGCGCTGCCGGGGGCGGTGCGGGGGCCCCGCGGCGGGGTCGCCGCGCGCCCTGATGAGACGGTTGTGGTGCTTCGGCACAATGGGGCGCCCCCACCGCCGCAGTCGGTGGCGGATCGGCTTCGGACGGTGTGCCGGTTGGTTGCGGGGCCGGCGGAGCGTTGACGCTTGACGGCTCGAGATGCAAATCAACCCACCGCTTACGCGGTGGGCTCGCATGAGGAGGCGGCGGAGGCGCGCGGCTAACGGATGAAGAGGGCGTCGGGATCGACGATGGCGATGATTGCGTCGCCGGGTTGTGGGTCGAGCTCGGTGTTGTCGAGGGCGAGGGTGACGGTCTTCGCGGGGGTCACTCGCGCGAGGATGGTGGCGGATGAGCCGTAGAGGGTTTGGTAGGCGGCGAAGGTGAATTCTTCGGTGAGCGTTGTGGTCTTGATGACGTGGCCTGCGGCGAGTCGGTCGTCGAGGGTCTCGAAGGTTGCGGTGGTGTCGAACAGGATTCGGCCGAGGAGCTCGCGGGAGACGTTCTGGCGTTCGGTTTTGCTGGGTCGCTTGGGGTGGGCGACTTGGTAGAGCTGTGCGCGGCCGAAGAGGTGGGCGTAGCGCTGGACGGCGAGGGCGTTGACCTCGTCGTTTGGCGTGAGTGCGAGGAGTCGGCCCAGGCCGGTGATGTCCATTTCTTCGAGAGCGTGTTCGGAGAGGATGTTGCCGTAATAGACGGGTAGGCCGAGCATGCGGGACTCGCGGAGGTTCTCGCGGTTGGAGTCGACCATGAGGACGCGGATGCCCTTGGCGGCGACGGCGGCGGCGAGGCCTCTGGCCCATTCGGATGCGCCGACGATGAGGAGGCCCTGGGGGTTGGCGTCGGCAAGGCCGAGGCGGCGGGCGGCGTAGGGGGCGGTGAGTCCATAGAACGCGACGGTGCCGACGATGGCGGCGAAGGTTGTGGTCAGGATTGCTTCGGCACCGGGGACGGTGCCGGTCTGCTCGAGGCGGAGGGCGAAGACGGAGGCGACGGCGGCGGCGACGATGCCTCGGGGGGCCATGAGCGCGAGGAAGAACTTGTCTGCGCGTGCGAGCCCGGAGCCTGCGGTCGAGGCAAGGACCGAGAGCGGGCGGACGATGAGGATCAAGGAGATCACGAAGAGGAGTTCGGGGATGCCGAGCGAGGTGAGCTGCTCGGCGGTGATGCGTGCGCCCAGGAGGACGAAGAGACAGGAGATGATGAGGACGCGGAGGTTTTCCTTGAACTCAACGATGTGGCGGACATCGGCTCGCGTTTGGTTGGCGAGGATGATGCCCATCATGGTTGCGGCGAGGAGGCCGGCTTCTTTTTGGACCAGATCGGCGCCGACGATGGCGGCGACTGCGAGGAGGAGCGAGACGGGGTTTTGGAGGTGGTCGGGCACCCAGTGGCGCTGGATGGCGAGCATGAGGAGGACGGCGCCGAGTGCGCCGAGGCCGCCGCCGGCGACGACTGTGAGAACGACGGACTCGATGATGCCGCCGAGCTGACCGCCTGCGCCGGTGGAGCCGGCTGCGTGTGCGACGATGACCTCGAAGACGAGGACGGCGAGGAGTGCGCCGATGGGGTCGATGACGATGGACTCCCATTTGAGGATGGGGCCGGCCTAGCCCTTGGGGCGGATGTGCTGGAGGAGGGGGCCGATGACGGTGGGCCCGGTGACAACGAGGATGGCGCCTACGAGGATGGCGAGTTGGGCGGAGAGGCCGACGATGAAGTACGCGCCGGCGGCTGCGCCGAACCATGCGACGAGTGCGCCGGTGGAGACGAGGTTTCGGACGACGGCGCGGACGCCGGATATCTCGCGGAGTCGGAGTGTGAGGCCGCCCTCGTAGAGGATGATGCCGACGGAGATTGAGACGAGTGGCGCGAGGATGTCGCCGAGGAGGGCGTCGGGGCTGAGGATGCGGCCGATGCCGGTCCATTCGGCGATGGGGCCGACGGCGAAGCACGCGGCGAGGAGGAGGAGGATGGATGCGATGCGGACGCGCCACGCGACCCATTGCGCGCCGATGCCGAGGATGAATACCAACGCGATGCCGATGAGTTGTTCGTGCACATGCCCTCCGTGGCGGGGCGGAGTGTAAACGAGAAAAGCCCCCGCCGTGATGGCGGGGGCTTTGACGAATCAGGAGAGACTTAGGCCAGTGCGATTAGGGGCAGCCGGCGGACCAGAGCGAGAGGTAGAAGGAGAAGTCGGAGAGGGTGACCGCGCCATCGGGGATGCCGTTGGACGTGCCGTCGGTGGTGAGGTCGGCGGCGAGATCGCTTGCGGACCAGAGGCTCAGGTAGAAGGAGAAGTCGGAGAGGGTGACGGCGTTATCGGGGATGCCGTTGGCGGTGCCGTCGGTGGTGACATCGGCGGGCGAGCAGGGGCCGACGCCGATGACCGAGTTGATGAAGTCGACGTCGAGCTGGTCGACGGTGCCGTCGCAGTTGACGTCGCCGTTGGCCCAGCCGACTGCGCCGAAGTTGCTCGAGGCGATCGAGGCGTCGGTTGCATCGACGACGCCGTCGAGGTTCACGTCGCCGAGCTCGGACTCGAGGATGTCCTCGACGATGAACTCGACGTCATCCTTGTTGATGAGCAGGTCGCCGTTGACGTCGGCGGAAAGGTCTGCGAAGGCGGCCTCGGCGGTGTCGGCCCAGTCGATCTCGGCGTTGGCGTCGGCAACGAACTGCTCGACGACGTAGTCGATGTCGGCGTCGTCGATGTTGCCGTCGTGGGCGTTGGGGGTCCAGCCGCGGGTGGGCGACTTGGTCATGGAGCCGGCGATGTCGGCGGCGGCGTCGCCGGACTTGTAGGAGGCGCCGGTGCTGTAGGGGGTGTTGATCGCGAAGAGGTTGGCGGGTGCGCCGGCAGCGTCTTGGAGTGCCTGGAAGCCGGCGAAGCGGTCGAGGTTGCCGGTGATCTCGTCGATGGCGAGGCCGTCGGCCCAGTAGCGGAGATCGGCGAGATCGAAGTTGCCGTCGTTGTTGAAGTCGCCGAGGATTTCGATGGAAGCGCCGCCGCCGCCGGGGGCGTTCCAAGCCGCGCCGCCTTGGCGATCGTTGTAGGCGAGGATCATTTCGTCGGCGTCCTCGATGTCGCGGGTGAAGTCGTTGTTGAAGTCGCCGGCGATGAAGGAGAGGCCGGTGGACTTGGCGGGGAGTGCGTCGCCGGCGTTGTAGATGGTGGTGCCGTTCTGTGCGACATAGGCGACGGAGGGGAGGACGTTGCCGTCGGAGTACTGGACGCTGCCGGTACGTTCTGGGACGACACCCTGGGTGTTCGTGTCGAAGCTGGCGAACTCGGGCTCCGAGAGGATGTTGCTGGCCTGATTGACCACGAAGTTCTGAACGGTCTGGTTGAAGTCGGGGTTGGGGATGATGTCGACGAAGCCGTTGCCCGGGGTGGGCGCGGTCGCGGGGATGTTGTTGGCGGCGGCGGGGAGGATGAAGTTGACCGCGAGGAACTCGCCCGGCGTGAAGATCGCGTTGGGGTCGAGGTTCTGGATGGCGGTGATGGAGCGTGTGATGTTGTTCACGAAGGCGGCTGCGGCTTCGTTGGCCATGGGCGTGGTGTTGACGTAGGAGCCGGTCTCCGAGGCATCCCAGCCCCAGCCGCCGGCGGCAGCGGCGTTGGCGCGGGGGTCGCCGAGGGTGACGATCGAGGCCGGGCCGATCACGGTGTAGCCCTCGGCGGTGCCATCGAGGACGTTGGCCAGGGTCGGGCGTGCGGGGGTCGAACCACCCTTGACATCGCCGACGATGGCGAGGAGCTCGAGCGATTGGGGGCTTGAGGTTAGCCAGCGGCCGCCACGCTCGGCGCCGGTGTGGCCGATGCCGAGGCGGGTGTTCCGCGTGGTGCCTTCCATGCGGCTTGAGCCGCCCTTGTTGGAGGGGAGGTAGTCGGGGCCGACGAGGTCGAATTGGGCGTTCGAGTTGCGCTCGCCGATGTTCTCACCGACGCCCCAGGAGGGATCGGTGGCGATGCCGTTCATGAAGCCGTTGCGGGTACCCGAGCCGGAGTCGCGGGTGACCTTGGTGAGGTTCTCACCGTTGTTGCGGCGGCCGGTGACGGCGAGGTGGCGGATGTCGGACATGTCGATCTGCTCAAGGCCGACACCGAGGTTGACGATCGCGCCAACGGGCACGAAGGCGGTCGGCGTGGAAAAGAGCGTGTCGCTGTCGGGGTTTGCCTCGTCGGTGTTGACGAAGATGGGGTCGCCGTTTCCGTCCGTCGGGTTGGCCTCGAGGTCGCGCAGGAGGTTGCCGCGGGTGGTGGGGTTGCCGTCCTTGTCGGTGGCGAGGCGCGGGTTGGTGCCGTAGCCGGCCTGGTTGGGCACGGCGTTGAAGACGGGGGTGCCGGTGGTGTTCTGGACGAACCAGGGTCCGGGGACGTCGAGGACGGCGAAGTCGATCTGGAGGCCGCCGGTCGAGGTGGACTGGATCGCCTCAAAGGTGGTGGTGTCCGAGCGGAAGGGCGTGCCACCGGGGTTGAGGGGCTGGCCGAGGCCGAGCACGATCGCGCCGTTACCGTCGAGGAAGTCGGTGCGGTTCACGAATGCACCGCCGAGGTCGGAGGAGGTTTCCTCGGAGAAGAAATCGAAGTTTGCGGCGTCGCCATCGGCACCGGTCGCGAAGACCTGCGACCAGTCGCGGAGTGCGGCGAAGCCGTTGCCCGAGCCGGTCAGGCGGTAGGAGAGCCACCAATAGGCGTTGCTCGTTGCGGGGTTCGGTGTGGGGAAACCGGAGAGACTTGGTGCGAGCTGGTCTGCTGCTGCGCCAACGTCGCCGTCGCCGTCGACGTCGATGAAGTCGTTGGTCGCGGCGGGTGCGCGCAGGAAGTTTTCCTGGAGCGTGGCGCCGTCGCCGTTGACGGTGAACGGCTGTGCGGCCGCGGGGATGGTGGAGCCGGCGAGGCCGGCGGCGATAAGAGCCTGGATTGCCTGCTTGCGTGTGGGCATCGGATCTTCTCTCAACTTGTGGTGTTCTCTCACTGCTCTCCCGGCGACTCCGTCGCCACCGAGACAAAGACACAGGCCCACGGTTTCCCGCGGGCCTGGCGTGTTGTTCTACTCGTTGATCCAGTCGTCGCGGCTTCGCTCGAGGTTGACGCGGTTGTCGCCGCTGAGCGAATAGACGCGGTCGCCCCAGAGCTGATCGCGGACGGTGTCCTTCACGTCGAGGTTTTCAACGTGCCCGTCGGCAAAGACAAAGTTGACCTTGCCGCCGTGGTGGGTTCCGACAGCATTAAGAATGTTCTGGGTGTCTTCAATAGCGAATTGGCGATTCGACGGGGTGTCCTCACGGAAGGTGTCGGGACTGGCGTAGACGAATCGCCCGTCTGGTGCTGCGAGAAAGTCGGGGCTGTTGTAAAGATCTGTACCGCCGCCAAGGTCTACGAATGGTTGGACCGACCGGTGCGACTTGCTCTTCCAGTTGGTGGCACCACCCGAACGCTCGGCGACAGAGAGCCATCCGTCGCGAGTGTCGTAGAACTCGGTCGCGAGAATCACACCAGACGGACCCCGTTGGGCACTGTCGACGCGTGCTGCGTTGACGAAGCGATCGGTTCTTCTCTCGCCCGAGCCGCGGGTGAGCTTGTTGCGGGGGAAGATCGCGGCGTTGCCAGTGACCGCCATGCGGGCTGCTTGGAAATCGGTGACTGTTGCAGAGCCCGGAGTTGCGGCTCGACCGGTTCCCTCGTCTACCTGGCCGTTCTCCCAGTCCTCTTCCTTGGTGCCGGGGTGCGTACGCGGGGCACCCTTGTTGAAGGTAGTGGGACACTCGAAGGCGTTCTCGGGAGCATCGCCGCTGGAAAAGAGGGCGTAGGACCAGTGGATATAGCCGTTGGCGCGGTTGCCGTTGTTCCGCTGGTCCTCGATGTTCCACTCGGGGACGTTGGGATCGCTCGCGTACACATATGCCAGGGGATAGAAGTCGTTCTCCGAGACATAGATCGCGACGGCCTGGCCGACGCTCCGCTGATTGGCGGCGCAGACTATCTGCTGGCCTGCGGCGCGGGCCTTGCCCAATGCGGGGAGCAGGATGCCGATGAGCAGGGCGATGATGGCGATGACGACGAGGAGCTCGATGAGCGTGAAGCCCGGTCGGTCGGCGTGTCGTGTGATGGATGATCGGCGGAGCGGAGCGGGTCCGTGCATTCTTGCCTCCGGCAATGGAGTGAGGGGTGCTGCGCCTCGCGTGTCGCGCGATCACTTGAGGGCAGCAGACCCTAGCTGCGAGAATGCGGATTGCTCGTCAGACATAACTCAGTTTGTGTGATGATTGCGCACAGACCTTTACGCGACCTTCATGTTTATATTTTTACACCCTGTTCGCGTGGCGCGCTCGTGAAGAAGTGGTTTCGAGGCGGCTCGCGCTTCGTTTGCGATGTGTGAAGGCGTGTCGCCGGGCGTGCTGCGTGCGCAAAGAACGCCGCCCCACTGCTGGGGCGGCGCTTGATTCTCTGGCCGGATGGTGGAGTGCTGCGTGTCGGTATGCGCAGCGGGGCGTCAGGCGTAGGAGGAGATGATTGTGGGGGCTTCGGTTGCGTCGGCGTCGAAGAGGCCGAAGGAGACGGGGCCGCTGTCGAGCCACTCGTGGGGGTCTGGCTGGACCGGAGGCGGTGGCGGGGGGCTGGTGAAGGCCATCATGGCGGTGGCGATGCCGTTGTAGGTGACGTCGTAGATGGCGACGGTTTCGCCCTTGCCGTCGAAGAGGGTGACCTTGAAGGCCGTGCTCAGGCCATCGGACGTGAGGACATAGTCGATGGTTTCGCCAAAGACGAAGTATCGGCCGCCGTTGACGATGCCGCCCTTGCCGGAGAGTTCGGCGTCGACGATCTCGGTGATGCGGAAGCCCTGGAGTCGGTCGCCGTCGGCGTCGGAGGCGGCGGCGATGTTGCGGAGGCGGCGGAAGCTGAGGGCGAGGGTGTCGGCGAATGCGTCGAGGTCGCCGAGGTGGATCGTGCCGGTGGGGATGGTCGGGAGTGAGTTGGCGGGGTTGGGGCGGCCGCTCAGGCGGTTGAGTTCGACGTCGAGAAAGGCGCTATTGATGCTCTGGGCAAATGTGCCCAGCATGTCTGTCGCGCCGTCGCGGTTGAGATCGATGAGGTGGAAGGGACGGAATGAGGAGAAGCTGTAGGTCAGGCTGGTGCGGGCGATGGCTGCACCGGCGACGTTGATCTCGATCACCGTGAGGCCGCTGGACGACGACGCGACGAGTTCGAGGCGGCCGTCGTTGTCGATATCGGCGGCGTAGACGCCTCCGCTTGTTTGGAAGCCTTCGGTGCTGAACGCGACGAAGTTGTGCTCGGGGGTGCCCGGGGTGGAGGTGTTGAAGACGATGAAGTACGCGCTGGAGCTCTCGAGGCCGACGAGGATGTCGGGCCGACCGTCGCTGTTGACATCGGCGACTGAGATTGCCGAGGGGTCGATGCCGGTGCCGAGGAATGTATCTGGGGTCGCGAAGGTTCCGGGGGCGGTTTGCTGGATGAGGCGCACGCTGCCGCTGCCGTCGTCGTCGGGGACGACGATGTCGTTGCGGCCGTCGCCGTCGAAATCGACGATGAGCGGCGGGGCATCGAGGCTCGAAGTCGTGCTGCCGGGCGAGAGGATGATGCGCGCGTTGCCGTTGCGGAATGTGCCATCGTTCTTGCCGGGCATGAGAATGAACTGGTTATCGCCGCTCTGCCCGCTGGTGGTGAAGGCGAGGATGTCGACGATGCCGTCGCCGGTGAGGTCGCCCAGGGCGACCTGGGAGTAGGAGAAGTCGCTTTGGGAGTGGGCGAGGGTCATGGTCCAGGCGGTGCCGTTGCCGTTGTTGATGAGTGTGTAGTAGCGTCGCTCGGTCGAGTTGTAGACGAGCAGGTCGTCTCTGCCGTCGCCGTTGATGTCGCCGGCGGCGAACTGGCTCGAGAACTGGTTGGAGCCGAGATCGATGGTGGCGAGGCGCAGGATGCCGTCCTCGGATGGCAGGTAGACCGAGACGAGGTCGTTTCCGCTGTGTTCATCGAACTCGAAGGTCGCGAACTCGGGCCTGGCGTTTCCGTTGAAGTTGCCGGTCACGCTCCTGCCGACCGAGCCGCTGGGAGCGACGCCGACGCGCTGGAAGGTGGACGTTGGCGGGGCCGGGTAGTGGAAGATGCCGTCGCCGAGGTTGTGGTGGACATTGAGGAAGCGCTGGCCGGTGCTTGCGAACGAGACTGCGAGGAGGTCGTGGTCGCCGTCGCCGTCAACGTCGACGAGGCCGACGCCTTCTTGGCGTTCAAACCTCCCGTCTTCGTAGTGCTGGGCGCTCTGGACGCCCAGGAAGCCGTCGCTGAGTACCGCGACGATCGGGATGGAGGAGTCTCCGTCGAGCGTGAGGTCGTTGTCGCCGTCGTTGTCGAGGTCGGCGACGAGGATCCTTCCGATGTTTACCGAGCCGAGGTCGAGGACGGTGGATGCGATGGGCTTGAGGACGATGGCGTCGCTGATGGGCGAGCGGTTTCGGTAGAAGGTCAGCTCGCCGTAGCCGTCGCCGGAGATGGTTGCGACGTCGGGGAGCGTGTCGGGGTTGAAGTGGTCGACGGCGAGTGCGTCGACGCCGCCGTCGACGAAGCGGGTGTACATCGAGTCGTAATTGAACTGTCCCTCTTCGATGATGACACTGAGGCCCACGTCGGTTGCGACGATGATGTCCATGTCGCCGTCGAGGTCCATGTCTGCGACGGCGATGTCTTGGACGTCGTCGCCGGTGCCGAAGCGGCCAACGAGGGACATTGAGCCGTTGGTTTCGCCGGTGAGGACGATGAAGCGATCGTTGCTTCCGTCGCCGATGACGAGGTCTTCGCGGGCGTCGCCATTGAGGGATGCGACGCGGATTCTGGGCACGGAGAATGTTGTGCCGGTGATTCGCCCGGCATCGAGGCGGGTGAAGTTGGTGAGCTCGGAGCCTCGGGAGGTCGGGACGATGCCGTCGTTGCGGAAGACCTGGACGAAGCCCTCGCTTGCGGTCATGCCGATGATGACGATGTCGTTGTCGCCGTCGCCATCGGTGTCGAGGATGGCGATGTCGCGGATGCTGGTAATGGTGCTTGTGGTGAGGGTGGGCTGGCCCGTGAACCTGCCGAGGGAGGAGCCGTAGAGCACGGCGAGGTCGTTGTTGAAGTCGTTGAAAACCACGGCGTCGACGATGCCGTCGCCGTTGAGGTCGCCGAACGCGGCGTCGTCGGGGTTGATGTCGACGGACGACTGGGCCTGACCGGGGAGGGTGGCTGCTTCGGGCGATGTGAAGATGCCGTCGCCGAGGTTTCGGTGGATGAAGATCTCGCCGCCGTCGTAGGTGATGATGTCGTTGTCGCCGTCGTTGTCGGCGTCGGCGATGACGAGGCGGTCGGGGCGGTTGCCGGTGTCGAGGACGGTGCGGGTGTCGTAGGTTCCGCCGTGGCGCTGGGAGGGCGTGCCGTAGAAGATCTGGAGGCCCGACTCGGTGGTGGTGCCGAGGAGGATGTCGTCGACGCCGTCGCCGTTGAGGTCGCCGGAGGTGAGGAACTCGCTGCCGTTGCCCGCGAGGACGGAGTCGACGGACTGCTCGTTTGCCTCGTCGAACTCGGGGTTTGAGCCGGTGGTGAGGTTTTCGGAGTGCCAGAGCTGGGCGTTGTCGGCGCGGACGGCGGCGATGCGGTCGATGGAGCCGTCGTTGTTGAGATCGAGCAGCTCGAAGCCGGTGAGGGCGCTGGTGCTGAGGGCGACATCGCGGTTGAACTGGCCGGTGGAGCCGTTCGCGAAGATGGGGAGTACGCCGATCTGGAAGAAGACGTTGGAGATGTATTCCTGGGTGACCAGGTCGAGGGTGCCGTCGCCGTTCATGTCTGCGGCGCGGACGGCGATGAAGTCTCTGTTGCTGCCGGTGCTGCTGGTGAGGAGCTGGGCGGCGAGGTAGCCGCTGTCTTTTCCGGTGTGTATCTCGTAGCCGTCGGCGGTGATGATTGTTTTTTTTATGATTCGGACTGCTACGAGATCTACACCGGCAAC
>ERZ1740070.2696-NODE-2696-length-10056-cov-3.767023_pt1 | contig 10056 bp, 9 predicted proteins | sample MGYA00581734_ERZ1740070 | MGnify/ENA primary metagenome ERZ1740070 (study PRJEB43018, sample SAMN04849744) | marine metagenome | isolation source: floating plastic debris | place: Pacific Ocean | collected 2008-09-01 | study: EMG produced TPA metagenomics... | reverse complement strand
CGAAATCAAGCTGTGCGACGCCCCAGAGATAGTCGGTATATTGCTGCCAGAGCGGCTTATCGAGCCCGAACTTAGCGTTCAGAGCAGCCTCCGTTGCGGCGTTGAGTTTGCGCTCCCCATCGAACGGACCGCCGGGCGCCATGCGCATCATGAAGAAGGCAACTGTGATGATGACGAGCAGGGTCGGGATTGCGATAAGAAGCCGTCGACCCGTATAGGCCCAAGGGATCCGCGCTGCGATACGCTGCAAGGATGACACCGGTCAAACGCTCCTAGAGACTTGTGTGGTTATTCAAAGCGTGGGACTTGGCAGCCCCACCAACACTTCTTACGTTCACGCCGAATGACACAAAGTCAACGTTCATCTACACCGGAGCCCCTGCATGCTTGATCTTCGCAAAGTCACCGATGGTTTTGCTGTCGCCCCTCAGATCGATGAGGGCGATGTTCAAGCGATCGCGGATGCGGGTTATAAAACACTGATTGCGAACCGCCCAGATGGCGAAGGTGGCATCGATCAACCCCGCATGGGTGCCATTCGAACCCAAGCCGAAGCCTTGGGTATGACCTTTGTCGCGATCCCTTTTTCTGGCGCACCGACCCCTGATATTTTAGAGCGTTTTGGGGCCGCTGTGGCCGAAGCACCAGCGCCAGCTTTAGCCTATTGCCGCACGGGCACCCGGTCCATCACCGCTTGGGCGTTGACCCATGCAGGCCAAGGCATGGGCGACGAGATCGTTGATGCAGCTGCAGCGGCAGGCTACGATCTCTCCGCGCTCCGGGCTCTGCTCTAGCGCGCTTACAATAGATTGTGAGCATTTATTCACTTCTAGTGTTCGAAAGAGCTTGCTAGCTTCAATTAAGCATGCGATCCACCGCAAAAGCCGCTGCGAAGGCTAAGGAGTAAAGTATGTCCCGTAACTGGTTGGCAGACTTTAAGTATGAAGATGGCGCTTGGCTGGTCAAAAAGACCGGTCACCGGATTCCGGTCACGCGTGGACTCGCCAATGATGTCTTCACCTGGCTGACTTTCTATACACTGGCTCAGTCCTGGCGCTCTTGGCGTCGGGTGACAGGGCACAAGCGACCGACCATAGCCTTCTTCCCCGAAAAGCCACGGCCCTGGTACTTTATTTGGCCGGTCATGCATGCCTCGGGCGCCAAGCTTATTTCAGACCCATCCGAAGCCGATATTGTCTTCCAATTCGATGACACAACGACGGCGCTTCACGCCCCTCCCAAGTCCAAGCCTGGCGCGAAGCTCGTAAACTTTGGCTGCCACGATATTTCCAAGTCGAATGTTGCTGAAGCGTTTGAGCGCGCGGCGGGTTACAATCTCTTGGTCGACCCGCGCACCTACACAGGCACGATGGTCGAGAAATCTGAGAAAAATGCCTGTCATGATGGCCGCATTCTGGAGGGTCCGATCGAGCCGGTTGCTGACAAAACCTATCAGGTTTTGGTCGATAATGAGATCCCAGGCGGTCTGATCGAAGACTTGCGTTGTTGCATCTGTGGCGGTGAACCAGCCATCGTTTTTCGTAAGCGTCGACCAATTGGACGTCGCTTCCTTAATGAGAATGCTGAAGTTCTGCTCGACGCGCCCAAGAATTGCTACACGGAAGATGAAATTGCCGTGATATCACGATTTGCTGATGAGATCGGGCTAGAATGGGGCGGCGTCGACGTGCTACGCGACAATGCGTCTGGCAAGATTTACATTGTCGACGCGAACAAAACCGATATGGGCCCGCCCGTCGCGTTGAAGCTTGGAGACAAGCTAAAAGCCACGCGCCGTATGGCAAAAGCCTTCGTCGCTGCGTTCGCGCCGAAACGTAAGTAGTTTGCCGGACGTGTGAAATTTGGGCACCTTGCCCACGACAAGATAAGAAGAATCAAAGCAGCAAAACTCCCATGGCTATTCCTTTTGTGCGTGAAATTGAGTTTGAGTATGGCAAGGTCGAGCAAGTCTCGCCCCTGATCCGTCGGGTCATTGCCAACAATCCCGGTCCGTTCACTTATGTTGGCACCGGTGTTTACATTATCGGTCACGGCGAAGTTGCCGTTCTTGATCCCGGCCCACACGACGAGGCGCATTTCGACGCCCTAAAAGCGGCGCTTGAGGGCGAGACCGTGAAATATGTCTTGGTCACACATGGCCATTCAGATCACTCGCCTTTAGCAAAACCTTTGGCGAAGTGGGCGGGTTGTAAAGTCTATGCCAAAGGCTGCGGTGAGCCGACCGCCAAAGGTGAACTCGGGAGCGAAGATGATCCGTCTTTCACCCCGGATGAATGCACTGAGGATGGTGATCTTTTTGAAGGTCCTGGTTGGACCTTGGAAACGATTGAAACCCCAGGCCACACAACCAATCACCTTTGCTTTGCGCTAAAGGAAGAAAATGCCTGTCTGACCGGTGATCATATTATGGGCTGGTCGACTACGATTGTGGCGCCGCCCGATGGCAATATGAGCGACTATTTCGACAGCCTGGATAAAATCGAAGCGCGCGAATTTAAAATCCTGTGGCCAACCCATGGCTCACCGATTGAAGGCACAGCGTTCGTGAAAGAGTTCATTCAAGCTTATCGCCAACACCGCCAAGACCGCGAAGATGGGGTCATTGCGCAAATGAAAGCGGGTGAAACCTCGATCCCGGAAATGGTCAAAGCCATGTATATCGGCCTGGAAGAGCGTCGCTTCCCAGCTGCCTGCTTGAGCTTGCTTGGGCATATGTTCAATCTGATCGACGTGGGCCGCGGCGTTGCGAGCGACGCGAGCCCCGTTGTTCAAAGTGAGTTCCGCCTTACCAAGGTTGACGCTTAAGGCGCGCGGCGCCCGTCGGCGCGATCTTCCAGCTCAATCATCAAGCCATACACACGTGAAGAGTTCGCACCGAGGTCTGACAGGCCAACACGGCTGGTAGAGCGGATATCCACGCGGCTCACGCCATTTTCCGCCCGCACCCGAACGGCGACGTCATCTTTGAAGCCAAACCAGCCCGATGTAGCGGTCGCTTCGACTTGGACTTCATCTCCGGCTTCAGCAGCTGGCGTTACAATGTCCCAGCCGCGTTTGCTCATGATGCCCTCTGCCACAGCGGCAACTTCGGCGGGAGATTGGTCGAAATAGACGGTCTCAATTTTTGGATAGACCGTTCCTTTTCCACCTTCTTTGGCCTCGGCTTCTTCTTGCAGCTCAGAGACCAGGCGGCCGGGGGTTCCGGGCCAATTTCCTTCGGCATAGTCGGGCACCACGGGCGCATCGAGCACCGGGTTGGTCTCGCCTTGAGATTCGCGGGCATCCATGATGGCAGCGCTGTAGCGGACCGGGTCAGACCAATCGGTTTGGATATCGTGAAGCGGCGGCAAAGCGCCGGCTTGTTGGCCCATGCCGACCAAGCGCAGCAAACAGAAAGCTGAAATCAAAGTCGCGGCCAGCGCGAGAATAAAAGGCTGCGTGCGCGGTGCTTTGATGAGGGCGATGATTTGCGCGATAATCGAAATCACTACGGCGATGACCGCGATCATGGGACCGGTCCCAATGGTCATCTGACCAAGACCGACTTGCCAAGGCCACCAGCCCCATTTCGTGCCGAGCGCGGCGATCGCGAACCAGAGTACGGTAAAGATCGCAGCGCACAGCGCGAAGATCGCGACTTTCATCCGCCAACCGGCTTTCGGTGTGTCTATTGCTTCGCTCATCGGGCGGCCTCCTCAATCCCTGCTTAGGACGGAGATAGACCATTCCCGCCGGTAAGGAAATGATTTGCGCAGCGTCTCTTAAGGCAAGTCAGAGGCTTCGGCGAAACCGGTATATTCGTAAGGCTCTACGCCATTGGCACCGATCGCATCTTGGTAGAGCACCCAAGCGCGGGTCTGGTCGGCATCATCGCAGGTCACATGAACCCACTCTTGATCTTCCGGTCCTTGTTCAAACTCAGTGCTGGCCGGAAGCTCAGCCTCGTTCATTTCGTATAAGACGCCATCCTTCTCTGCCATGAAGAAGCCTTCGGCGAGATAGGATTTATAGATCAGTTGGTCGCCCGCTTTCAGAGGCAGCATTTCTACGTCTTTCCCGAGAAACACCTCCACCTCGACATCTTCGGTAATCGTGAATGTAGTCGGAAAGACCATAGCCACGAAAGAGAGTTCGTTTGATTCAATGCGTTCGGCGTTCCAGGGGCTGTACGTCGCTTTGTGGGGTAAGCCGCAATAGATCGGCGGATATTCTTCAAACGTAATCGTCTCATGCCCCATGACGGTGACGCCTTCATCGGTGACGGCAAAGCCATTCGGATATTCGCCTGACCAATAAGGCTGCATTTCCCAACCTTCTGGATAGCCAACGGTTTCAATCTCACGCGTGTCGCTGGGAAGGGAGGTGTCAGGGCTCACATCTGCTTCGGCGGGCGCTTCCTCAACCAAAGGCGGGACTTCAATCACGGTTTCCGTTTCGGTCAATTCGGGCTCGGCAGGATCTTGCGAGCCAGGGCTACAGGCGGCGATCAGCAGGCCGGATAAAGCGGCGCTGGTAGCGATACGGATCATATTTTCCTCCCTGAAACGCAGAGATTGGATCTGAAGGGACTCCAGCTTCTCTGTCAAATGTGGCGGCAATGGCTTGGCATTTGAGGCGTTTTCGTGTGGAAGGGGCGCTTCGAATTCACTAAGGCATGGCCATGACCAAACCTGTTGTCCGTTTCGCGCCGTCTCCGACCGGCAATCTGCATGTTGGCAATGTCCGCACCGCTCTCATCAATTGGCTGTTCGCCAAGGGCCAAGGCGGGACGTTTATTCTGCGCATTGATGATACCGACACCGAACGTTCCACGGCGGCCTATGAACAAGGCATTCGAGATGATCTCACCTGGCTAGGTCTTACTTGGGATAAGACCTTCAAACAGTCAGAGCGCTTTGCCGACTATGATGCAGCGGCAGATAAGCTGCGCGAGATGGGCTTGCTCTACGCCTGCTATGAAACCGCAGATGAGCTCGACCGCCAGCGCAAGCTGCCACGCGCGCGTGGAAAACCACCGATCTATAATCGTGCAGGCCTCAACCTCACCGCTGACGAAAAAGCCGCATACGAAGCCGAGGGTCGCAAACCCCATTGGCGCTTCAAGCTCTCAGGCGAACGGATCGTGTGGAACGACCTCGTCCGTGGCGAACAAGCGATCGAAACGAGCTCGCTATCAGACCCCGTCCTCATTCGCGCCGATGGGTCTTACCTCTACACGCTGCCAAGCTGCGTCGATGATATTGATGCCAGCATCACGCATGTCGTGCGCGGCGAGGACCATGTGACCAATTCTGGTGCGCAGATTGAGATCTTTGTAGCGCTCGGCGGAACCGCCCCTCAAATGGCGCACACACCGCTGCTTGTGGGCGCTGACGGCGCGAGCCTGTCTAAGCGGCTTGGCTCGCTCGGCATGGGCGAGCTGCGCGGGCAAGGCATTGAGCCACTGGCGATTTGTTCTCTGCTCGGCAAGCTCGGCACCAGTGACAATGTCGAGATCCGCGAATCGCTCAGCCAGCTCGCGGACGAGTTTGACTTCGGCAAGATTGGCCGCGCCCCGGCGCGTTTCGATGAGGCTGAGCTGAACGGCCTCAATGCCGCGCTGACACACGCCATGCCCTTTGCTGAGGCGAAAGACCGACTCGCAGCGATTTCCGATCAGGCCGCTGACGAAGCGTTTTGGACGCTCGTGCGTGAGAATTGCGAGAAGGTCGAAGACGCGGCGCGCTTTGTGCCGGTCGCTTTCGGCGAGATCACACCGCTGATCGACGCTGAAGACCGCGACTTCATTACTACCGCCGCTGGGCTTTTGCCAGACGGCGAGATCACCGAAGAAACTTGGGGCGCCTGGACGTCGGCGCTGAAAACCGAGACCGGGCGCAAAGGGAAGCGGCTCTTCATGCCGCTTCGCAAAGCGCTGACCGGTATGGAACGCGGCCCGAGTGTCGGGGACATGTTGGTGTTGATGGGCCGCGACCGCGCTTTGGATCGGCTCGCCTGATCCCCTTATTGCGTGTTCAAGACCATGCGCGTGTGCACCGCCAGCACACCGGCCATCGCGGCAATGTCTTCTCGCAGCTCGGACAGTTCCTCCATGCTGTGACAGGCGCAGTCGACGAGAATGTCGATATCGCCAGTGAGACAGAACGTATCTTCAACCCCGGTCTTCTTGGAGATGGCGGGCGCAATATCAAAGTCGCGCGTGGAGGGTTCAAGCTGCACCGTCAAAAAGGCGCGCAGGCCAGCCGAGACATCTGGGCGCTCGATGATGGTGTAGCCTTGGATGACGCCTTTTTCTTCCAGACGAACGATCCGGTCATGCGTGGCGCTGCGCGAGAGGCCAATGTCTCGCGCTAAGGCGACCAAGCTCGCACGGGCATTTTGCTTCAGCGCTACAAGCAGCTTTCGGTCTTTGTCGTCCAGTGTCTCCATCCATACCCTATAAAATGATGGGATAAGTCTGTCATCGCCGGAAATTTTCCGGCGCGGCCAGCATGATGCGGGTGGAGACCGGACCAGGCCCTGCATAATTTTCAGGATGCACCGGCTTCAAAAGGGAGTGCATTATGGACATACAGATTTTCACCATCTTCGCGATTACGACTTTCGTTGTGGTCTTTTCTCCTGGTCCAGCCGCGATTACGGCTGCGTCGCAAGGGGCCTCAAATGGCGTCGGCCGCGCCTTCTTAGGGGTGGCAGGGATCGCGATTGCCAATGCGGTCTATTTCGCGCTGGCGGCGACCGGGATTGCGTCGCTCATCATTGCCTCTCACACGCTCTTTGCCGTGATTAAATGGGTTGGGGTAGCTTATCTCATCTATCTCGGTGTGTCCGCGATCCGGTCAAAGACGGGCGGTCTGCAAGTCGAACGCTCGGCGCAGTCTCGGCGTTCGATCTTATTTGCGACGGGATTCACGGTCGAGTTCGCCAACCCGAAAGCGCTTCTCTATTTCGCGGCGATCTTACCACAGTTCATTGATCCAACCCGGGCAATCTTGCCTCAGATCTTGCTGATGTGTGGGGTTACTCTGGCGTTCGATTTATTGATCTACACGGTCTATGCCCAGCTCGGACATACACTCGCAACCAGTGGCGCCAAGCCTTGGATTATCAAAAGCGTCAATAGAGTGGCCGGATCGGCTCTGCTCTTCGCAGCGTTCAAAATGGCGCGGGTGGGGCCGGCTTAGTCGCCGAGCTTCACCACACGGTCGCACAGCGCTTGTATAGTGGCTTCTGGAGTGTCCTCATGGACCAGCGAGGCGCGGAACTCTTCCGGCGTAAATTTGCCGTCGATGATATGATCCATGAGTTCAAAGAAGGGGGCCCAGAAGCCATCTTCGTCCAAAAACGCCATGGGCTTGGCATGTAAGCCAAGGCGGGCCCAGCTGAGCATCTCAACGGCTTCTTCCAGGGTCCCAATGCCGCCCGGCAGCACAATAAAAGCATCGCTCTCATCGAACATGCGCTGTTTGCGGGTGTGCATATCGTCGACAATCTCATGCGGGACCTCATCAAAGATCCGTTCTTTTTGTAGTAGGAAGCGGGGCATGATGCCCAGCACTTCGCCGCCATCGGAATGAACCGCCCGCGCGCAGGCGCCCATCAGGCCAACGCCGCCGCCGCCATAGACCAAGCGGATATTGCGCTGCGCCAGGGTGCGCCCGAGATCCTGCGCCAGTCGCAAATAGTCCGGCTTCACATCATTGGATGAGCCGCAATACACACATACAGACTTTAAATCGGCCATGGTTCCGCCTTTGAATCAAACGTTGTGTTGCATATCGGAAGCCGATTTCAAAAACCAGTTTTAAAGCAGGTTTATTCCGTGGAAAGCGGTGAACCGTTTGCTGTCATTGGTGTCTATCTCCCCCCCGCACATATCCTCTATGTGGCTTTTCAGCGACACTCAGAGAGCGTAAACGATTTTACATACTTTTTAGAGATTGAAATTCATTCGCAAAAACGTAAATCGACCCTTCCTAAGACAAGGGATCGTAAAAATGACCAAACTCACCTCACGGATTCTCGCGGCAACGGCGGTATCTGCCCTGCTTGCGGCGCCGTACACAATGGCGCAAACGGCAGACGACGAAGCCGCGTCCGTACAGGACGAAATCGTTGTCGTCGGCCAGTACTTGTATGCCGACCAAGTCAATGCCCTGCGCACGCCAACCCCGATCATTGATGTTCCGCAAAGCCTGACCATCGTGACCGCAGATCAAATCCTTGAGCGGGGTTTCGATAGCATCGGCGATATCATCAACTACACGCCAGGCGTGAACAACACTCAAGGCGAAGGCCACCGTGATGCCGTCGTCTTCCGCGGCGTTCGTTCTACGGCTGACTTCTTTGTTGATGGCGTTCGTGACGATGTTCAATATTACCGCGCGCTTTATAATCTTGAGCAAGTCGAGATCCTGCGCGGCCCCAATGCGCTTCTCTTCGGACGGGGTGGAACCGGCGGCATTCTCAACCGGGTAACGAAAAAGGCGCAAATTGGCGAAACCTTCACCGGGTATCAAACCAGCATTGACACCTTTGGCGCATTTTCAGGTCAGTTTGATACCAACCTGCAGATCAGCGACACGGCAGGTTTCCGCCTGAACGCTTACTATGAAAATTTGAACAATCATCGCGATTTCTATGATGGCGATAATTATGGCATCAACCCAACGGCACGATTCCAGCTCGCCCCTGCGACCACATTGGATCTGTCTTATGAATACGCCAATCATGAGCGTTTCATCGATCGTGGTATCCCGACCGGCGCAGATGGACGTCCGGTGGAAGCCTTCGAAGACATCGTGTTTGGCGACCCTGAGCTCAATACAGCTGAGTTTGAAGCGCATATCGTTCGCGCAAACCTTCAGCATGAGTTCTCGGACGCGCTCAAGGCGAACGTCACGCTTGCCTACGGCGACTATGACAAGCTGTACCAGAATCTCTACGCGTCAGGGTATGATCAAGCGCTCAATCCCGACTTTGTGACGCTGGACGGTTATGTCGATACAACGCAGCGCCAACGTCTTACGCTTTCGGGGAACCTCGTGGGTGAATTCCAAACGGGCGGCATTGGACACACTGTGATCGCAGGTGCGGAGTATCTCGACACCAGCAATGATAATGATCGCTTCAACACCCGCTGGAGCACAAACGGCTTTACGGACGATAATGAGATCTTTGCGATCAACCGTCCGCTAGACCTTTCCGGCGGTATGGGCACTGGCTTTAACAATTTCGTCGATCCACTGACCGGTATTGTTAGCGGTGGCGGTGAACCGACCACCAATAATTTCTTCGCTGATGGCGCTCTGAATGACCGCAATGAAAGCTCAGTCGAAGTCTTCTCTGTCTTCGTTCTCGACCAACTTGAAGTCAGCCCGAATCTGGATATCGTCCTGGGGGCGCGGTTCGATAGCTTTGACCAGAGCACGACCAACCTTTTCGATCCGACCGCTCCGGTCACCACTGATCGGACAGACGAAGAGATTTCTCCGCGCCTTGGTGTGATTTACAAGCCGCAAGAAAACATCTCGATCTATGCCAGCTATAGCGAAGCGTTCCTGCCCCGTTCAGGTGAGCAGTTTGCGAGCACAGGTAGCTTGGATCCTGATGAGTATGAGCAGGCGGAAATCGGCTTGAAGTGGGACTTCCAGCCTGGGCTCAGCTTTACCGCAGCATACTTCCAGAACGATCAAACTCGCGCCGATCGTGATGACGTGACCGGCGAAGACTTCGAAATTCGCGGATTGGAAGTCGAAGGATTTGAACTTCAACTCCAAGGTCAGATCACAGATCAGTTCTTCGTAACTGCTGGCTACAGCTATCTCGAAGGCGAGACCGACAATGGTGCGGAGCTTCCGCGCGAACTTCCTGAAAACACATTCTCCATTTGGGGCGCTTACGACGTCACAGAGAAGTTTGGTATTGGGCTTGGCGCGACGTATCAGGATGAGTCGTTCATCACTGACTTCGACATTGGCTCAACGGGACCACACCCGACCTTGCCAAGCTATACTCGCGTCGATGCGGCCGCGT
>ERZ1740070.2695-NODE-2695-length-10056-cov-3.827617_pt1 | contig 10056 bp, 4 predicted proteins | sample MGYA00581734_ERZ1740070 | MGnify/ENA primary metagenome ERZ1740070 (study PRJEB43018, sample SAMN04849744) | marine metagenome | isolation source: floating plastic debris | place: Pacific Ocean | collected 2008-09-01 | study: EMG produced TPA metagenomics... | reverse complement strand
GGTCAGCAATAATAATTTCATTATTGACTCCACTCTGTGAATTAAGAGCGGCCGTTATAAGTCTTGAGTTATCTAATTCACGAGCAGTTTGAATGAGCTTTTTTAAAAATTCTAGTCTCTCACCGGTTATAGGAGTTTCGTTAGCAACTGACCAAAGTCCTATGCCTACCCGGTTTTTGTCACGATTGATCATTGATCGCAACTGACTCTCTGCATTAAGGTATGTCTCAGGATTATCATATAAAATGGTCCAATACACAGGTATCTCCGACCATATCAAAAGGCCAAGCCTCTCCGCCTCTCTGACCATGAACTCGCTATGAGGATAGTGAGCTAATCGTACGAAGTTGCACCCCAGTTCTTTAGCCCATTGAAGTAAAATGCGACATTGTTCTTCGTTGGTAACCCTTCCGGCACCAAAAGGGGCTTCCTCATGAATACTGATACCTCTTAAGAAAATAGGTTCATTATTAAGATAGATCTGAGTACTTCTTGTTTTTATAGTCTTGAATCCAATTTGATCTGTTATACTTTCATCACTGGTATTAATTGATATCTGATATCGTTTTGGATTTTTGGGAGACCAATAGGTTATGTCACTTTCTATCTCAAAATGTGTCCAACCTTCTTTATCGGTTTTTAAATCAAGAACTTTACCCAGCTCATCTATCCTCAACTTCACAACCTGACCCGAGGCCTTATCACCTTTTAACTGAACATACCCTTCGATTGTTTTGGGCCTTCCTTCCTTAAGTCGAAAGGAATAATCGTATATATAAGTGGCTGGAAGATTAACAAGCCAAACGGACCTTGTTATTCCACCATAGTTCCACCAGTCGAAGTTAATGGTTGGCACAGCATCTCTTTTTCTGGTATTATCTACTTTTAAAATGAGGAAGTTGTCTTCTTTTAGAAGTCCGGAAACATCGAACTGAAAAGGTGTGAATCCACCTGTATGATCTCCGAGATGCTGTCCATTTAGATATACCTTGCAGTTATAATTTACTCCTTCAAAATATAGTATGACCTTTTTCTCGTCTTTTGGGTCGTATTTGAATGACCTCTTATACCAAATTGTGCCTTCATAGAAGAAAAGCCGCTCCATTTGAGTATTCCAATCACCGGGAACATTGAGCTGATAGGAATTTTCAAAATCATACTCAATCAGGTCATCAGGAGAGCCCATCTTTTTGTTCTTGAAGTAACCGTTCTTTCGCTCTTTGAGAGAATGATTATATAAGCCATTTTCTAATGGGTCTATGATCACCTGCCAAAGTCCATCTAATGAAGTTTTTTGACGAGAGCCAATATTTTGTAGGCTATTTTCTCCATCCATCCCTTGAAGTAACGTTGGTGAAATGAAAATCAAGCTGAGTATATATTTTCTAAACATAGTGAGTTTTGGATAAGGTCTTACATTTTTAGCAACCTGGTGGATAGCAGCTTTTCCCCTTTTTTATTAGCTATTGAAAGCAAATAAATTCCTTTTTTGAGCTTGGAGGGTACTTCTATCCTGTCACTTCCAGTTAAGACTTCATTTATTTGATAAAGCAAACTTCCTTTCATGTCAGAGAAGCCTATGATAACCTCCTGATTAATTCCTTCAATAAACAAATGATCTTGGATTATTGGATTAGGATAGATGAATAGCTTGCTTACTTCCCTTTTAATGGCTAGTGGTGGGTTCACAGATACCTGATGTATCCCAATATCTATTTTCGCACCCTCTACTATTGTATTACCGTAAAAATCTTCTTTTGGTGTAGAATCAATCTGTTTCCCAGTCCCGATAGCGGGTGATCCATCAAGCAATAAGTAACCATTTTTTCCTGACCCGGGATTCACTAAAAGGGGGTCATCGGTCACTTTGTTTTCATCTTCGGGCTCATCTGTTGCCACGTTTCCAAAGAAAATATTGTTTGAGAATATATTGATTCTACTATTCCCAAAATCATATGAACTTCCTGATGCATCTATAAAAAAGATGTTGTTATAATACCTGGTGTTGGAAGCATTATTGTTCTCCAATCCTTTATGCAGCAATACTTTCGTGTCAATCTGATTACTCCCTTGATAAATGACATTATTATGAATGAGGGTATTGGTTGCAGAACCCGAAACACGAAATGAATGTTTCCCGTCATTTCCACTTTTAGAAACCAGACCATCTCTTTCGATCAAATTATACCTTACAATAGTACTATCATTAAACCTTCCCGCACCTCCTGTCACCAACATACCAAAGTCATTATCATGGCTGTAGTTGTACTGGATGAGAGTATTCTTGCTTCTAAAATCACTATCTACCCCGCCTGCATCCACATCACCGACGTTCGCTTTAGTGGCGGTAAATTCATTGAACTGCCAAATGGTATTGTCAGTATTGAAATTAAAAGCGGCGTTACCAGATTCTTTGATCGAACATTGATTGAAAAGACATCCCTCGATCATCGCACTATCAGCAACCCTTACTATAAGTGCATTGGCTCCCGTTCGTGCAAAAATGGTATTTCTTACGACGAACTTTTTATTGGGAGTCCAGTTGATGTTCGTTCTCAATTCCCGATCATCGTAATATGACCAATTAGAGATCCCTGTCCTGTCTACATTATGAATATGACAGTTTTCTATAAGTACATCCTGAAAATAACTTGGTTCATCCGAGGATTGAAACCGAAGTACTTCGAAGAAGATTCCTCCGTTGTCTTTGTCGGAAATATCTCCGTTAACACCATGGATCTCCAGATTTAAAAATTGAAGACCGCTCATGGCACCTTTATCATTCGTCTCTATAAGGATTCCACTCTTGCTTGAATTGATTCCATTATAAGGTGTGGGTTCAGTTACCTCAACATAATTCGAGGCATTATTACCTTCCCATTCCTCCAGGGAAATAAATCCCTCCTCTGAAGCATCATAATTAGTAATTTCTAAATCCTGTATCACCCAAAAATCCTCATTGAACAAATAGATGGTACAGTAATGTGTTTTTCCCGGTTCGGAGGTACAATCCGTCAAGGCACTCCCGTTAATGATAGGGTTATCTCCATCACCATATCTGCCTATTACGATTGGATCATTCTCAGTTCCCGAGCCTTGTGCAACAATTGTCCCTGTCCAACTCTGTCCAGCCCTGAACAAAATACTATCCCCAGGTATAAAAACTGTATTATTAACGTTTAAAATGCTCTGCCATGGGGATAGTAAGGTCCCATCTTTTGCATCGTCTCCGATCGTTTGATCGATGTAGTAGTTAGTTGCTACAGACGGAGACACGTACATGAGACATAAAATGAATATCATCCAATACTTATGATAACGCTTTCTCATTCCAAATACTTTGACTGTAATTTTAATTTATGCAAGGATTCTTATGCTTGGTTAAAAAACCCCTTTTTTAATTTCTCTTTATGATGTGATGTTGTGTTACTTCACCATTCAACCCATAAATTTTAATGTGGTACGGACCATCTTTTAGCGATGATATATTGATCTTTTTATGTTCATTTATATAAGCATGCTCCAAAGACATCACCAAAGCACCATGCAATTGAAATACTTCAATTCTATTAATTTCACTTATACCAGAAAGAGTCAAAACACCCGAAGTTGGGTTAGGGTACAACCCCACTTTTGACTTGAAATCATCCACTTCTTTTTTTTTAGGTGCAGGAATACTACCTGTCTTACGCGCTCCTGCGGAAACAATTCCATCAACCACCAACTCCGGAATATTACTTGAAGCTTCTTTACTGTTGAATTTTATTTGAGAATTGTTAGATGCATCGTCGTAGAATACCAGAGTAACAGTTCCATCACCAGAGGCTTGTTCCTGTACATAAGAAGTAACATCCCATTCATAGTATTGTCCCGCATTATTCACGGAAGTTGAGGCCAGTACGCTACCCTCAGATGGAGCATTGTTCCAGGTAATATTTCCTTCATTCCAACCGTCTCCCGCATCATAGACACTCACAGTAAAAGCGGAAACTGTATTTGCATAAAGGCGTACCGTAGCACTTTGAACATCGCCAATACCACCTAAATCAAACTTTACGTAAGCCTTTCTAAAATAACTCGAATTACTTCCCTTCTTAATAACCATTTCATTAACACTACCAAAATTGTTGTTAGCATTCGAGCCTCCTCTTACATACGCATCGTCTGTAGGATTCAAGATACTTATTATGGGAGTGCCGCCACCTGTAGAGTTAACCGTGACTAGTGAATTATCTGTAAAATTTCCATCGTTGGTTGTAGCTATGATGGTAGCACTTCCTGCTGTAACACCAGTTACTACTCCCGAACTATTTACTGTTGCAACGGATGAATTGCTGGTAGACCATGTTACACCAGGATCAGTGGCATTGCTTGGAGTAACTATCGCTGTTAATGCTACGGTTGATCCTTCATCTACTGTGATCGAAGAAGGGGTTACACTTACACCCGTTACTGCCGTTCCTCCTGTGCTTCCCGTCACTTTTACATAGGATTTAAACTGACTTTGTGTATTTTCTTTACTAAAAATGTTAATTGTTTGCTTGAGGGCGGCATCATCCTTTAAGCCGACCGAAAGGGTGCCATTTCCTGTAATTTCATCCTGTGCTGCAGAAGTCACGTCTATCTCATACCATTGATCAGACGTACTTACCGAAACACTTCCAATAAGGGTCCCAAAGGTGGGGGCATTGTCCCAGGTAACCGTAGACTCAGACCATGTATCTGGCGAAGCTTTGTAAGCGGAAATGTCCAGCGTTGATTGAGCGCTACCGTATACAAAAAGTCTTGCAGAAGATATAGATGAATAGGAAGTCAGGTCAAATTGAAGCAGTGCTCTTCGTGTAAAAGACAAGTTTGTACTTTCCTTTATTACCAAAGTTGCAGCGGATCCATAATTAGCTCCTGAATTTGACCCACCTCGAATGTACGCATCCTCACTTACAAATATATCTTCCGTAGTGGTGCCACCACCTCCACCGGACTGTGTTGTTGCAGAAGCCTCATTCGAATAGCTCGAATTACCAGCCGTATTATAAGCCCGTGCCCGGTATGTATACTGAGTAGAAGCACTCAAACCTGTATCATTATATGAGGTAACATTGGAGCCAAGGTCTGCAATTTCGATATAAGAACCGGTAGTTTTTCGTTCTACTTTGAATCCATCCTCGTTATTTGATTTATCTGACCAAGTCAAATTAATCTGACTTGATGAGGCAGGTGCCGCCGACATTCCTCCGGGAGCAACAGGAAGGGTAGGTTCCCCTCCGCCTGAGAATTCATGAGCGCCGATATCCGGAGCGCCGTTGTAAAGTGAATTGCCCCAGAAATCTTGTCCTCCATTGTTGGCGACAGTTCGTCCTGCATCTATGCATGGTGAACCCGATTGAAGGTGGTAAACCGTAAGAACATTGGGGTAATTTGACCAATCGATCTCCTGCCCCCCGTTTCCTCCATTTACCAGCTGTGGGTCTGCGGTAACGAAATTCGTACCTCTGGTACTAATGTTGTAAAAAGCATTGTTCTCAAAAGTGCAGTTGTTGGGTGTACCTGAGCCCCAAGAGCCACTTCCCTCAAAATAGAAGATATTGTTGTAGAAGTTAGTGTTTTGAGCAGTGCGATCCTTGAATACCTCTACGTTCAAATTTGAAGAAACATAGTGCGTATTATTATATGCCAGAGCATTCTGAGGTCCGGGATCAGAATCAAACCCGTAGAAGTAAATCGCAAGTTTATCATCCTGACTGATGTTGTAGCGGAACACGGCATTTTCATTGATCCCTCTTTTCATCCAGGCAAACCCCCAATTATTGTCATGACTGTAATTGTACTGGAAGTAAGTATCTCTTGCGTTGTAATCTGCATCAAATCCTCCACGATCAGCGTCGCTGGCAGGTCCTGTGTTGCCATAGGCCTCATTGTACTGTACAATTAAATTTTCGGTATTAAAGTTGAAAACACTGTGCCCCTTGGAAAACCTTCCCGCCTCCCGGAGGAGATTATGCTCAACGATCGCATTATCGCTCACCCTGATAATAATGTTGTTACGGCCTGTAGGTCCCACGATATTGTCGCTGACCACAACGTTTAGAAAAGGTTTCCGATCTGCACCTTGATTTAGGCGTCCATGCGTGGATTGAGTGGCAATACCAAGTCCACCGACCAGGTCTCCTCCTGTATTTCCACCAACAACGTTATTTTGGATCTTTACGTCATTGTACCAAGCTGGGCTTCCTGAAGGACTTTCTACTGTTACGTAGATACCACCGGCAAGCTTACCTCCACTTGCAGCCTCAGGAACATCGCTACCAACAGCATGGATGTAACAATTCCGAATGTAAATGTGGTTGAACTCACCACCTTGGGTCACATTTACTCTAATTCCCCATAGGTCACTTTGATAAGTGCTAATAGATCCATTGGTATTGGTAATTTCCAGATTATTGAGTTCCCAGTATTCCTCATTTTCCAGCAGTACCGTGGGTAAACTACCGCTCCCTCCTCCTCCATTGAATATCGGCTTGTTTCCAGCACCGTACATATCTACGACAATAGGATTACCCGCAACTCCCGAACCATTTAGAGAAAGGCGTTCATTCCAAACACTCCCTGCTTTAAAGAGGATTTGATCACCAGGCTGAAAGGTAAAAGAATTCACCTTACTCAACGTTCTCCAGGCAGTGGATTGACTTGTTCCATTTGCATCGTCATTTCCACCGCTGGCATCCACATAGTATGTGGTAGCAAGAACATTGGCTGCACTGATTAGAAAAACTAAGCAGATTAAGCCAGTCATTTTCAAAAGGCTAAAATTGTTGTCCATTTTTATAGTAGTTGGGTGAATAAGTTCATGATAGCTACAAAGTCTTGTTCTCTGGAGTTGTTCCGCCTACTTCCAACACTTGATAAACCGACCGATTAATAGTTACCTCGGCATTGCTATTGAGGTTTTTTATCAATCGTTGATACTGTTCTTTTTGGTAATACCAAAGCACGTCTTCCTGAACCTCGCAAAATGGCAAGAACTCGTCTTTCTCCCTACTAAGGCATCTCATTAAATATATAGCAGCATTTGCCCTGCCCTCCATTACCTTAACCTCACCCGTATTAAGCCGCAATGCCAATTCTTTTATCAATTGGTCCGGGTTATCTTCACCAGTTATTATTTCCTTACTTGTAAAGGTTTTATGGTCGTAAAGCGCATCGGAGGTTAACTTTTTCAAAGATTTATCACGAGAGGTTTCTTTACTTATGGAAAGGGCTTCTGCATGAACTTCATCTCTTTCCAGTGAACCCCGATACCCAAACTCCAAATACTCCACTTCTATGCCGGGTGTGTACTTAAACCACTTCTCCTTGTTTTTTTCGTAGTACAACTTCAATTCTTGCTCACTCCCCCTGAATCTTGTTTGATTGAGTTTTTCCTCGAGCTCAATAAAGAGTTTTGATAGGTAGTAATCATAGAAAGTAGGGAGTGAATTTTCTACAGGGCCGTATACTACCTCTCCGGACTCATATTTTGCTTTTCTATTCAAATTGTCTTGTTTCCATTGGTTCTGAAAAGTTTCAAAAGTGAAATTTGAAATCAACCTCATTTCTATGGCCAGATGTTGCCTGACCTTTACATCTATGAGTTGCTTAACTGTTTTTTCTTTGATGTAATCGGAAGGTGTTTGTCCTCCATATGAAGTTTTCCAGAAGTCAGGGTGATCTTGAACGCCTGATTTTAAATGAAAATGATTATAGGTGCCGGCAATATTCCGATTGAGAAACAGTTCAAACTCCCCCCGGGGAACGGGTATCCCATTAATGGTAATTACAGTATCATCTGAGTCAAGCGATACTGTAATTAGATATGATGGAATAAGAAGAACAAAAACAACAATTACATAGAGCCTCAACTGTTTCATTGGTCTTTTACCTGATCGATCATCTACAAAGTGACCACTTCAAGATCATCAATTGAGATCGTTCGTGAAGTGCTATCGAAGCTATACTCAAAGTTTATAGACAAATTTCCTGAACCGTCCGCTACCCCGGTTCTGACAACTTCTCTATAAAAACCTCTGTCTGTAAAACCACCCCAGTCTTCAAAAGCGTCGCTGGTATCGCCAGTAACCGTAACATCCATAGATCGATCGCTACTTCCATCCGGACGTACCCAATAGGAAACCTCATAACTTCTACCAGCCTCCAGGCCAGAAAGCGCGATGTTCACCGTACTACCATTACCTGTAAAACGCAATGCATTTCCACAGTCACCAATCGAGTTATCCGCACATCTTGAGCTTGTCTTGTTCGTTCTAATTCTGTTTGGATTGTCGTTGTTAGGAATAAGTGTGTATCCAACTGAAACCGTAGAATGCGTTTCATCTGCTTCTTCAAAATCACTCTGCACAGCATCAGCCTCATGGTCGTTACCAAATTCCATATCGTTAGCATACACTACGGTTCCTACCGGTAAACCGGTGAATACCTCTGTAATCTCTGCAACTACTGAAAGCGTAACTGATGCCGAACCACCGTCGGTAATCTGAACGGAACCACTGTAAGGGCCTTCAGTTGCATCATCTGCTGGTTCGAAAGTCACGGTAATTGTGTTATCTCCGTTGGCTTCATCAATAGAAGTTACATCTACACTTAGCCCTGCACCTGTCGTTAAAAGTGTAACTCCTGAAGTTAATCTCGAGCCGGTCAAAATAAATTCTCTTGACTGCGTTGATCCAGGTTCAACTTCTCCAAAATCAATCGAAGTAGGATCAACAGTCAAAATGGGTGTTGAAGTAACATTGGCTGTTACAGGAACGGATTGCCTTACTCCGCCAGCAAAAAAATCAATCGAGCCCTCAAATGATCTGGCACCACCTTCTTCTACCGGTGCAAAGGTCACCTCAACGGTGTCCATTCCCCCGCTACTTTCCAGAGCGAATGTATTAGGTGTTATTGTTAGATCTTCACCTTCAGTTGTAACTGCCAAAAGCTCATCAAGGTCTGAACTAGTCACAACAATTTCCTCTTGCACAGTAGAACCCACTTCAACATTACCAAAATCTATGGAGGATAGGTTTACAGATAATGAACCATCCAGGGAGCCAGAATCATCTTCATCGCAAGCCGTTATCGTTAACAGCGACACTATAATGCAGGCTATCCAGCTGGATGTTTTTATTTTGTTTTTCATAATTTCTAAAGTTTTACTCAAGTCCTTTTGGCCTGTGATTATTCGTAACCAGGATTGTTGTCCACCTTGTTATCAATGTTAGCATCAATAAATGACTGAGGGATAGGATACAATTCATCTCTTTCGGTCAAGGCTCCAGCTGCCACGGTGTTATACAAGTTGGTTCTTTCCATCCATTTATCATTCCTAAGTAATGTGTATCTCCTGTGTTCTTCAGAAAACAGCTCGCGGGCTCTCTCATCCAGGATAAAGTCGAGCGTAATATCTCCGGCGGTTATGTTGGTAGCATTGGCCCTATCCCTTAGCGCGTTTATATAAAAAGCAGCATTTCCAGGATCCCCATTTTTGAAGTATGCCTCAGCCAATAGAAGGTAGGTATCGGCTAATCTTAAATAAATCTGGTCATTGAATGATCTACTTTCTCTTACATTGATAGCATGAGACCAGTCCCTCTTTCTTGTGTAGGGTCTGAACCGATCTCCTAGAGGGTCAATCGATGAGAAATCAAGGAAGATATCACTTCCAACTGCTCCTGCTGAGCTTGGGTCCCCTTCACCAATCGTAAAAGAAGTTCGCCACGCAAATTCTCCGCCGCGATCATCATTTACAAGCAAATTATTAGATACATCACGGGCACCATACAAATCCAACATAAATGTGCTTGCAGATAGTCTGGTCTGTCCTCTGCCTCCCCTTTCTACTGTTACTTCCAAACCTGGTGAGCCACCGCTGGTACTGCTGTACTCGCTCATTAGCCATCTTCTCATGATATTATGCCCTTGACCTCCTTCTATTTCGAATCCGTTTTGAAAAACCCATAGTGCCTCTGTGTTACCCTGGCTTGGGTTAGAATTCCCGTCTAAAAACATATCTGTAAA
>ERZ1740070.2694-NODE-2694-length-10060-cov-3.920840_pt1 | contig 10060 bp, 5 predicted proteins | sample MGYA00581734_ERZ1740070 | MGnify/ENA primary metagenome ERZ1740070 (study PRJEB43018, sample SAMN04849744) | marine metagenome | isolation source: floating plastic debris | place: Pacific Ocean | collected 2008-09-01 | study: EMG produced TPA metagenomics... | reverse complement strand
CCGTCGAGCTGCCCTGCGTAATCTCTCCATCTACCGGCACTTTCTCCCCTGGGCGTACTACAAGGACGTCACCGGCCATCACTGTATTCACCGGTATTTCCACTTCTTTGCCCCGCCGCCGCACCCTAGCCGTATTCGGCTGTAAGCCAATCAGCTGACGAATCGCATCCGATGTTTTCCCCTTTGCCCGATTCTCCAAATACCGCCCCAACAACAGCAGCGTAATCACCACAACCGCCGCTTCGTAATACACCTCCGTATTGAGCCCCTGCGCCTTCAACACGACTGGGAAAAAAGTCACAAAGAGAGAATACGCGTAGGCCGTTCCTGTGCCCAGCGCCACCAGCGTATTCATCGTGGCGCAGCGATGTTTTAATGATTTCCACGCACCTACATAAAAAGAATGCCCACCCCAAAAAACAACCGGCGTAGTCAATGCCAGCTGCAAATATGGATCTTGTAAAAAAGTAGGCCAGCGCTCAATAGAAATCCCCAGCATCATGGGTAGTGACCCTACTACCAGCAGGATGCTGACCAACCCACAGCCAAATACTTTTACCCGCAGCCGACGCTGCTTTGCACTTCGTATCGCCTGCGCTTCAGTTTCTTCTTCTAGCGCACTCAGTGAATCTTCTAACTCATCCGCCTCAAATCCAACGCTAGTCACCGCATTCAAAATTCGCTCTAGCGTCGTGCGGTGCTCGTCAAAATCCACACTGGCTTGCTCTGCGGCAAAGTTCACCAGAGCCGTTGCCACGCCAGGAACCTCCGCTAGCGTTTCTTCAAACTTGTTAGCGCAGGCAGCACAGGCCATGCCCCTTAGCTTCAGCGTCGTGGTTGTCATAGATAAAATGAGTAGAAAAAGACTTCAACTTCATCAAAGCTTTCTAAAAATTCCCCTCACATCCGGAACTTTCTTTACGTCTTCTTCTTATAGTTTTTTGACTTTTGCGGTAAGGGGCCGGACCCCTCTCGGCAAACGTGCCTTTCATAAACTAGGGTATAGCAAAACAAGGGAGCATCACCCCCAACCCATTACAAGTCGGCGGTGACGCAATGCAAGAAATAGTTCGGTTAGAAGAATCAGTCAATATTTCAGCTAATATTCAATCAGCTAATATTCAATTAAATATTCTCACGCCAGAAAGACAGCAAGAGAAAAAACAAGAAATAAAACAACAGATTCGGCAGCGGCTAAAAGAGACTTTGAACGCTGCAAAGGAGAAGCCTAATAGCGAACGACAGTCATTGATTCGGCAATCTCTTTTGCAGCTCCAAGCCTACTGCAAAAGTCTCGGCAACACGTTTATTTTCTATGAGCTGAAAATCACCTGTGATCAGTACGATCTGGGAGGAAGTGCGTCGTCGCCTGCCACTTTATTCAGGGGCCCTAGTGAAAATGCTTCCGTAGCCATTTGCGTGACAGATCAAAGCTCTTTGCTGCATCGCAATGGTCAACAGTGGCATGCCTACTGCGATGCGGGCGATGTCATGCTCAATAGATACAAAGAACCCACGAGCGCTTTTTTGTAGAGCGCCCGTGGGTTCTTTGTTGCTATGCACTTTGCTCCGCAGTATACATAGCTTTCAACCGATGATTATGCTATGAGCAAAGTGCCGGACGCTATAGTTTAAAGAGAGCTGCCCGAAAGAATCGGTGGCTTAAAGGGGCGCAACTACACTGCTAGCAGGCAAAGGCTCAGCGGTGAGCAAGCCTTCTGTTTGGGCCATGTACAGCATTAAATCCATCACCCGGTTGGAGTAGCCCCACTCATTGTCATACCAAGAGAGAATCTTGAAGAAGTTTGAGTTGAGTTCCATCCCAGCCTTGGCATCAAAGATGCTAGAGCGAGGATCGCCGATGAAGTCGGAGGAGACCAAAGGCTCCGCGGTGTAGCCCAAGACCCCGCGCAGTCCATTTGTAGAAGCGGCCTTCATCTTCTCGCAGATTTCGGCGTAGCTGGTTTCCTTATCTGTACGGAAGGTGAGGTCCACCACAGAAACGTCTGAAGTAGGTACGCGGACGGCCATGCCAGTCAGCTTGCCAGTGAGTTCAGGCAATACCAGGGTGACGGCCTTTGCCGCACCTGTGGAGGCCGGGATGAGGTTTTGGCTAGCACCACGACCACTGCGCAGGTCCTTGTTACAGGGGCTATCTACTGTGTACTGAGTTGCAGTAGAGGCATGGATAGTCGTCATGAGGCCCTCTTTCAGGCCAAAGTTGTCGTTGATGACTTTGGCGATGGGGGCGAGGCAGTTTGTGGTACAGCTCGCGTTGGATACGATGCGATCGCTGCTTGGATTAAAGGTCTGATGATTCACCCCTACCAAGAACGTCTGCACCTCACCAGGGCTCTTTGTTGGCGCAGAAATAATCACCCGCTGAGCACCCGCTTCGAGGTGTGCCTTAGCTGTGTCGTGAGTGGTAAAGCGACCAGTCGCTTCTACAACATAGTCCGCACCAATTTCACCCCAAGGAAGTTCGGATGGATTGCGAATAGACGTGCAGGGAATAAAGCGGTTATTAACAATGATGCCGTTGTCGCGGGCTTCTACTTCGCCCGGAAACGCACCGTGGGTAGAGTCGTACTTGAGCAAGTAGGCCAGGGTCTCTGGCGCAACCAGGTCATTAATACCCACAAACTCAATGTTGCGGTTATTGACCGCCGCCCGGAATACCAGACGACCAATGCGGCCAAATCCGTTGATGCCAACTTTTAAAACAGCCATAGATGATTTAAGGAGTAGTGTGTGCGGGCCAGATCAACGGCCATGAAAAATGAGCTTAGGCAATTAATTTATTTACCTTCAGATTTCATTTCAGCGGATAAAAATTCAAAAGGCCGATATCAACACTATTCCTTCAGAGTTGTGTCACGAAATAACTAAGCGATGTAACCGAACGTAGCGGAATATATAAACTCAGCAACACTTCTGCACTTTGAGCGTAATATCTACTATCACTTCGCAGCGCTTTCTCCGTTGATTCGTTAAATGAACTTCGTGGTTTGTGGAAACCACGCGAAGTGGCCCAATCTCGTTAGCAGACCTTTTTGGGGCTTTCTATAATCAGTAGATTAAAAATGAGCAGCGTGACCATGAAAAGGCAAATTGCACAGAGCTGGAAAGCGCAAATAGTGGTAGGTAGCGGAGCGCTGCTGTGGGCAATCTCAAGTGTTCCTGCCTTTGCTAACTGCTCGACCCCAGTAGGTTCTGTCGACTGGTATCAGCCGGCTATGGACAGTCACTTTGAGCAGTTCCAATCCAGTAGCACTCATCCCTGGGGAAATACGCAAGTCGTCGATCGATTCATCGACGAGACATTTTTCCTGACGGCTGAGTTTGAAACGTTAGAAGCAGAAGCAAAAGGGCAAGTGCTTGATGGGTTGCTCAGCTTCAATATGGACGACTACCTGACACCAGAAGAAATTGAGTACAAATACTCAAATGAAGGAATGAGTGAAGGCATTGGTACGCCACCTTTTGAGATTGTTGCCAGTGACGGGAGAGAGATTTCATCGGTATATGATGGCTGCACACGTTTTACGCTATTGACTGAACTAGACCGGTTTGAGTGGTATTACAACACTGAAGGCAGCAACCCAGAGACTTCTTCAGAAGGGCCACTCCGCAACGCGGGGCAGCCTAGCTGGCGACAGGTAAATTTCCCGATTGAAGCCTCAGTAGAGAAATCGGTACGTTTGGGCTTTTGGAATTCGGTCTGCTACGTGATGGACTACACAGACTATGGCTGGTGGATTGCCTGGGTGCCAGAGCATGGCTACTTTGAGGTGAATGTGCCTAAAAACTTTGACTACAGCAGGTTGCAGCGTTACTGGGAGGTAGCTGATCGCGATTATGACTATGTTGTGGTGAGAGCTGATGGTGAGGAATTAGGCAGAAAACAGTTCTAGATGCGAAGTTAATCCTTTTTCGCTGTTACAAAGGCGATGCTTCTGTGCCAGGGAACGGTCTGATTTTTTAGCTGCTGAGTAAAGTGAGTGCGAATGCGCTCCATATCTTTAGGAGAAGTTCCTTGTTCTTGTAGCTGACTGCAATACTTTCCACCTTTGCCTAGCCATCCTTCTAGTAGTGCAGGCGTGATTACAACTGTTGTAGAAAAGGTCACGACGTCTATTTCGCAGTTGAAGTCTGTCACTTCAAAAGCCTTCTGTAACTCTGGTGCATCCCAGTTCACCATTGCGTCTGCAGGGTTATTAAAGATCATATCCTCAGCTGTTTCAAGCTGTTCTTGAAGATTCGCTTTAGCTTTTGAGAAGGTGAGCAAGTTGGAGAGTCTTTGGCTACGCGAGGGAATAGATTCGGCTAGAACAATGCTGCCGTTGGAATGGAGGAGTTGACTGAGCTGAGCGATTGCATCTTCCTTCTCTTCTAACGCCATCAGCGCATTGCGACCCACTATCCCATCAAATAAAAGAGACTTTTCTGTTGTGCTATCTTCAAGGGCTTTCACCCAGTCAGCATCCTTCACCGTCACAACGGTTGGCCTGGCAAGCACGTCTAGCATTGTGGCCTGTTCTACTAGTGCGCTGTAGGTTTGCGGTGTGTGGGCACAGCTGTAAACGCCGCCTTCTGGTGCGTGGCGAACAGCTTCCCAGGTGAGTAGGCCAGTGCTGGCGTTGAGATCTAGCAAGAGGTGGTGGCGCTGAGGATTGAGCATGGTGAAAATGCGATCGCGCACCTCTCCCAACTGTTCACCTAGCACCCCAGTCGCTCTCTGCAGCCACCTATCCTGCTGTTTATCTGTCGGCCCATAAGTCAATGCTTCTGGTAGATGCCTCTCCGCATTACTCTCTACCAGTGCTGCTAGCTGCGCTTCACGTCGGCGAGCGACTTGTAGCTGAATGCCCCCCTCGTATCCTTGGTTAGAAGGTTGATAAAAGACTTGTCCTTGCAGGCTAGTTGGCAGATACTGCTGAGCTACCCAGTGGTCCCGATATGCGTGGGGATACAAATATCCTGCACCGTGTCCGAATCCTTTTTTATCTCGAGTGGCATCACGCAGCGCGTTGGGAACATCTCCCTCACGCTCTTTTTCCACGGCTGCCAGCGCATCAAAAAATGCCATGGCGCTGTTGCTTTTAGGCGCGGTCGCCAAATACAGTGCAGCCTGAGCTAAAGGATAGCGGCCTTCTGGCATACCCACTCGATCGAATGCGCTGGCACACCCCGTAACGACCACTACCGCATTGGGATCGGCCATCCCCACATCCTCACCGGCAAAGATCACCATCCGCCGAAAAATATAGCGTGGGTCTTCTCCTGCATACACCATGCGAGCAAGCCAGTACATTGTGGCATCTGGATCAGAGCCCCGCATGCTTTTGATGAAGGCACTGATGGTGTCAAAGTGGGCGTCACCTTCTTTGTCATACAGGACGGCGCGCCGTTGGATGGAGTCTTCTGCGACAGGCAGCGTAATTTGAATTACATCGGTTGTATCAGGGGCGGTGGTTTCTACAGCGAGCTCTAGTGCGTTGAGTACGGTGCGGGCATCGCCGTTGGCGACGTTGACTAAGTGGTCGAGGGCGTCAGGTGCGATCGCAACCTTCTGTTCCCCGTACCCCCGTTTCGCATCACTCAGCGCCTGCTGCACAATTTCTTTGAGATCATCTGCCTCCAACGGCTTCAGCTGAAACACCCGCGACCGGCTCACCAGCGCCTTATTCACCTCAAAGAACGGATTCTCAGTCGTCGCCCCAATCAAAATCACCGTGCCATTTTCCACCCAGGGCAGCAGCGCATCTTGCTGAGCCTTGTTGAACCGGTGGACCTCGTCGACAAATAGAATGGTACGCCGACCGAACTGACCGCGATGGGTTTGAGCAAGATCAATCGCAGCTCGGATATCTTTTACGCCGCCAAGCACAGCGTTTATGGCTACAAACTGAGCCATTGTGGTGTTTGCAATTACCCTAGCTAGCGTTGTTTTCCCGGTGCCGGGCGGACCATAGAAAATGAGCGACGAAAGCTGATCGGCTTTGATGGCGCGGCGTAAGAGTTTCCCAGGGCCGATGATGCCGCTTTGGCCCACGAATTCGTCGAGCGATCGCGGCCGCATTCTCGCCGCCAAAGGCGCGCCCGACTCATTCAGCTCTTGCTGCCTGTGCTCAAAAAGATCCATCGCAACATTATAAAAGCTGCGGTTAATCGCACAACCTCAACCACCAATCACATAACCTCGGCAGAGGCTTTGGGCATATTGAAATCAGCCGTTGGTTGATTCTCTCAAAAAAGTGTTCAAAAGTAGCTGCTTTTTGAAAACCGACCGAAAAATGGCCTGTTTGCATAAACAGCAGTGCAATTGCTGCAAGATAGGTGAATCAAGTGATAGCTTATGTACCTTCAGATAGTCATTCCATTATCGATAACACTCCCACCATCGACCCCATAGCCGTATACGACGCGGTATGGAATGACATGACTGATGGGATGTACGCCCTCACGGTGTTAGAGTCTGGCTCAGACTTTTGCTTCATCGCTTTCAATCAGGCCGTTGTAGACTACAGCATTTTACCGACCGATGGCCTTCAGGGAAAAAGACTCAGCGAAGCCTTGTCGCCCGAAAGAGCTGAGCGATATCACGGGCACTACAACCGTTGTCTACAGCTAGGCCAAACCATCGTCTTTGAAGAACATCTGTCAACGCCCGTCGGTGACACTTGGTGGCGATTGAACATTTATCCCATACGCAGTTCATCGGGTCACACTCACCAGCTGCTGGTCTCAGCAACGGATATAACCCACCAGAAGCAGACTGAAACTGCTCTCGAAGAATCAAAACAGGTATTGCAGCAGGTTATTGATACTATGCCCTCTGCTATTTTCTGGAAAGATCTCGACAGTCACTATCTAGGATGCAATCAAGCTTTTGCTAACATTGCTGGCCGAGAAACTGTAGCCGAAATGGTAGGAAAAAATGATTATCAAATGCCCTGGAAAAAAGAGGAAAGCGATTGGTTCGTCGCTTGCGATCAAAGAATCATGCAGGCCAATCGTGCTGAGCTAAATATCATTGAGTCGCAGCTACAAGTGAACAACCGTCAGGCGTGGCTCAACACCAGCAAAATTCCGCTACATGATGCCGATGGCGGGGTGTTCGGTATGTTAGGCATTATTGAAGATATTACCGAAAAAAAAGAAGCAGAGGATCAAAAAGCTAGACTCCTAGAGATTTTAGAAGCGACTCCAGATATTGTCAGCATCACCGATGCCCATGGCGTTCATTGTTATCTCAATCAAGCGGGGCAGCGTATGTTCAATATGCCTCCTGAACAAGTGCAGCTGCTTAATCTTACTGATTTAGTTCCTCCCGATACGGCTAACATTTTGACTGCCGAAGCACTCCCCATCGCCCGCGAAGAAGGAATTATTTCGGGCGAGATAACAATTCGCAACTGTTTTGGGCAAGATATTGCAGTCTCTCATGTGATTATCGGCCACAAGTCAGAAGCAGGTCTCACAGAGCGGTTTTCTTCGATTATGCGAGATATCAGTAACCGTAAGGCTGCCGAACTCCAACTCAAGCAGCAGTCTGAAGAACTGACCGATACCCTCACGCAGCTCCAAAAAACTCAAGCGCAGATTATCCAAGCCGAAAAAATGTCTAGTCTTGGGCAAATGGTGGCAGGCGTTGCCCACGAAATCAACAATCCGGTGAACTTCATTCATGGGAACTTACAGCCTGCCTCTACCTATACCAAAGAGCTACTAGACTTAATCGATCTCTATAGTCAAAGCTATGCACCAACACCAGAGATTGAATCTATTCTAGAAGATATGGAGCTCGATTTTGTTCGAGAAGATTTACCCAAGCTTCTACATTCAATGATGATGGGTACTAAGCGGATTCGAGAAATTGTGCTCTCCCTCAGAAATTTCTCTCGGCTTGACGAGTCCGAGGTTAAGACGGTAGACCTTCATGAAGGTATTGATAGCACGTTGGTGATTTTGAACCATCGCCTCAAAACAGACAACTGCGATCAGGCTATTGAAATTGTTAAGCAGTATGGCGAGCTGCCCCTGGTCGATTGCTATCCTAGCCAGCTTAATCAGGTGCTGATGAATATTCTCTCAAATGCGATTGATGCACTCGCCTCCCATCCTATGCCTCGAATTACTATCACCACCGAGTCGCAAAGCGGCTTTGCCATCATTCGTATAGATGACAACGGCGACGGTATCCCAAAAGAGATTCAGCCCCAAATTCTCAATCCCTTTTTCACCACGAAGGCCGTTGGAAAAGGAACCGGTATGGGCATGTCCATCAGCTATCAAATCATCACCGAAAAGCACGGCGGACAGCTAACGTTTGCCTCCGAAGAAGGGCAGGGGACTGAGTTTTCTATTTCCATTCCCGTGCATCAGGCAGAATTTAACAGAGAAGAGGAATAAAGAGAAAGGGAGAGGCTTCCCTTTCTAATAACTAGCCAAAGTCTCCGGGGAAACCTACCGCTTCTTGGCAAGCTTCTTCTTGTTCACTTTCCGCAAGCGAATAGACTCAGGCGTAACTTCAACCATTTCGTCTGGGCCGATGTACTCCAGCGCTCTCTCCAAGCCCATCTCCATAGGAGACTGTAGCTGAACAAGCTCGTCGCCAGAGGCAGCTCGGTGGTTTGTTAGCTGCTTTGCCTTACAGATGTTGAGTTCCAAATCCTGCGGGCGATTGTTCTCACCCACAACCATGCCTTTGTACACCTTGGTTCCAGGCTCAATAAAGAACGTGCCGCGATCTTCAGCATTCTTCAATGCGTAGAAGGTAGCAACGCCTTCTTCGAAGGAGATGAGTACACCGTTGCGACGGGTCTCAATCTCGCCTGACATAGGGCGATACTCTAGGAAACTGTGGTTCATAATGCCTGCACCACGAGTTGCCCGCATGAACTCACCTCTAAAGCCAATCAGGCCACGAGCGGGAACCACAAACTCCAGCTGAGCGCGGCCATCACCAGAGACCATCATGTCTTGCAGTTCGCCTTTGCGGGTGCCGAGTCTTTCCATACAGCCACCGACAGACTCTTCAGGAATGTCTAGCACAAGCTGCTCAAACGGCTCGCAGGGCTTGCTGTCTACTTCGCGATAGATAACCTGTGGCTGCGATACCTGAAACTCGTACCCTTCACGACGCATCGTTTCAATCAAGATGCCGAGGTGAAGCTCACCACGACCCGATACGGCAAAGCGATCGGGAGAGTCGGTTGGCTCTACGCGCAAAGCTACGTTGGTTTCGAGCTCACGCATGAGGCGATCGCGCAGCTGACGAGAGGTTACAAAGTCACCCTCCTGTCCCGCAAATGGCGAATCATTCACCGCAAAGGTCATCTGCAATGTAGGCTCATCTACCTTAATGAGTGGTAGCGCCTGTGGATTCGTGGCACAGGTAATCGTTTCACCAATGTTGGCATCGGCAAAGCCCGCAACGGCAACCAAGTTACCTGCGGTTGCTTCCTTGATTTCAACGCGCGCCAGGCCTTCAAAGCCCATCAGCTTCGTAATCTTGCCTTTGACGATTTTGCCGTCTTCCTTGACCAGTGCGGTTAGCTCGCCCTGGCGAATGGTGCCGATGTGTACCTTACCGATAACAATTCGGCCTAGGTAGTCGGAATAGTCAAGCGTGGTGACCTGTAGCTGCAATGGCTTTTCAGGATCGCCAACGGGTGGAGAAACGTGGTGAATAATGGACTCAAACAAAGGCTTCATGTCTTTGTCTTCGTCTTCCATTTTTTCTTTAGCAAAGCCGGTGAGACCAGAGGCAAAGAGATAAGGAAAATCGCACTGGTCGTCGTCTGCGCCTAGCTCTAAAAACAGGTCGAGCACTTTGTCGACAGCGGTGTGGGGGTCGGCCCGAGGTCTGTCAATTTTGTTGACGACAACGATGGGGCGTAGGCCTTTTTCCAATGCCTTTTTGAGTACGAAGCGGGTTTGAGGCATGGGGCCTTCGTTGGCATCTACGATGAGGAGGCAGCCGTCGACCATGCCGAGTACGCGCTCTACTTCACCGCCAAAGTCCGCGTGACCTGGCGTATCTACTTTGGTAATC